>Ga0209123_1000728_pt1 | contig 38448 bp, 42 predicted proteins | sample BarGraIncu00431A_FD_184500 | JGI IMG/M metagenome (GOLD analysis project Ga0209123, IMG submission 184500) | Arctic peat soil microbial communities from Barrow, Alaska, USA - Barrow Graham LP Incubations 004-31A (SPAdes) (version 2) | ecosystem: Environmental > Terrestrial > Soil > Wetlands >...
CCGCCATTCTTTCTGTTTGTTTTTTCAAGACCTAACAGGTTTCAAAAACCTGTTAGGTCACGGTTAACTAAAACAGTTGTTTAGAGCCTGCTCCTGTAAGCCGACTCTGGTGGGTCGATTCCACCATCTTCTTAGCAGTTACGAAAAGATGAATCTTTTCTCACAGCACACAGTGCGGTAGCGGGGCAGGAGCAGTGGCAGGTAATTGACTAATAAACTTAATAAATTTGACCTTTATTATGTACAAAATGTTCGGCAACAATATTGGCAACAATATTATTATCTGCAAATATTTCTTCAATATCTTTCCAATTAGCACACTTTATATTCGCAATATCTTCATCCTCAAAAAGTTCCAAACTCTTAATAAACTTTTCTTGAAAATCCTCTGTAGAAAATTTCACTTCAGGAATGATAGCAACATAATAATAGTTACTTGCGAATTTAATATATTTCTCAATTGTTCGTTTTACAATCTCATTTTTACCAATATATCTATTGCTATTTCTGTTTTTTTTGAAAATGTCTTTTATGTTGAGAAAACCTGTATTTGATTCTCCTTTTTGTAATACTTTCGTCAACAAATATTTGTAATACAGTTGTACAAAGATATTGGAAGAAATGCCCTTGAATTTTTCTTTGCAATTATTCAATTTTTTAAATTCCTTTTCCAATGAAAAATAACCTTGCATTGTTTTTACTTTTCCTTCAATAAATATCACAGTTTTGTTTTTGTTTTGTTGATTTTCAATAATGATAACTAAATCGCATGTGCCAAAATCAGAAAAAGATGGCTCTAAAAGAAATGTATATTTGGATGCATCATCATAAGTCTTGTTATTAATTCCCAACACTTCCAAAAATTGTGTGATTTTTTCAGTATGTTCACTCAGATAAAAAACGATGCTGTTAAAAATTCCCCGTTCGGAATAACCTAAAAATGTTGTTGAGTTCATAATTATAAATTTAGTAAGAAATACTTGTTACTTTATTATTGGTAAATATAAATTGATGAGGGAGATGAGTGTATTTTTCACGTACAAGTGCCTCTGTTCCAGCATATCCAAATTCATTTAATAACTTTTTGAGACTTTGAAAAGCTAAAGAATTTCCTTTTGCCAAAGCAGCTGCTAATATTTTATCAAGACTATATACCCATATTTCAATATTTTCATTAATAGTAATATCATACAAATCCGGTAAATCCCCTTGAGATTTAATCATTTCTTTTGTCATTCCGAGAATAAATTTATTTTCAAAAAGTAGCGTGCCATAATATACACCAAATTTGTGTATTGAATTAGCTTTGAGTTTTTGTATTGCTTCTTCATCTTTTTGTTCTTTAATTTGCTTTTTTTCTTCTTCTTGCTGTTTTGCAATTTCTTCTTCTTGTTGCTTTTGTTGCTTTTGTAGCTTATCTTCGTAAAGACGGATTGCTAATTTGTGTATATCTGTTAAGGTTTCTGCATTTGAAAGATTGATTTCGGTAAAATCATATTTTTTAACTAATTTTATTTTTTGTGTTTTTTCTGTCATGGTTTCTGCTCTTGAAAGATTGATTTCGGTAACATCATATTTTATCAACCAATTTCCTTTCTCAACACTTCCGTCATTAAATGTCATTGTTCCGTAAATAGGTACGCCCCTATACCATTCACCACTTAAATCACCTTCAAATACTTCACCTGTAGCATATTGAAGTTTACCTTGAGTTAACTTAGAATTAATACTTGTTGAGTTTTCGTTTATGTTATTAGTTGTAGAAACCTGCTTCCCCGTGAAAATATTCCCATTTTTATATGTATATTTAACGTCTGGTATATTTAACATAAAATCAACTTCCCCCCAGTAACCATATTTGTCAACAAATGATTTATTTACAATCATTTCCATCTGAGCATAGTTATTATCTTTCTTATGTTCAGAATAAACCACATTGAATTTGTAGTTTCCATCAGGTAATTTTATCAATTCTCGCTTATAGAAATCTCCTTCAGCATAAGTCCATACACCTTCTCTGAATTTGTAATGTATCATATTATCATCTGTTCTGGTATTTTCAGTAAAACCTGTAAAAACATCGCCATTACTGTATTTTATTTTAATATTATTTGTGAAATAAATAAAGTCATCTATTGCAAACCAACCATATTTTTCAATAAGTTCTCTATTTACTATCAAAATTCGTATATTTCCAGCCATATCATAGTAATTGACAGTAAGTGAGTAATTTTCTTCGTTTTGTTTTTCCAAAACAGCAGGATAATTATTATGGAACCCTTTATAATAATAAATATCTATTACTTCAATTTGTAATGGTTTTCCTTCTTTGGGATTTGTTGTTAATTGATAGGCTCCGACGGAATTGGTAATTTTGAAAATTCCTACTGCGTATGTCATTCCATTTTTTGTATTTTGTTTCCAGACTCCATCAATGTAAACAGTTTTATCTACAATGTAGAATTTTCCACTAATAATAGTATCACGAGTATTATTGTCAAAAAAAGTTAATTGAAAATCTTCTATAAATTGATCTTTATAAACATATCCAATGGCAGAATAATTTGTGTTGTTGTATTTTATTGTTTTTAATCTTCCCTTTTCTGGTTTAGGAGTTTTTGATTGATATGATTTCCTTTGATTTGTAATTGCATCAACTACTAATTTGCTTGAGTAGATTCCAGTTTGACAATAAACTGTGTTGGCTGTAGCACAGATTACACACAGCAGAATAACTTTAAGAATTGATTTAGACATAATTAATATTTTTTGATATTTAATTCTTTTTTGATATTTAATTCTTTTGGGTTCATTTTTCGACTAATGCCGTGCTGTCAAAAGAATTCTATCGTGTGGTATTACTAAATTTTTTATTTGTTTTCCCACGCGATAAAATCGCGCGGGAGCTGAGGAATATTTATAAAATCTTGTTTGCTCTTTTATTCAGCAATTACACCATTATCCACTAGTTTTCTAAATAGCGGTTGTTGTCTAATTGCAACCTGTTCGAATCCACTCGCATTATGATATCTGTTAATAATATTGTTTATGTCTTTTTGAAAAATAAAAGTATTACTGAAAGATAAATTTTCTTTGGGGAACATAATTAGTCTTTCAGGTAAATAGTGAAATGAAAGAGTTAGGACTAAAAAAGCTATGCATATCAATACAAGCCAAGTATAATTGTGTTTTTTATTTTTATTGTTTTCCATAATTTTCACCAATTGTTTAATTCAATAAAAAGATTTTCTAATTGAGAAGAATCAATTTTATATTGAGCTGAAGATTTTGGAAGATTAAACTTATCAACATTCTTGTCTTCAATTAAATTTGCCCAATAACTAGCTTTATTGTCTTCAATTTTTCTTCCGTTTAATTTAGTTACGATTAAGTCATAAATTTTTCTTCCTAATCCTTGAATTTCGTCGTTAGGTATCTTCGTAGCTTTTTCATTTTTACGAAGCCAAAGAATTAATTCATCTGCACCTATTTTAATTATTGCCATAGTTTATAAATTATAGTCTGCTCCTTATTCAGACTTTTAAGTTTTTTTCTTGACAGCTAACAGTTAATATCGTCACCTTGGTGTTCTTATATAAACTTTAGTTTTTAATTAACCCTCAAAGATAAAAACTATTTTCTATATTAACAACAAATAATTTAATTATTTTTCAAAAAATAGTGTATGGATTTTTAAAGCAATCACAATAATGGGTTATAAAGCATAATTCAGGATTAATGCGGTGTATTTTTATCATGCAGATTAGGGGTTAACTGGTAGAAACGAAAAAAACCATCCGTATGTGAACATTCGAATGGTTTTTTTTCAAGGGTGATGCATTGTTCTGTTAAGTTTCGGGTTCTACTCAGGGAAAGAAGAAGCTGAAAGATACTTAGGTCAGTTACTCAGCGGGAGACTCAACATCAACTCACTGAGATAAAAGGAACATTACAACACGAAGCTTACGATTTCAACACTCCAGGCGCGTCGTGGGTCAGGACCTACTCCGGCCACCTGCAAAACATATTGTTGTCCCGGTATCAGATTCTCCAGGGTAATTTTATGTTTCGTAGTGGTTAGTTTTTCGTAAACACTGTTTTCTGTCTTCGGTAAACGCGTGAACCGTACTTCGTAACTACGGGCGTGATCTACCACATCCCAGGTTACGTCGAGCGTTCCACTGATTTTACCCGGACGAATAATTACATTTTCAGGTTGATCCAGTATATCCACATAGACCGGTTTACGTTTAAGATCGTAACCCGAGCTAAGCAGAATCACTTCGTCACCCTTACTGATATTCTGTACCAAACGACCGGTTTCAGTAAGGATATCCGCCAAACTTGCTCGCGCATTATTCTTTTCGGCGGTTACCTTTTTGTTACCATCAGCCATTTTAGCCAGAAATTCATCAAATGTAGTGACCCGTTCCCTGATTGTCACTACATTCGGAGCAAGGTCAGGGAAGTATGTATTCCCATCGAGAGACCCTGCAATCGTCGAACCTTTTACCTTCATAATGGCATCGGGATATTGATTCGGCGAAAAATCCAGATTGATTTTACTCATGATTTTCCGTTTTTGTTTGTAAATAAATAGAAAATAACTAACTCAGAAATATAGTACTTGGCCTCAAAACACCCTCCCTGCTTGTCCCGATATATCAGAACATGCAGGCAAGAGGTTTAGGAGCCTGTTTGTAACCTTTAAGGCATTGGAAAGTCTCTTTCCTTATCGTGAAATTGAAATTACTGATCATTAAATCGTAAATCATGATAAGTAATGGCCAATTAATGATCGTGAAATTGAAAATCATGATAAGTAAAAGCCTATTACTTATCGTGAAATTGAAATTACTTATCATTAAATCGCAAATCATGATAAGGAAAAGCCTATTACTTATCGTGAAATTGAAAATCATGATAAGTAATGGCCCATTAATGATCGTGAAATTGATTTTCATGATCGTGAAAACGGTATTACCGATTATGATTTCTGATTTCACGAGCATGAATCGGTTGAAAATAATTGTCGAAGGACGTTTATAAATGATTTGCTTTCATTTCCCCATCAGTTTCAGTCGTTTCAAAGATCGTTTACAAAATGAACGACAAATTAAATGATTAATCCGTTGCGATTTAAGTCCGCGCTAGGTGGGACAATTAACATTTTAATAGTTAAAGATTAATAAATATTGCGGCTTGACTCAAATTTCACACATATAAGTTAATTGCATTTCGGAAAATAATATTAGTTTTGTTTTTTATTATCTAAATAAAAAAAATTGACAAGCTCTTCTTTATCCTGTGGCGTCGATAGTCAACACCAACAAATCACAACGAACCAACCGGATAATTTTCCGGATAATTATTTACTTTAAATCTGAATTATGAATACATTATCTGAACCCCAGTCGGATGAAAAAGAGCTCGACTTACTGCTGGTAAAACATGCAGATAGTAAAACCACTGTGATAGACGCATTTGTGAACATTATATTACCTGATTATGAGAAGGATTCCTGCTTAAATAAAATTTCCATTGCCCTTTATGGTGTGAAAGAACATCGGTTGGTATTTTATAAATCACCGTTCGAAAAACTACTGAAACATCGCACTGTGAATGTGGATATAATGGATAACCGAAAAATGATCAATAAAGTGACCCATGCCGACGATCTGCCATTCTGGGACCGGACTTTACTGGACATGTACAAAATGATCATTACGTTATCACCCAAAGAGTTGGAAACTTTTTCGGTAATAGGCTCCCGGCGCATGTTGGAAACGAACGATAAGTATGGTCATTATATACATGAAATAACTCCACTGATTTTCAATGATACAAATGGTCTTAAATATTTGCGTATTAGAACAAAAAGAGTCGGAGTAACCGAATTGCCTCAGTTTCGTATTTACAGGAACTGCCCAACCTGGTATAACGAAATTCACCCGTACTCACAGCATTTGCTACAATTCAAGCTTAAACCCCGCCAAATCGAGCTGCTGGAACATTACTGTGAAGGTAAAACGGAAGACGAAATAGCCATTCTGATGGACATCAAACTAAAATCGGTACGTAGATACGTGCGAAGAATCAAAACCGACATGCAGGTGAAATGTATAAAAACAGCTGCTGAGTTGTGGTTTATTTTGAAACAATAAGGAAAAAGTAAGGGACAAGTAAGGGACAAGCGACTTCCCTGTCGCTTGATAGTGAATTCCAAGCGACAGGGAAGTCACTTGTCCCCAACCTAATATTTCTTTTAATTATAAAACAAGGGACAAGCGGTTTCTTAACCGCTTGATGTTATTTTCAAGCGACTAGGAAGTAGCTTGTCCCCAACCTAATTTTTCTTTTAAACAAGGGACAAGCGGTTTCCTTACCGCTTGATAAGAATTTCAAGCGACTAGGAAGTAGCTTGTCCCCAACCTAATTTTTCTTTTAATTATAAAACAAGTGAAAAGCGGTTTCTTAACCGCTTAATATTATTTCCAAGCGACTGGGAAGTAGCTTGTCCCCAACCTAATTTATCTTTTAATTATAAAACAAGGAACAAGCGACTTCCTTGTCGCTTGATAGTGAATTCCAAGCGACAGGGAAGTCGTTTGTCCCCAACCTAATATTTCTTTTAATTATAAAACAAGGGACAAGCGGTTTCCTTACCGCTTGATAAGAATTTCAAGCGACTAGGAAGTCGCTTGTCCCTAACCTAATTTATCTTTTAATTATAAAACAAGGGACAAGCGGTTTCCTTACCGCTTGATGATTTCCAAGCGACTGGGAAGTAGCTTGTCCCAACCAAATTTATCTTTTAATTATAAAACAAGGGACAAGCGGTTTCCTTACCGCTTGATGATATTTTCAAGCGACAAGGAAGTCGCTTGTCCCCAACCTAATATTTCTTTTAATTATAAAACAAGGGACAAGCGGTTTCCTTACCGCTTGATAAGAATTTCAAGCGACTAGGAAGTCGCTTGTCCCCAACCTAATATTTCTTTTAAACAAGGGACAAGCGGGTTTCCTTACCGCTTGATAAGAATTTCAAGCGACTAGGAAGTCGCTTGTCCCCAACCTAATATTTCTTTTAAACAAGGGACAAGCGGTTTCCTTACCGCTTGATGATTTTCAAGCGACTGGGAAGTAGCTTGTCCCAACCAAATTTATCTTTTAATTATAAAACAAGGGACAAGCGGTTTCTTAACCGCTTGATGTTATTTTCAAGCGACAAGGAAGTCGCTTGTCCCTTGTTTATTATTCTTTTCCCTTGTTATTTATTCAAATACCAATGTTCCTTTCCAATCATTCCGGTCAGAAACTAATCCTGCTGCTACCGGATTATTGCGGGTATACTCTATAGCCTCGTATAAATGTCGTTCGTCCCGGATGGTTGTATCCCAGCTTTCTTTATGCCAGAGTGTTCCTTTTTGTTTTTCCAACTGATTAATTTGTGTTGCGGAATATTGTTTTACCGACTTCAATATATCGTCTAACCATACCGATTTACCGCTTATATCTTTTTCAAACAATCGAAAAACCCAATGTACATGGTTGGGCATTACACATAGTGCATAATTTTTCAGCTTTTTCCCTTCCCAATAACACAACGCATCCTGAACAATGGTTGTATTATCCGGTCTGGAAAGATCAACAATACATTTATTTTTCAAATGGAGTAAATCTTCCATAGCTTTCATGGTTTTCTTGCGGAGAATATTGTAATCAAAGCGCAAAGCATTGACTTGTTCAGGGGGTAGATTTGATTTTATAGCAAAATCCAGACTGATTCGCAGCTGTTTTAGTTTTTCAGTGTAATCATTCAACGCCTTTGCTGGAATAGCATCCTGCAAATTCCACGTTACAAAATAAGCCTGACCGGGTTGCTGAAAATGGGGCAAATTTGCTTTATGAAACTCCATTTTTTCCATAAACTTTATTTTTAAAGTCATAAAGATATTAATAATTTTTATAAGAGACAAACAAGGGACAAGTAAGGGACAAGCGGTTAGAAACCGCTTGATAATATTCTCAAGCGACTGGGAAGTCGCTTGTCCCCAACCTAATATTTCTTTTTATTATAAAACAAGGTACAAGCGGTTTCTAACCGTTTGATAGTTTTTCAAGCGACTGGGAAGTCGCTTGTCCCTTGTTTTCTGTCAGTTGTTTTAAAACACAGTTTTATTTGTTACTTTTGCAGAGAAATAAAAAAACTTCAATCGCACTATGTTTACCATTTCCAAAGAATTTCAATTTTCGGCAAGTCATCAATTAGAGGGATTAAAAGAAGGTCATCCATGTAATCGGATTCATGGTCATAATTATACAATTAAAGTATTTCTTAGGGCCGAAGTGCTAAATAAGGATGGTTTTGTGCAGGATTATAATGAATTAAAACCCATATCCGATTGGGTTGACAACGAGCTGGATCATAGAAACCTGAATGATGTGTTTGATTTTCAAACTTCGGTTGAAAATATGAGTAAGTATATTTTTGAACTGTTTAAACCTCAATTTCCACTGATAGTTGCGGTGGAAATGAGTGAAACTTCAAAAACAAGTTGTCGGTATGAAGCGTGATGCAACGTTGGACATCGTTCTGAAAGTTGTTGAGATTTTTCATTCCGTTCAGGGCGAAGGAGCCAATGTTGGTAAATCAGCTGTTTTCGTTCGGTTGGCAAATTGTAACTGTAATTGCAGCTTTTGTGATACCGACTGGAGTAACGGAACTGAAATGACAGTATCACAAGTGCTTGAAGAAGTAAAAAAACTTTCAAATCCGGCTGATTATCCGAATAATCTATTGATTTGGACTGGCGGGGAACCAACTTTACAGCTTACCAACGAAATACTGGAACATTTTACCGGTTTCTACAATTGTATCGAAACGAATGGTACAAATCCAGTTCCTACTAACATTCAATATATTTCGTGCAGTCCAAAAGTTAGTCCTGAGATGTTGAGAAAGAATTTTTCCAGAGTGAATGAATTCCGTTATCCGATTAGTGTGGGAGATAAGTTGCCTGATATAAATGAATTACCGAAGGCAGATAACTATTTTGTAAGTCCGGTTTTTGTGGGGGAAGAAAAAAATCGGATGAAAAAATCGGATGAAAACATTGAATATGCCATAGATTTTGTAAAAAACAACCCTGCCTGGCGATTATCACTTCAAATTCATAAGCTGTTGAATATTAGATAGAATTTATTTTTTCCAACGTTTCAATTCCGAATACAACCGTTGTATCGGAAGCCCCATTACATTAAAATAAGAACCTTCAATGTGTTCAACTCCCACATAACCAATCCATTCCTGTACACCATAAGCTCCTGCTTTATCATAGGGTTGATAATTTTGCAGATAATATTCTATTTCGTCGGGCGTAAGTCTTGTAAAACGAACTTCAGAAGTTACATGAAATGTTTTTCTCCTTTTAAGTGTGCTGATACAAACCCCCGTTATAACTTGATGAGTTTTACCCGAAAGCTCTGTTAACATTCTGGTTGCATCTGCTTTGTCAATGGGTTTGCCAAATACTTGTCCTTCGTGCCAAACAATAGTATCAGCAGTAATTAGCAATGTTTTATCATCCATTTTGTCAATAAATGCATCTGCCTTTTTTTCAGCCAAATACATGGGTATATCAACTCCAACAAACTGGTTAGGATACGTTTCTTCCACGTCAATCACCTGCACTTCGAAAGGAATATTCAAACCTCTTAAAAGTTCTTGCCTACGTGGCGACTGAGATGTCAGGATAATATTGTAATTGTCGAGATTGGATAGCATTGACAATGTATTTATTTTAAAATGAACAAATTAAATAAACTAATCCCAAATGTTTTTGCCTGTAAATAATAAAAAACAAAACTGTACAAAATACCTATTAACATAATAACTTTACATAAAGTTGAAGCCTGATGAAAATCCTGAGGCGTTTTAGCTACAAAAATTAAATATATCAAGGCTGCAAAAGGCAAAACTAAACCGAAAAACAGGTACCTAATGGTCATAGTGCCTTCAAAATGAATAAAAAACTCATTCGATAAAAGCAATGCAGCAATTGTGATTATTATCAAACCATATAAAAAAAGTTTTGTTCGTTTAATGCCCCATTTTATAGGCATGGTATGACATTCCATTTCACGATCGCCTTTCTCGTCCTCCATATCTTTTATTATTTCACGAATCCAGGTGCAAAGAAATGCAAATGTGGCAAAACCGCCTATCCAGCCATAAAATTGCTGAGGAATAGGAGTTTCAAAAATAAGTTTTCCAAATTCTTTTTGCAAAAAAGCTAGTTGTGTTATGCCAACCACCAATATGGATATGGCTGCCAGGAATGAAATTACCAGATTCCCGATAATAAATTGCCTTTTGTAACTGGCTGAATAAAACCACAATAAACCAGGCACAACTATAAAGATAAATCCGAGAGTGAAACTATGGGCAATATATGCTAATACTAATCCACACAATATTCCTATAACTGTAAGAATCTGGTGTAAAAGCATGGCAGTTTGCCGTGTAATATGTTTGCTAACAATTTGTTTATCCGGTTTATTAATAGCATCAATCTTGATGTCAAAATAATCATTTAGAATATAACCTCCGGCAGCAATAAAGGTAGTAGCAACAATCAAAAGGCCTAAAATTCCATTATCAAATGAATCTTCAAATCCAAATGTTTGCAATATCGGGGCAAGAACAACTTGTCGCATAACAAATTGTATAAATGCGAGAAAAATCAAGTTTTGATACCGAATTACTTTTAGATAATTGATCATTGAATTTAATGTAAATAAAATGGAATTGAAAGGCTATTTTTTTGTTAGATAAGAACGTAAAGAGCTCAAATGTGTGGAACTTGATTTAGGAGAATGTCTTTTATAGATTTCTTGGGTAAGAAGTTTATAAATTGCCTTAAAGTTATTTTTGCCATTCAAAAGGTTAAGATGTCTGGTGATGGTTTTTGAATCCATCCGTACGGCAGGTCCCGTTTGTGCATAGAAAGGAGTTATACTTTTAATTTTTCGGGTAGTTTCGTCAATTAATGGATACATTATTTCAAAATCAACCCCAGCATCGACTAAAATCTCTGAAGCTATATCATACATATAGTTCGTAAAATTGCATGCAAAAACGGCTGCTAAATGTAACTTCTTTCTTCGTTCAGAATCAACTAAATAATGTTTTGTTGAAATTAAATCAGCTAAATCAGCCAGCACAGTTTGAACTTCGAAATTACTTGCCTCTATGCAAATCGGTATATTCGAAAAATCTACCGGTTTATCAATTGAAAAGGTTTGAAGTGGATAAAAGACTCCAAATCGAGCAGTAAATCCTTCGAATTCACTCATCGGAATGGTTCCACCTGTATGAACCTGAATACCGGAAGGCATTTTTATCTTTTTCAGAATGCCCCTTAATGCGCTGTCCTTTAATGCGTAAAAATATATATCGGCTTCGTTATATATTTTTGCAATATCTGAGGTTGAAGTTGTATCCAGTTTTGTTGCTAAGGTTTCAGCATTAACCGGGTTTTTGCTATAAACTTGTTTAATAGTAATTCCTTTGTTTTTCAAAGCCAAACCTAAATGAGTCGCTACATTACCGGATCCTATTATTACAACTTCCATAGTAAAAGATTTTATTAATATTGTTGAAATCTATTTTCCTTTAATTTTTCCAAATACGATAATTGCTCCTGCAATTATCAGCAAAACAGGCCAGACAAAATCGGAAATATGTCGGGTAAATTGAATAATTTCTGATATTCTGAAAAGTAAACCAACCACAATCAGTACAATTCCGGCATTTTTATTCGAATGACAAAGAAGAAAAATAATACCCATATAAATGGGATAATTTTTAAAATCAAAGATATAGGATTCAATTTCTACCGGAAAAACATGAATTTGTTTTAGCAAAAATAAACATCCAAAAAAGAGAAGTGTAACACCCCAAGCCAGCCTATTGTCTTTTTTAGTAGCCATAATATCAGTGATTTAAATTATTTGAATTATTAGAATATCTCAAAATGAATTTTCTCAACGGCTAATTTAGATTCATCATAAGGTTTTCTATCTTCATCTGGGTAACCAATTGAAATTATGCTTAAAACAGCAAAATGTGATGGTATTGAAATTAAATCCCTGATATATGATTCAGAAGATATTTCATCATTTTTTTGTCGGGCATAAACCTGAATCCAGCAACTTCCCAATCCTAATTCCTGAACTTGTAATTGCATGATAATTCCGGCAATAGATGCATCTTCCATCCAAATATCACTTTTAGTTGTATCAGCTATTATTATAATTCCCAAAGGAGCATTAGCCAGAAACTGTGAACCATGCATTCTGCTTTCCGAAAGCTTTTGTAATGTATCTTTGTCTTGTACAACAATGAATTCCCACGGATTACTCCGTTTGGAAGCCGGCGACATTAAAGCAGATTTGGTGATTATATCAATTTTTTCAAACTCAACAGGTTTTGTTAAGTATTTTCGAATGCTTCGTCTGTTTCTTAAAAGCTCATGAAATGAATTCATACAAAAGGTTTATTATTTTAGTTGCTTTGCAACAAGATAATTGATTATCGTTGAAGGCTTTAAAATATCTTTAATTAAGTTATAATGTAAAGTAACTTCAGTTTGTCCCATATAATATGGGGCAATTTCATAGGGATTAAAAACATAGTTTATGCCTTCATCAGTTATGTAAAAATTACCGTTTGGTTTTATTGAATCTGTCCAAAAATCTGTATCTTCAAGACTAATTATCGGTTCAGAATCTTTTGGATCATTAGATTCTTTACTTTCAACAACTATTTGTTTTTTGATGATATCAGCTAACTTATCTTTAAAGTCGGGCTTGAATAAGTCATCTTCTGTGATTAACTTACCGGTTTTCAAATCGAAATTATAATAGTTTCTGGTTTCAAGACCATGAGCACCGCCCATATCAACATATCGTTCAATCCCATAAACATATATTTTCTTATCATTCAAAAGACTAAAACCGGATAAAGTGTGCTCATTATTAAATGAGTAATTGTTCGCACTGTCTTTTACATATAATAATGGTTCATTATTATCTTTATAATCCAGATAAAGATCAGCACTAAATTTCTTAACTAGTGAATCGTTTGAACTATTTATATATTCATCTCCGAATAAGTTTGAAATAATAGTTGAGCGAATCAGTTTTAAAACATTAGAATCTTTAAAAGCAATTGGTAATTCTACTTCAATATCAATATTTAAAGCTCCCTTTGAAGTATCTGAGGCTAAATAATACTTTATTATGAGATCTTTTTCTTCTGTTTTAATGGTATTTTGAGTACACGAAAATAATAAAACTAAAGACAATACACAGATAACTAGTGGAATAGATTTATTTTTCATAATGAAATTAATTGATATATATTGGGTGCAAATTTACAAAAATTATACAGATATTGCATTATAGTTTAAAAAATCCGAAAAGATAATAGTTAATTAAATATTTCTAACTATCAAAGTATATAATATAATCAAATAAAGCGTTTTAAGTTGGTGAAATTGTAAAATCTTATTATATTTGCATCCTATTCTTATGGTAAAGCAAATTAAATATATTTTTGTAATAATGTCTGCAGCTTACTTTTTGTTTGCAGGCACCGGCTATAATATTTCAAAAAATAATTGCAAATGTTGCAGGTTAAATGTCAATGATATAAATTCATCAAAACTTGTTCGTGACAAGCCTTTAAAATGCGGTAGAATATTTGCAAATGGAAAAAAAATCGATGAACTAAGTGTAATTTTCAATAAAAACAAGACTTGCATTTTTATTAGAGTATTTGTCGATACTCCTATTGTGAATGGTATCAATTTGCTAAATTTAATTTCGACTAAATACCTTGTTTTTAAGGATATAAAATTGAAACTATTGGTAACCCTAAAAGATTTAATTAGCATTAATATATTTAAGCCTCCAAATAATGTATTTGTAATTTCAGGAAGAGATTTACTATCGCTAAAAGCAGTACTCAGAATTTAATATTTTATGATCTGAAATACAGTAATTTAAGTTCAAATATCAAATTATTAATAATAAATTAATTATAAACAAATGAAAACAAAAAAAATTTTAGTCTCATTAATAGCAATTTTAATTTCAGTTGCTTTTTTATCAGCAGAGAGTGCCAGTCCAGCTAAGACCACAAAGTCTAAAACAACAACAGAGGTAAAAGCATGTTGCAAAGATGCTAAAACTTGTACTAAAGATTCCAAAACTTGTTGCAAAGCTACAGGAAAAGCTTGTGATAAAAATACTACTCAAAAAAAGACAACTGCTAAGAAATAAAAGGTTCAATTTAAAAGCCCTTGTTTTAACAAACAGGGACTTTTTTTTATACTATGAGTTATAAAATTCCGGGTAGTATTTGGAAACTAATTTCAAATGATTTCATTTGTTGTTATAATTATCGCGATAATTCCACCCATTAATATTTAAGGATAATTTAAATGCTACCCGAATAAAGATTTATACAAATCTTTCCAAAACAGAAAAAAACAACAAAAAATTTAATTGTCAATTCATGATTATCAGTTTTACATTAACTTCTGTATCTTTGCCAGAGTATTTAAAATGCAAAAGCCATGAAGAAAAAACTCCTTATTTTATTGTCGTTGATATTCTGCTTAACTATTACTCAGGCACAATTACTTTGGAAAGTAACCGGAAAGGGGTTAAAGAATCCTTCATACCTTTTTGGGACTCATCATCTTATTTCTATACAGTTTCTGGATAGTATACCGGGTTTGTTCAAAGCTTTCAATAACTGTGAAACAATTGTGGGAGAAATGGTTATAAATAATATTGATGCCACTTCTAAAATTCAGCAAGCTGCCATTATGCCTGATCACAAACGGATAAACGATTTGTTGAACGCCGATGAATATAAATTGGTTGATACTGAATTAAAATCGGTTTTGAAGCTTGGTTTGAAAGATGTTTCCGTATTAAATCCAACTCTGGTACTTACTATGTATGAAATGGAAATTTACAAGAAGTTAACCGGTTTTAAAGAGGGAAGTCAATCTGATTCATACTTTCAATTAGTTGCAACAGAGAAAGGAAAAAAAGTGATTGGATTGGAAAATATTGACCAGCAAATATCTTTTCTGTATGGAACCGAAAGTTTAAAACGACAGGCTGATATTTTGGTTGAAACTATTAAGAAAAAAGATAGTATTTTAACTGAAATGATGCTAATGAATAAACTTTACAAATCAGGTAAGTTAGATAAATTAATTGATTTATCCAAAGGCAAAGGCAATATTACTGACATGACACCTGAAGAATACACCAAATTGGTTGATAATAGAAATGCCGATTGGATGACAAAACTACCCGACTATTTTAAACAATCTTCGTGCTTTGTGGCGGTTGGTGCCATGCATTTGGGAGGCAAAAATGGCCTGATAAAACTGTTTGAAAAAGAAGGTTACAGAGTTACGCCTGTGTCCAATTAAAATATCTTTCTGTAAATGTGACAATAAGGTGTTCCGTGTTTTTTTTCGTAATAATCCTGATGATAATCTTCCGCTTTCCAGAATTCAGGTACCGGACGTAATATGGTTGCAATCTTGTAGCCTTTAGCAGTTAATATACTAACATATTTCTCAGCAATCTTTTTCTGGTCTTCATTACAATAAAATATCACAGATCGGTACTGGTCACCAATATCGGGTCCTTGCCCACCAACCTGAGTAAAATCATGCGTTTCATAATATAATTTAACCAAATCTTCATACGAAGTTTTAGTTTTATCAAAAACAACTTCGGTAGTTTCCACATGTCCGGTTTTGCCTGTACAAACTTCTTGATAAGTTGGGTTTTTAGTATGTCCACCCATGTAACCAACAGTTGTTGAAATTACTCCGGGAGCTTTCATTAAATAATATTGCGTTCCCCAAAAACAACCTGACGCAAAATAAGCGGTTTCCTGATTTTTTTCTCCTTCTTTCATAACTTTGTCGGGTATAAATTTCATCGAAATTGAATTCACACAATAACGTGTATTTTTTGAAGTAAAACCTTCATTTAAAAACACATGACCTAAATGAGCTCCACAATTAGCACAAACAATTTCAGTTCGTTGCCCGTCAGCATCTGGAATCCGTTTTACAGCACCTTTAATTTCAGCATCAAAACTTGGCCAACCACAATGTGCATCAAACTTTGATTCTGAACGATACAATGGTGCATCACATCTTTTGCAAACATAAGTTCCTTTTGCATAATTATTTTCATATTGGCCAGAAAAGGGCTTTTCTGTTGCTTTATGTAAAATAACAGCTTGTTCTTCTGGTGTTAATGGATTATATTTCATATTCTTAACTTGTTGGTTGCATGCACTTTGAGAAAGCATAAAAAGCATTGCAAGAATTATAGTTGATTTCATCGTTGTGCTTAGTTGAATTTCATCAATAAACAGATGAAAACAATTTAAGTTCGGTTATTCGAGCTAAACAAAAAACGCCTCGGGTTAAAAGGCGTTTATCACAATTTCAAATCAATATCTTAACGCAAGCGGTCTAATGATTTCACCAATTTCTCATCTTTCCCAATACCACCGATGGCTAGATAACTCAAAACTAAATTTACTAATGGAAATACTGCAGCCATTCGCAAATGCCAGTCGGCATGCAGACGAATACAAGCAGGCCATAAATACAACAATAGAAAAATGTAAAAACTAATCATGAATAACATATTGATAACCGACAAACGAATTTGCTTCACTCTATTTTTATAATTGAAAATAGTTATTAAAGCTATAATTGTGATTAAAGCAGAAATAGAAATTAGTCCCCAAATTGTTGATTCAACTATGCTTCCGGTTGGTTTAATTAGTGAAATACCATTAAAATCGACCAAATAAATAAGATTATCTGCCTTGTTAATTAAATCAGCCAATGGAGAAAAAGTCGTAATTCCGGAAAGAATTACAATTAGTAATAAGTAAACAGTTTGAATTCGTTGTATCATAATAAATATCTTTTCCAAGTTACTAAAGAGAAGTTATTTTTTCCATTGAGCATCACGCACTGCATAAATTCTCTCAATAATATCCACCACTTTCAACCCTTCAAGAACATTGGTTGTTATGGTGCCTTTGTCAGTTAGTTTTTCAATAACATTTTCAATGACATAATGGTGATTTTGCGCCGAACCTTTGTACAACCCATAATCATTTGGAGGATTAGAAGCAGCCAATTCCGGCATTTCATAATCTTTTACATGGCAATAACTTACTTCATTCATATATTGTCCGGCAACTTTCACAGTACCTTTAGAGCCAATAATGGTTATGCTACTTTCAAGATTTTTATCCCAAACCGCAGTTGAATAATTCAGCGAACCCATGCCGCCATTCACAAAATCGAAAGTTACTACACCACTATCTTCAAAATCAGTTAGTTCCTTGTGACAGAAATCAGCAAAATTTCCGCGAATATTCTGTACATCTCCAAAAAGCCAATACATTATATCTATGAAGTGCGAAAACTGAGTAAACAATGTTCCACCATCTAATTTTGCATCTCCATGCCAATTACCTTTTTTATAATAATGATCGTCACGATTCCAATAACAATCAAGTTTTACAATAAAAACATCGCCAAGAGTTTGGTTGTCAATCAATTCTTTCAACCAAACTGAAGGTGGAGAGTAACGGTTTTGCATAACACAAAAGACGTGACGGGACATTTCTAACGATTTGAACAGTATTTCTTCTGCGTCATTTTTGGTAAGAGCAATGGGTTTTTCAAGAACTACATGATGTTTAGCTTTCAGTGCTTTAATAGCATATTCTGCATGAAAACCATTTGGAGTGCAAATGTTTATCACGTCAATATCCAAATTTGCAGCAATCAACTCATCATAACTGGTAAAATACTGCTCGGTTATATCAGTCAATCCAATCTGTTCCTTTGGCAAAACATCACATACTGCCACTAATTCCGAGTCAGGATTCCGGCGAATCATTTCAGCGTGACGTTTTCCTATATGTCCTTGCCCTATTACTGCAAATTTTATCATAATATTCAATTATCAATTTTTTAATTCCCAATTTCCAATTATTACTTATTTCTAGTAGTGTAAATTATTTTTGTCAATATCTTTTGAATTTCTTTTAAATCTAATAATAATTTTTCATTTGTTGGATAATGAGCTGATTCTTTGCAGAGTAAAAGCCAATATTCCGTTTCTTCAGCCTCTTTTGCTGAAATTTTCAACTTATGAATAAAATCAGAAGGACTTTCAGCATGTTGAGCTTCACGAATATTAGCACCAATTGATGTTCCTGATCTAAACAACTGTTTACTCAGTGAAAACTTTCTTAATTCATTCAAAGATTCAGTAAAATCAATTACATCAAGTGCAAACTGAAATGTTTTATCAACAATTATATTTTCTCTTTCCATAATTTTGCAAAACGTACATTTAATCGAAAATTGGAAATTGATTAATTGGAAATTTTAGTAACACTTCCATTTTTCAACTCATATTTCTGCTTTGTTTCATCACAAACAGCAAAGCCATTATCATCAAAATTCAATTTAATTCCATTTTCACTTACCCAACCAATTTGCTTCGCCGGATTTCCAACAACTAATGCAAATGGTTTAACCGGTTTTGTAATTACAGCTCCGGCTCCTATCAAAGCATATTCACCTATTTCATTTCCACAAACTACAGTTGCATTGGCACCAATAGTTGCTCCTTTTCGAACAATAGTTTCCGAATATTCATTCTTACGGCTGACATGACTTCGTGGATTAATCACATTGGTGAAAACCATCGATGGACCCAAAAAAACATCATCTTCGCAAATTACTCCGGTATAAACCGAAACATTGTTTTGAATCTTCACATTCCGTCCAAGTCTTACTGCCGGCGAAATTACTACATTTTGACCAATATTACAAGATTTACCAATAACGCAACCCGACATAATGTGAGAAAAATGCCATATTTTCGTTCCGGTTCCAATTTCACAACCTAGATCGATTATTGCTGTCTCATGTGCGAAATATTCCATATTAGTTGACTGGTTAATTAGTTTATTGGTTGATTGGTTGATTGGTTGATTGGTTTATCGGTTTATCGGTTAATTAGTTTATTGTTGTTTAGTCTTAAATCAACCAATTAACAAGTTAGTATATAAACCAATTAACTAATATCAAACAATAAATTCCAAAACACTTTTAGTTATGTATTCTAATTGCGCTTCAGTGAGTTCGGTATGCATCGGTAAAGAGAGCACACATTCACATAGTTTTTCAGCAACCGGAAAATCTCCGGCTTTATATCGTGAATCCTGATAAGCTTTTTGCAAATGTAACGGAACCGGATAGTAAATCATTGCCGGAATTCCTTTATCGGCAAGATGTTTTTGCAATTCAATACGATTTACTCCATTTAATTTCAATGTATATTGATGAAAGACATGAGTAGAGTTCATTGAATGGCTTGGGATAATTAGTTTATCGGTTTTTGAAAAAGCTTTATCATAATAATCAGCAACTTTGATGCGATTTGCACAATATTCATCCAAATATTTCAGTTTGACATCCAAAACAGCTGCCTGAATACTATCAAGTCTTGAGTTAACTCCGACAAAATCATGATAATAACGAACCACCATACCGTGATTAGCAATGACTCGCATTTTGGCAGCTAATTCATCGTTATTCGTAAAAATTGCACCTCCATCGCCAAAACAACCTAAATTCTTTGAAGGAAAGAAAGAAGTGCAACCTATTTCAGCCATACAACCGGATTGAACTTTTCGCCCATCTGAAAATGTATATTCCGAACCTATCGACTGACATGCATCTTCAATAACATGTAAATTATTTTCTTTTGCAATAGCTAAAATTGCCTCCATATCAGCATTTTGACCAAAAAGATGAACCGGAACAATTGCTTTAGTCTTAGGAGTAATCGCTTTTTTTACAGATTCCACAGAAATGTTGAATGTATCAAAATCAACATCAACCACCACCGGTGTAAGTCCTAATAATGCCACCACTTCAGCTGTTGCAATAAATGTAAAAGTAGGTGTTATTACTTCATCACCGGGTTTTAAATCCAATGACATTAAAGCAATTTGAAGTGCGTCAGTTCCGTTTCCAACTGGAATAACATGTTTTACATCCAGGTATTTTTCAAGATTATGCTGAAAATCATTGACTTTGCTCCCTTTAATAAATGAAGTGGTATCAATAACCTCCTGAATACCTGCATTTACTTCCACTTTTATTTTTTCATATTGACTCTTCAAGTCAACCATCTGAATATTCTTCATCATTTCTGTTCCAATATAAATTCAACTTCAAGTGGCGAAATTCTAATATTCGAAATATATGTTGTGTTATTTTTAATTTTGAGTACCTGTTTACTTATTTTATAGGATTTCAAATCATTATAATCCAAATACACTTGAACATCCGACGGATTCAAAATATTGAATTTGCTTAAACCAACCGTGTAAGTCGCATTAACAAATGCCGGAAATGTCCGTACAGCTAAGTTGTCTGGACAATTAATGGCAGTAATAGGTATTTGTATCTTACGTTCAGTAAATTGCTCAACAAACAAACTAACTCGTGTTTTATTTACAGAGTAACGTAATGATTTAATTTGATTCAATTTGCAATTATAATTACACGTATCGCTAATGTTTTTCAATTCTAATAATTCAGTACTAATCGATTTTAAAGTATCTAAAATTTTCTTTGAACCATAAACTGTGACATTTGAAGGCTCCATTTTAATATTTTCGCTAAACTGATATTGATGGGCTAATTCTATTTGTGATTTTAACACGATAGGCAGTGTCTTCATATAAAGCCTTTCATACTTTAATAATATCGAATCTGGACGAACTTCTAAAATCGTTGTAGTTTGTTTCAAATAACTACTTATTCGCAATCTTAATTGATCGGAAGGAATCAAGATTTCCCCTTTTACAGAAAAATGGTTGCTAATATCTATAACCAAAGGTGGTAATTGGGCTCTAGAATAGTCGAAAAGTCTTAATCCCTGATCTTTAATATCTACTGAAACCTCCATAGGAGGAGAATTTGTAAAATTTACATTCATTGGAAGTCCAACAAAATGAATTGGGATAATTAAATTTCGTTCACGCTCTTTACCCAATGCATGTACATACCAAAACCCTGCTGAAATAGCTAGAAAAAGCAAAAAGCTTAAAATATCTTTTGAAAAAAAGAATAATTTAAGCTTTTGACCATAATACTTAAGTAATCTTATGCCACTAAAATCAGCCATAAAATTGGTTTATTTTGCCTGATTTTGAATGTCTTCAGCAGTGGCAAAAACTGAATTTTTATCAACTTTAATTCTTACATTATCAGCAATTTCGACCGTAACAGTTGTATCCTTGATGTCTTTTACTTTTCCATAAATACCACCAGATGTTACAACTGAATCACCTGGTTTCATAGCTTCTCGTTGTTTTTTAATTTCTTTTTGTCGTTTTGACTGGGGACGAATCATGAAGAAATAAAAAACCACAAAAATCAAAACCATCATTAGAATTCCTGTGTAATTGCTTGCTCCACCTGCAGCAGGAGCAGCTGCTTGTAATAAAATACTTAATAAGTTCATTTCTTTTCTTTTTTAATTATTTATAATTGCAAAAATAGCTTTTTATTTTTTATTATCGCTAAACATCACCACTTTAATCAACTTATTTTCTTTTTTGAGTTCATTTACAATATTATCAAGTACACCATTAATAAAAGTTCCGCTTTTTTCGGTGCTATAATTCTTAGCAATTTCAATATATTCGTTCAACGTTACATTAACAGGAATCGTTGGAAAATCGAGTAATTCGGCAAGAGCCACTTCCATAATCACGATATCCATAAAAGCAATACGATCTAATTCCCAGTTTTTTGTATTTACATCGATCATGATTTTCAAATCATCAGCTTTTGTCAACACACTGTGCATCAATTTGGAAGCAAATTCAGCATCTTCCTGATCTTTAAACATGGGCAACAAAGGCTGTTCTTTGCCATTTGAAAAATCAAATCTTTTGATTGTTTTTATAATAAAACTAACAACCATTTCAATATCATCAGTCCAATAAATGCTTTGGTCCTGAATTGATTCATCAAGTTCCTCGTTTTGTAAAATAATTTTTTTGTAAATTTTTCTCCAAATATCTTTATCTGCAGAATAATCTACTTCAACAGCATTCATGTAAACGGTATAAATTTCAGAAGCTATAATTTCATCAAAAAGAACTTTTATAATTTCAGAATTATTTGACCATGAAAGTTTATTGTTTGTCAAATAACTATTAAAACTTTCATTTACAGAAAGTTGCTTCACAAACGAATTATCAACAAAACGTGTATTTGGGTTTAAATCATCTTGAGTTGGTAAATGTCTATTGCGTTTTGTTTCAATTTTTTCAGCAGCATAACGCGTAATTTCAATTGATAATTGCAAAAGATGAAAATACAAATCATATGTTTTTTCAATGCTATGGAACAATTCTTTTTCTGCTAAAGGTAATGATTTTCCTTCGTTTTTGAAGTAAGAATATAAGATCTGAACAATCTTAATACGTAATAAAACTCTATTAATCATAAAATATAGAACGCTTTTAACAATACTTATTGTCTAATTCTGAAACAGTTTGAAAATTCAAAGTGGTTTGCAAAGATAGTATTTTTTCCTGTAAATTAAATTACAATTAAAGTATATCAATTTAGAATCATTAATTCAACAATCATAAATTTAAATGACAATTCACTTTTAAAATCATAAAAATGGCTTAAACAGAATAGTATGTAATGCCATTTTCAGTTATTAGTACATATTATTCAATTAATTTCAACAAAATTGAGTGTTTTGTTTGATATATTCAAAAAAAATACAGAAATTTGGGGACTAAATGAAAATGACAGTTTAGGCAGTTAAAAATATATTTTAATATTCTATTTGTTAAGCCAAATAATTAGTAACATGGAAGTGGAAAAAAAGAAATTTGAAATTGAGAAAAAGGATAATGAGATAATTTACTCAAAAGCAATTAAAGCGGGAAAGAGGATTTATTACCTTGATGTAAAAAAAAGTAGAAATGAAGATTTATTTCTGGCAATAACTGAAAGTAAAAAGAAAGTAGTTGGATATGATGAAGATGTACAGGTTTCTTACGAAAAACACAAAATATTTCTATATAAAGAAGACTTTGATAAATTTATTGAAGGTTTAGAAGACGTTGTAGGATTTATTAAACGTGAACAAGGGGAAATAAAACCACGTTTTGATGGATCGACCGTAGTGACTGAATCAGCTGTGAATGAAGAACTAAAGTCAAAAAGTTTTTTTGATAAATTTAAATTTTGATTATAAATTTGAGTCAGGAACCAGGTATCAAGAAGAGATTACATATCTTGATACTTGATTCTTGGCTCGTTAATTACTTAATATACAATGAAATCATTTGCAAGTGATAATTATTCGGGAATTCATCCTGAAATTTTTGAAGCAATTCAACGAGCTAATTCAAACCATCAAATATCATACGGTGATGATCAATTTACAGAAGAAGCAAACAATCTTTTTACTAAGGAATTTGGGGAAGTAAAAGTTCTTTACACTTTCAATGGAACAGGTGCAAATATTACATGCCTGAAATGCTGCACTTTACCTTTCCAGGCAGTTGTTTGTTCCGAATTTGCACATATATTGGTAGATGAGTGCGGTGCGCCAACCCAAAGCATTGGTTGTTCGCTTCTTCCCCTCAAAACTGATAATGGGAAACTTACTCCTGAGATGATAAAACCTTTTCTAAATCGCATTGGAAATGTTCATAATACACAGCCAAAAGTAATATCTATTAGTCAAAGCACTGAACTTGGAACTGTTTATACAATTAAAGAGCTAAAATCACTCTGCGAATTTGCACATTCAAACGGGATGTACGTTCATTTGGATGGTGCCAGAATTTCAAATGCAGTAGCTGCGTTAGGCACAAGCCTGAAAGAAGCAACAGTTGATTGTGGAGTAGATATAATGAGTTTTGGTGGTACGAAAAATGGCCTAATGATAGGTGAAGCAGTTTTAATTTTCAACGAAGAACTTAAAGCAAATGCACCCTATTTTCATAAACAAACCGGACAACTTTTCTCTAAAAACCGTTTTATCTCAGCTCAATTCACCGCACTACTGACAAATAATTTATGGCTTCGAATGGCAACTCAAGCCAACAAAATGGCCCATTTATTAGCAAACGAAGTCAATGGACTGCCAAATGTGAATATTACACGGAGTGTTGATGGTAATGCCGTTTTTGCAAAAATTCCTGCACATATCATTGAACCACTTAAATCTCAATACCCTTTTTATGAATGGGATGCCGAAACGCACGAACAACGCTGGATGTGTTCATTTGATACTACCGAAGAGGAAATAAAATCTTTTGTAAAGGCGTTGAAAGAGTTATTGTAATTCTTCAAAGATTCATTTTAAAAAAAGCGAATCATTTTATAAATCATGATTCGCTTTTTTTTCATCTCTTATTTATTGATAATTACCACCAACGATAAATATTGTAAGTAATTTTCCGCTGATGGCTATATGCCCAGGCAACTCCAATAGCACGGTATGCTCTGATGCGTTCGCTAATTTGCTCTTGCTGACGCAAAATATATTTCCATTCACGCTTATCTATTTGATAAACCCTGGCTGCAATTTTGGCAACAAGTGGCTTTATTTCACTATAACATGATGACGAAGGTTCAATTTGTGACAATAATGCTGCTGCATCATTAGCTGCTGCAACAGTCTGATTGGCAGCCCAAAGATTATTGGCATCTGCTAACAATATCTTACAATCCCTGTCAATTTTCTTTTTATAAATGGGCGCAACGGCAATCATACATTTATCATAACAATCTTTGCAAACATCAGGCACAGAAGTTAATTTATAAATTGCTTCTTCACATTGGTTTTGATCTGCAAGAGTTTGAGCTTCCCGAATTATAAAGTCACATTTTGTATTATAATACTGAATTATTCGGGTTTTACCCTTTTCGAGAAATGATTGATAGGAAGGATCATTCGTTTTGATATTTTTGATTGCAGCCTGATACGCTTTTGTTTCATTTTCGCCAACACCCTTAACAGTTGTAGAATGACTTGCAAATAATTTCCCATCTACTCCATCGCCAATGTATAAGTTTACAGATAAAGTTAACGCTTGCATTGGAATAGTTGCCGGGATAACATCTTTTGATGCCACAACTACATTTGCAGTAATAATAAAACGTTCGCTGTAAGCTCCTCCACTCAAACCATTTTCAGTAACTATTTGAGCCATTTTATTAGCCAATGCATTTTTAGCAATATCGGGCATGTTTTCAATTTGCTCGGGAACGTAAGTGGCTAAAGCAATTTTGCCATAATCGTCCATTTTGCCTAAATCATTTTGTGCAAAAACAAAAAGATTTGAAACAAGTAAAATACTTAATATAAATGTTCTCATTATGAATAATTTATAAATTATTTTTCACCAACTACTATTGAAGCCTGTCCCAAACCTTTTGTCATAAGTTTGGAAGTTATTTGATATTTATCTTTTAATGTCTTTTGTAATCCTTGTGCCCAACCTCTTGAATCAACAGGCCTGTTATTAGCATCGTAAAGAGGAATACGTACTTGTTCAAATAACATCATGTTTTCTGTTGCATCACTCAGACTAAATCGGTTTTGAACAGTATTATCTGACACCCAGTTTTCTATAATTTTATTCAATTCTACACCACCGTATTCTTTTTCTAAATCACCTGCAAATGATTCAAACTTTTTGATACGCAAGATTATTTCACGACCGTTTGCAAACAAATCATTGAAATGCTTTTGAAGTTGAGCATTGAAGTTATCGAGGTTTGCCAGAATCGATTCTTCCAATAAAACAGGAAGTTCTGCACTAAATGAAGGCTGACCTGTTCCTGATGCACCTGCAACTTGTTTGTCAGTATAAGCATCTAATCCCTGTAAGTTGAATGTGATAGAACGTTTTGGTCCGGTTTGATTGATAGTCCATGTAACTTGCATCCAGATATCTGCTTTTGCAACTTTTTTTAATTTATCAATCGGACTTTCGCTAACATCCGAACCGCTTTTACTTACCAACATCGCATCTTCAGCAGATTCACCACTCATTGATTTCAATGCAGATTCTAAATTTTTGAGTGGAAATCCTCGATCTGCCATAAGTTCATTTATCTTGCTTATAACCTGCAATAATTCGGCATTTTCCTGAATAGCTTTCTTATAATCAGGTATTTTTACCTTAGTTCCCTGATTGTCAAATTCCATCATGTATCCATTTTTATTACACCATAAATCACTTGGAATTACCATGATGGTTGGTTTTTTTGCTTGTGAAAACCCCAAAACAAAGAAACCAAACACAAAAAAAGTTGTGAGAATTAATTTTTTCATCGATATTTATTTTTATTGTTTTAAATTTATCTTTGAAGAATACCGTCTGCAATTAATTTAGCTTTAAGTTGAGGCCTTTTTACAACTATTACTGCAGAAAGTGTAACAGTTCCAATTCCCTCTTTCTTTTCTCTATCAATTCGATGTTCCAATTGTTCATCCTTCATTGATACATATTTACGATATTCACCGCCATCTTTGAAGAAATTATTGAAGTAGTCTTCATATTTTTGTCGTGCATTTACTTCCGGCACCAAAGGACGCATATCACATTCGGAAGTTCCATCTGAAATTCCTTTAAAAATAACATCATTAACTGCATTTTTTCTAGCTTGAGCATAAGCATCAAAATTATTTCTTCCCTTTCCCCATGCCTTAACCGTTTGTGTACCATCACCTTCCACACCAAGACATTCAGTTTTATAGGTGTAATTCCCTGCAGTTTTTTCTTGATTACTCAATACTTTACAACCATTTAAAGTAACAACAGATGCGCTTATAAGCGCAATATAAATGTATTTTCTCATGTTATTTTTTATTTAAAAACCACTACTTAATCCTTTAATAATTCCAGCTTCTTCTAAGTCATTTCGAAGTGCGCTTACATTAACCGATACGATAACACCGATTTTATATTCCTTATCAACTTTTAAACGATCTCCGGCTGCTATGGAACCATCATTGGTTATCGATACAAATTTCATATATTTACCACCATTGCCAAAAAACGGTTTAAAGAATTCCGCCTTTTCTTGTTCCAGATTTACATTCGATGTCAATGCTCGTTGACCCGGAATACCTTGCTTTCCGGCGAATCCTCTGAAAATAATTCCATGAACTGCGTTCTTTTTGGCCTGTTCAATTGCTACTTCAGGTTTTTTGGAATAGGACCAAACTTTTACAAGATACGTTCCCTGAACGCCCACACCTACTGCTTCAATCTCGTACCGCCAGTTTTCGGTATCTTTATTTGCTTTTGCATTGGTTTGTGCAGTTATTATGGATGTTAGACCTAATAACAGAAATAAAATTATACTTCCGTTTTTTAATTTTGTTTTCATAATTTATTAATTGCTTGATTATATGTTGATAATTAAAATCTGAATCTCAAATTACATAAAATTGAATTGCTCATCGATATTTTATCAAGACTATCAAAACCCCAATTAGGATCATACAAAGTTGCATGTTGAATTAATGACTCATTATTTCCGGTAGAACTTGCAAAACGGAAAGCTACTCCAGGTTTAATTTCAATACTAATAAGCGGTGAAAGATTAAATCCAATACCAATATTTATAGGAAAAAAGATGGAAGACCAATTGTAATTTTTATTCTCAACCACATTGCCATTAGCATCAGTAACTTTAGGAATATCTACACCATTATATTTGGAAAATCTGTAACCACTTAATCCTCCGCCAATTGAAGGACGAAGATAGACAATCCCTTTTTGTGTAAAATACATTTCCTTTGCTATATAAAGATCTAAAGCATAGGTCATTCCACTCATGCCGGTAGAATTAAGACCCATTGTTCCAGTAGAAACATTTCCTGCACTTAAGTTTGACATAAAATTTAAAGAACAATCGAGACCAACTGCCAAACCATTGATTTTTGAGGGGCGTGAGATTCTATAATCCAGATTCAGATTTAAACCTCCCAACTGCATATTTTGAGGTGAAGAAGCAAAACCAATTCCTACAGCAACACCCTGATCCTCATTACTTTCCATTAACATTCCTTCGTAGAGTTTTTTACCTCCTTGCTGTTGGAATAATGACGGACTGGTTTCACCGGTCGCCACTTTATTATTATCAGCAATTTGCTTAACTCTTGCTACACCTTTACGAACCTTGTTCTGATTACCGCTTTTATCAACCTCAATCTCATACACAAAAAAACGTTGATCGCGGTAAAGCGACTCTTTTGTTCCAATTTTTGCAGAGAGGGGTTTTGTTTTATAAACGGATACTTTAGCCTTTAAATCTTCAATCTTCATCCCCAGTTCTTCAACCGAATTTGTCTGCATCGAAGGAACTATATCCAGAAGCAATTCATTCATAGTTTTTTTCTTTTTTACAAGATAAATAGAACTTTTGGGGTCTTTTGGTTGTGTAGATTTTAAAGTTCCACTCCAATTCTTGACATATATCATTGGAAATGAAGCATTACTCCAACTCGCAACTTTCTTAGCATCATGATTCTTAGCGTCCGACCAATATTTAGTATAGAAAATTGAAGCTACTGAATCATTAAAATTTAGTTTGTATGCATAAACAGAATAGGTAACTTCATAACCTTCATTTTCTCTTTTTACGGGTACATAGTTGGAATATTTTTTGTTAGTTGCATCTGTTTTGTCATACACCTGCTCCATAGTAAGTACCTGATTAATCTCATATAAAAATACATACGATTTATCAATCAACTCACTACCAATCATTTCAAGTCTGTTAGTATTGGAAGCATTAGCCTGAACAACATCTGCATCATTTGCTGCGAACCCTCCTCTTTTAGCAACAATTTCAGTATTAAAATCACCATTGGCATCGCGATTCCACCATTTAGCTAATATTAGTTTTGAAGCATTTGAAATATAGGACTTCATTTTATTAGGACGTTCAGTGATTGTCAAACCATTACCATTAAAATATGGATAATCTATGGTGTTGTCATCAAATTTATTAACAACACCCAATCCTTTCATTTTATTTATAATAGTTTCTTCCTGCGCATTTTTTGGTTGAAAGAATAATACAGTAAGTGACGGTCGTAAATATTTTGTATCAACCAGTTTGCCCACATTTTGAGCAGTTAATAAAGCAGAAACTGTTAGAAGAAAAATGATAAAAATAGGTTTTTTCATAACTTTGTTTTTAAAATTCTACTCTTATGGCTTTTCGGAAACTCCCTTACAAAAATGGTCTTGTGTAAGTCAAGCTCGTTTATTATAGTGGTCTCTGGCCTCCACCATTTTTTATGTGGTTGTGGAAATTTTATGACTTGACTTATTAAAATCTAGTTTATAAAAAACAACTTTTTAATAATTTACAGATTAATAGCTGCAAATATATAAATAATCTCAATATGGTCAACATAAAACACAAAAAATGTACGTTTCTACAGGAAACTTAACGAATCTATAAACGGCTTGAATTCCTACAAATAAGCCCCTCATTCAAACGAACGAAGGGCTTATTTCATTATTCCATTATAGGAAATGGTCTAATCTCTTTTGGATGATTTCTTTTCTCTTTTGGCCTCTTTCTTTTCCTGTGCAGTTTTAAGAGGTTCTTTCTTTACATTTTTCTGAGCATTTTGGGACTTTGCCATGATGTTATTTTTTAAGGGTTTAAAAAGACAGTAATATTATCTATCTGCAAAATTACATTTTAATTTTATATTACAACGACATGGAATAAATATCCTTGTATTATCAGTTAAAATAAAAGATCCTCATTCTGTTGAACGTAGAGCTTTTGCATATCTTTTCCCCTTTAGGGGTTAGGGGTCATATTAAACTACATACGTTGTAGAAGCTGTATCACCTCCACGACCGGTCCAATTGGTGTGGAAGAATTCTCCACGGGGACGGTCAACACGTTCGTAAGTATGAGCTCCAAAGTAGTCACGTTGAGCCTGCAAAAGATTAGCAGGTAAACGTTCGCAACGGAAACCGTCGAAGTAGCAAAGTGCAGAAGTAAGTGCAGGTACAGGAATACCGTTGGTCAATGCTGAAGCACAAACACGACGCCATCCAGCCTGAGCTTTTTCAACGATTTCTTTGAAGTGCGGGTCAAGTAACAGATTTTCCAAACCCGGATTTACATCAAACGCTTTTTTGATATCTCCCAAGAACGTAGAACGGATAATACATCCACCACGCCACATAAGTGCGATTCCACCTAAATTCAAATTCCAGCCATATTCTTTGGCAGCTTCCATCATCAAGTTGTAACCTTGAGCGTAGGAAATAATTTTTGCTCCGAATAAGGCATCTTTCAAATCATCAATCATCTGTTTTTTATCACCGATGAAGTTTACAGTCGGTCCGGTAATTGCTTTCGAAGCTTTTACACGAATGTCTTTTTGTGCTGATAAACAACGGGCGAAAACAGATTCTCCAATCAAAGTTAGTGGTACTCCAAGGTCAAGTGCAGAAACACCTGTCCATTTTCCAGTTCCTTTTTGACCGGCTGTATCCAGAATTTTTTCTACCAATGGTGAGCCATCTTCGTCTTTCACAGCCAGAATATCGCGGGTTATTTCAATCAGGTACGAATCCAAATCGCCTGTATTCCATTCTTTAAACACTTCATGCATTTCGTCAGCACTCAAACCAAGCATATCTTTCATTACCTGATAAGCTTCATTGATAATCTGCATATCACCATATTCAATTCCATTGTGAACCATTTTCACAAAGTGACCGGCACCACCTTCACCAACCCAGTCGCAACAAGGAATACCACCGTCAACTTTGGCAGAAACAGTCTGGAAAATTTCTTTCACTGCAGGCCATGCAGCAGGCGAACCGCCCGGCATCATAGAAGGTCCTAACAAAGCACCTTCTTCACCACCCGAAACACCGGTTCCGATATACAGCAAACCTTTACTTTCAACATATTTGCAACGACGAATGGTGTCAGGGAAATGCGAGTTTCCACCATCGATAATGATATCGCCTGCTTCCAGATTTGGAATCAATTGTTCGATAAAATCATCAACAGCCTGACCAGCTTTAACTAACATCATTACTTTGCGTGGTTTTTCCAATGAGTCACAAAGTTCTTTAATTAAATGTGTTCCAATGAAATTTTTTCCCGCACCACGGCCAGCCATAAATTCGTCAACACGAGCTGTTGTACGATTGAAAACAGCAACGGTGAATCCTTTGCTTTCCATGTTCAATACCAGGTTTTCACCCATCACGGCTAAACCGATTAATCCGATATCAGCTTTTTGTTTCATAATAAATTAATTTAATGTTATATTTTTCTTATCTCTATTTCTTTTTGAACCATATAGGCATATAGAGCATACACTATGATTTCTATGTGTCTATGTGGTTCATATTTTAAAACCAAGTAACTTCAATTTATCTAAAACAGAATCTTTAATTGAAGTACTTTTAATGATAAATGCCGGAAATTCCCTGCGTGTTGGATAATCACCGCGCAACTGTTCAAATTTTTCAACATTATTCCTCAAATCACGGTCATCATTCCGTATATCATAAGTATGTAAAATGGCTTTGGAAATGATTTGTTGTTCCGATAATCCTGCACCATCGATTTCAATCACCGGATTTGCAGGCAGTTCAACACCCGAAGGTTGCCAGTTTTCCAATCCTAATCCGAAATATTCACTGATAGCATGAACGCTCATTTGGGTACCGTTGGCTTTTCCGTCTTTGGAATAACCTGCAATATGCGGTGTAGCCAGTTCAGTCATTGTCAGCAATTCCAAATCCAACTCCGGTTCATTTTCCCAACAATCGCAAATGAAAGCGGAAATCATACCTGATTGTAACGCTGATTTTACAGCATTTGTTTCAACCACTTCACCTCTGCAAGAATTGATAAGAACCGGTGTATTTTTCAGTTCATTAAAGAATAAATCATTTCCCAAATGAAAAGTTGCATCTTCGTCTTTCATATTCAACGGAACATGCAGCGTAATAATATCTGCCTCTTTCTGAATTGTTTCCAGACTCACAAACTTATCGGAACCTTCGGCTCTTTCGCGCGGCGGATCATTCAGTAACACTTTCATACCAAAGATTTCGCATATTCGGGCCACTTTACTTCCGACATTGCCCACTCCCACTATACCGATTGTTTTTTCTTTCAAATTCCAGTCTTTGCGTTCGGCCAGCACCATAAGTGTAGAAGCGATATATTGTTCAACCGATTTGGAATTACAACCGGGTGCATTGGTCCATTTAATTCCAATCGAATCACAATAATCCGTATCAATATGGTCGTAACCGATAGTTGCTGTGGCGATAAACTTTACCGACGAACCAGCCAGTAATTTTTCATTACAAATGGTACGAGTGCGGGTTACAATGGCATCTGCATCTTTAGCAACTTCAAGAGTCGTTTTTGAACCTGCTAAATAAACTACTTCCGCAACACTTTCGAAAGCACCGTGAATGTATGGAATTTTATCGTCGATAATAATTTTCACTTTATTTCTTATAATATGATTTTACAATTTCCTCTATCACCCAATTGGTACGGGCTGCAGAGTACATTGTACTGACACATTCATTTTCTTTTCTCAATGCTCCTACCACTTGTTTTACAAGATTATAAGAGATATTTTCAGGATTTACAAAACTAAGTTTTTTTGTTTTGCCGTCAGTTTTGAGTATTACATCGCCTTTTTCGTAACATGGAAATTGAATGCTGCCATTTGTCCCGGTAATCTCAATGCAGTCTTCTTGAGCCGATTTATCAACCACAAACGACCAGCTGCCTGTGCCTGAAACTCCCGATTCAAAGCTAAAAACTGCAGAAACAGTATCTTCAGGTTTATAATATCCGGCTACGTTAGTTGCTATTCCATGAACTTCCGTTATTCTTCCAAACAAAAAATCAAGATAATCAAACTGATGCGATGCCAAATCATAAAAATGTCCTGCTCCCGAAATCTCAGGTTTCACATGCCATGTTTGCTTTTCTGGAAATCGGTCTCGCTCACCAAATGCCCAATGTAACTGAATATTTACTGTCAAAGGTTTACCTATAGTACCATTTTCAATCAGTTCTTTTACTTTCAGAAATGCAGGAAGTGAACGGCGATAATATGCAACATACAATGGCATCCCTGTTTCCTCCGAAACCCGAATCATTTCTAAACATTCGGCATAGTTCCGCGCCATTGGTTTCTCTACGTAAACAGGCTTTCCTGCTTTCATTGATTGAATGGCATACAATGCATGTGTATTGGGCGGAGTTGACACGTAAACAGCATTTACATCCGGATCATTGATCAAATCATCAGCGTTAGAATAAAACTTTGGGACTTGATGGCGTTTGGCATAATCTTCGGCTAAGTGAGCATTTCTGCGCATTACAGCTATCAGACTGGAATGCTCAACCTTATTAAAAGCAGGACCGCTTTTAAGTTCAGTAACATTTCCACATCCAATTATTCCCCAATAGATTTCGTCTAATATATCCACAAAATCAGTTTAGAATTTAAACTTGTCTTTAAAAGCCCATAAACCGAGTGCCGGATTGGAAATATAGAAAATTTCCTCACCATCAGGCATTGTATTGTAACCGTCACGCAATTTGGCCGGATCATATTTTGCCGTAACTTCATCAATGTCAGCATAATTGAAGCCAACGCTTTCAATTTCTACCTGTGTTAGATTTTCCTTTCCTTTACCGGGGCAATATGTAATGCTGAAACGACCTTCGGATGAACCGTGTATAAGGTGCGCAGCAGCACTCAGGTTGTTGCGCAGTTCTTCATTTTCGTCACATGCTTTTAATGTATTCGGAGTTCCTTTATAACCATATTTACGAATCAGACGGTCAATTTCCTTGTCTTCACCAAATTCTTTTAAAGCAGGTGCCAACACAATCAGTTCGCCATTATCTTCAATAGCCATACGGGTACGGTAAACCGATTTGTTTCCTAACCAGGTACTTTTGAATTCGGTTGGATCAAGATAAACAACCACTTTTTTCAATGGTTTGTCAAGCATTTCGAAATTCACAAGCAAAGCCAGTTTAGCTGCCTTGTCAAATACTTCAAAGTCATCGCCGATATATAATCCACGAGTTTTAATTTTACCATCAGTTTTATCCAATCCAACAACAGTTTGAACGTAAACTATGGGCAGATTATTAGTAAAATTTTCTGAAGCATAATTAAAAATACGACGAACAGGCGTATCAGCATGACCCATCATGCGCTCCATGCCATAAGTTGCACCTACGAAATGACTTTTGTTGATTCCTTCTACTCCACCGGTTCCAACAAAAATATTTTTATTGTAATTAGCCATTCCAACTACTTCGTGAGGGACAACCTGACCAATTGATAAAATTAAATCAAAGTTTCCTTCAATCAGCAATTTATTTACCTGAGCCGGCCATGGAAAATCGACAGCTCCACCGGAAACTTCTTTTACGAATTCGCTGGGAACATAACCTACTGTTACTACATCATTTCGCCAGTCGTGTTCACGAATCAGTGTCGCCGACATTTTTCCAAACATGTGTTCAATCTGATGAGCCGTCATGGGTGAGTGCGTTCCCAAAGCTGGCAAAACATCGGTTAATGCATCACTGTAATATTGCCAGGTAAACTCTGTCAGTTCACCGGCACGACTTGGTAAACGGGTATAATCGGGAGGAATAGCCAGCACTTTGTGCTTCGTTCCCATCTTTTCCAACGCTTCGAAAAGACCTTTTTTCAGGTCTTCGGAGGTCATTTCCTGATCTATTGATCCACTTTCAAAATATATCATAAAGCCCCCCCCTACCCCCCTTAGGGGGTTATTAGTTAGTATTAATATATTATTTTTCATAAAAATGTATTTTTATAGGATTAATTCTTTAAGTCCCCCAAGGGGGATTTAGGGGGCTTTTTATCTTTTTACTCTTGCATTTCCACCCCAGATACTCCAAACCATTTCTTCATCGGCAGGTTGAGCGTAATCGGTTAAGAAAGTGGTTGCCAAAGCACCCGAAGCCCAGCCAAACTGCGCCCATTGTTCTGATGGCCAACCTTTCAGAATTGCATAAAGCATACCGCCAACAAAACCATCTCCTCCGCCAATACGATCAAGAACATTTATTTTCCTAGGTTCTATAACGTTCCATGTGTTGCCATCGAGCATGATGGCGCCCCAAAGATGTTCGTTAGTATTAATTACCTGACGCAATGTTGTTGCATAAACTGATGCGTTCGGGAAAGCTTCTTTTACATGACCAATCATGCCTTTGAAACCGTCAATTTCGGCTTCAATACCTTTACCACCGGCTTCAGGACCTTTGATTCCCAAACAAAGTTGGAAATCTTCTTCATTACCAATCAAAATATCGGCAACAGAAGCAATTTCGGTAAAAATATGGCGAAGTTCTTTATCACGGCCTTTCCAGAAAGAAGCGCGGTAATTTAAATCAAACGAAATGCGTGTTCCGGTTTTCTTGGCATAACGGGCTAACTGTAAGCAGAATTCACTTGTTTCTACAGATAAAGCGCCAATTAATCCGGAAAGATGCAAAATCTGAACGCCTTCTTTTACAAAAATCCGTTCCAAATCAAAGTCTTTTACATTCAACGTTCGGCCAACTTCACCGGCACGGTCATTCAAAACGCGTGGACCACGGGTTCCAAAGCCGCTATCGGCAATATTAAACTGGTGGCGATAACCCCATGGATCACCCTGTGGTACTTCAATACCTTCATAGTCCATGTTGCGTGCACGCAAATTATTTTTTATCATTTGTGCAATAGGACTGTCTTTTACAAAAGTTGTCAGAACTTTCACAGGTAATCCCAAGTAGGATGAAATACTGGCCACATTTGTTTCAGCACTTGAGACTTCCATCTCGAATAATTTACTCGAATGAACAGGTTGTCCATTTACAGGAGTGATGCGAACTCCCATACTGGTAGCAACCAAAAGTGAGTATTTGCAGTCTTTTTTTAATTCTATTCTCATGATTAGTTTATTAGCTAACTCGTTAATTAATTGATTAGTAACTTGATTGTAAAAATAGTAAATGGTAAATGAATAAATAGTAAATTAAAATAGCGTTCTTGAAATTCCGAGTTCCAATCCGCGTAATTCGGCCATTCCTCTCAACATTCCAATGCCAGAATAACCAGGATTCGTTTTTTTGTGCAAGTCATCCAGCATCTGATGACCATGGTCAGGACGCATAGGAATGTTACGTTTATATGTATATTGAACCACCAACAAGGCTTTCATTGCTTCGTACATATCCACATCGCCTTCCAAGTGGTTATCTTCGTAGAAATCACCTTCATCGTTTCGGTGTGTGCTGCGAAAATGCACATAGTACAACCGCTCGCCAAATTCGCGCAACATGGCAGTCAAATCATTCGTCGATGACACCCCGAATGAACCGGTACATAAGCAAATTCCATTCGCTTTGCTTGGCACTGCAGCAAAAAGTTTTTGTACATCTTCAGCATTACTCAAAATACGCGGCAAACCAAGTATTGCACGAGGCGGATCATCCGGATGAATAGCCATTTGAACTCCGACCTGATTGGCAATAAATGTAATTTCGTTAATAAAATAGAACAAATTGTTTCTCAATTGATCTTCAGTAATATCTTTATATGTATCCAACGCTGCCTGAAATTGTTCCAGTGAAAAACTTTCTTCCGCACCGGGAAGTCCGGCAATCATATTACGGGTAAGTTTTTCAATTTCAGCTTCACTCATTCCATCGAATCTGGCTTTTGCTTTTGATATCTGATCAACAGTATAATCTTTTTCAGCATTGGGCCGTTTCAGAATATACAAATCGAAAGCTACAAAAGCAGCCATTTCAAAACGTAAAGCTTTCGAGCGATCAGGCATTTCATAACCTAAATCAGTACGTGTCCAGTCCAGAATCGGCATAAAATTGTAAGTCACGATAAAAATTCCACATTCTGCCAGATTTCGTACAGTTTGTTTGTAATTCTCAATAAATGCTTTATAATTTCCTGTTCGTTTTTTAATATCTTCGTGTACCGGAACACTTTCCACTACCGACCAGATTAAACCTGCTTCTGCTATCATTCTTTTGCGATATTGAATGGCCTCAACAGGCCATACTTCGCCATTTGGAATTTGGTGTAATGCCGTTACAATATCGGTTGCACCTGCCTGACGAATGTCCCATAATGATACAGGGTCATTCGGACCGTACCATCTCCACGATTGTTTACATAAATACATAATCTAATTTACGATTTTAAAATTTACAATTTACGATTGACAAATTGTTTCAGTGAATAATTTTATACCTATTAAAAATTGAAAGCGACAAGTGAACAGCATTAACTGCCACTTGTCATTAATCTTTTGTCTTAGTTCTTAGTTCTGAATTAAATACAGAAAGCATCAAAACCGCCATCAATAACGGTTAATGTTCCTGTTACGAATTTTGAAGCTTCACTTGATAACCAATGTAATGTGCCAAACAATTCATCAGCTTCGCCTAAACGACCGAATGGAGTGTGAGCAACAATTGATTTTCCTCTTGGGGTTGGAGTTCCATCAGGATTTGTCATCAACGCACGGTTTTGTTCAGTTAAGAAAAATCCCGGTGCCATTGCATTTACACGGATTTTTTCGCTGAATTTGGTAGCCATTTCAGTTGCCAGGAATTTGGTAAAGTTTGTTACAGCTGCTTTAGAAGCACCATAACCAACTACACGGGTCAACGGACGAATAGCTGATTCGGAAGAAATATTGATAATACTTCCCTCTTTTTGATCAACCATAATTTTTCCAAAAACCATACAAGGCAATACGGTTCCAAACAAATTCAAATCAACCACTTTTTCAAAAGCATCAATCTGAAGATCAAAAATAGTCTGATCTGGACCAATTGTTGCACCGGCCATATTTCCACCTGCAGCATTTACCAAAATGTCAATACAACCAAAAGTGGCTACAATATCTTTTGCATTTTGTTCCAATGATTCTTTTTCAAGTACATTGGTATTCAAATACAACGCTTCACCACCTTTTGATTTAATTTTTTCAACCAAGGCAACACCGGCATCAGCACGGTCTAAAATAACAACTTTACAACCTTGTTCAGCCATGTATTCTGCCATTCCTCTTCCAAGGATTCCGGCACCACCAGTGATAACAATTACTTTTCCTTTTACATCGAATAAGTT
>Ga0209123_1000729_pt1 | contig 38383 bp, 27 predicted proteins | sample BarGraIncu00431A_FD_184500 | JGI IMG/M metagenome (GOLD analysis project Ga0209123, IMG submission 184500) | Arctic peat soil microbial communities from Barrow, Alaska, USA - Barrow Graham LP Incubations 004-31A (SPAdes) (version 2) | ecosystem: Environmental > Terrestrial > Soil > Wetlands >...
TATTGAGTATTTAGAAACAAAAGCAGATTTTGGAGGTAAAGATATTGCTTCATATACAACACAGTCATTAGATAGATTTGTAAATACTGCTTCAATGATTCAAAAATATAATAGTGAAAATATTATTGATTATTCCTTTGAAATTTTAAAATCAGTACGTGGTAATGGAAACCAATGGAACATCGTTTATGACATCAAAAATATGATTGTCTATTACAAGACAAAAGACAACTTGAACAGAAGAAGTATAAAAATTTCGGATGTAGATTTTTCGTGCTTTTCACCTTCATTATATGCAGATATAGAAAGTGATATGGTTAATGAAAGAGTTGAATTTAAGGAATATTCATATAAAGAGAATAGGGCTTTGATAGACAGTGTCTGTAACAAGGTATCATTCTTGCAATCAATGCCTAAAGAATCAAGGGAATATTCAGCAAGATATCCTGAAACAACAAAATGTAATGAATAAAACTGGTCTCCGCTAGGCGGGTATCCTGACCCTGCATAAACAAGACAGAAAAGAAGCGCAGGTTAGGAAACCTGCGTTAACAGGAGAAAGCAAGAATTGAATTGACGTTTCACATTTTCAAATAGACTGCAACACGAAAAACAAACTAATGTCAACATCGCCTAGCCCATAACACACGCCTATGCTCACCTGCTGGCTGACCCCGATATATCGGGACAAGCTGTGCATTTAGCTGGTTTTGCTCCCGCATTCACTTTGTCGTTCCACGACAGCGAATGCTCCCGCAAACCGCCAATGCACTTGCTCCCGCGCGATGAGAAATGGGAACAACTGAAAAATATAAACGACTAAAACCAAAAACTAACTATCTAGAAATGGATAAGAAAAATTGGAAATTTAGACTTGGAATAGTTTTGATAATTGTTTCGTGCCTATTTTTCGCATTATTACTTGCAATCCCTTTTCTTGACACTACTGACAAGAATAAAATTGTAATTTCAGCTGTATTTATAGTAATTGGAGAATTGTTATTTTGGAGTGGTATTTTTTCTTAGGTCGACAACTCATTGACAAGTATAAGGCTTACTTAAATCCAAAAAAATGGTTTTGCAGAAAAAATAAATAAACGAGTTACGGCACATGAAAATCCATCTCCTTCTCACCTGCTCCCACCCGATTTTATCACGTGGAAAAAAATAAATATTTTAGTAAGCAGCACAATAAAATCGTTCGGCAACGTTGAGTTTGTTGGTCGAAAGTAATTGAAGAAAAAATTGGTTGTATGTGAATTCCAATGCGTCAAACCATAAAAGAAACGGTTGGAACAATGGGGTAAGAAAAATAAATTAAGTACTAAGAATATAATATTGATTTTTGATAACGAAGACAAAGTGTAATGGCTGCGGTGTTGATCTGGAACTTATTAAAGGGGAAAAAGACCCCTATCAATGTTCTACTGCTGCATGCTGGATGACCTATAATCAATTAATGGCAAGGGAATTTTCCGGACCCGAGTATTTTTCAGCCCATCGCTTAACGGTTGATGCTTTATATGGCTCAACATCCTTCTGATATATCAAGAGCTTCCATTCAGTCGGTTTGGGTGCATCTGGTGGCACTTTATCTAACAATTGAAAAAGAAATACCTTCAAAATTTGTTTCAAAAGTAATGGCAAAGATTACTAATCCCAACCTTAAATTTGAATGGCTAATTCCTCCAAATCTAAATTCGTATAATATTACAGCAAATGACTTGACTAATCCGGAAACTTCTGAAGAATATACAAAGCTGGCAAGAGAATGGGCAGAAGATGTATGGAACGCATGGAGCGAACATCAACCTAAAATTAGACAATTAGCAAATAAAACCTTAGAAGAAATGAAATAATGACTATAGAGATTTAGACTCCTGCCTCCATACGAAAGCCGGCATTGCTCGAACTTGTTCGCTTTGCTTACAACGATTAAATCATTCATACTACAAAAATATAATTCCATCTACTTATAAAAAGAAAGTAGAAACAATGCTTACAATTATCAAGCTTGCAAAACCAATAATTATATTTTTCCGAATGCTGCGATTTCCCAAAATTAGGGCATAAATCATTTTAACTGCAGCATTACTTGCTGTTGCTATAATTGTTGCTTTTGCAATGGTAATAACATCAAGATTTCCACTTACATGTTGGAACAGATTTAAAATATAAGGATCAATATCAGTTACCCCGACAATAAAGGAGAGGATATTGACTCCCATATTGCCATAATTGGTGACAACAAAGTTGGTGAGGATGGCAAAAAAGCCAAATAATAATCCAAAAATAAGAGCTGTTTTGAATTCCAGTGGGTTTTGTGAGATATTCTCTTTCAACGAATTTTCTACAATCTTTTTGTGATTCAAACTCAAAAACAACGCAATGGCAATACTGGCAACCACATACACCAAAAAGTACGGCAATAAAACCATTGCAACCTGTTGATTGAAAATCCAGGCAAGAATCAATAACCGGATATACATCATGCCGGTTGCTCCAAAAATTCCTGAAACTATTTTCGCATCATTTGTTTCTACTTTACTTTTTCGGGCAAGAATAATGGTTGTAGCTGTACTGCTATATAATCCCCCTAATATGGCTGATAAAATTATACCGGAATTCGTAAATACAAATTTCCGAAGTAAATAACTGAAATAAGATATTCCCGAAACTGCCACTATCGATAACCATATTTGATACGGGGAGATATTTATCGTTTTTGAAAGCGATTCGTGAGGAAGTAATGGAAGAATAATACCGGCAATAATAATAAACTTGGCAAGTAAGGTAAATTCGTTTTGGTCAAATTTTTTAGAGAAATTAATGAGACTTTCTTTCATTTCCACTACAATCAAAATAATGACTACAACCAGCATCACTAACCATAGTGGCTGTGAATCAACCAAAGGTGTAAGGCAATAAGCAATCAGAGCAATAACAATGGAAGTAAAACCCCACTTGTTTTGCAGTTTGATTTTCAGATAATAATAAATACCAAGTAATGCAGCTACAACCACCCCACCACCGTAATACAATCCGAGCGAATTGGGAAGAACGGTGTACAAAATAAAACCAAGAATTCCAATAAGCGTGATTGTCCGGTCGGTGCCAAACAATGATTCGGGTTCTAACTCAATATGAAGCCTTCTTTGCTCAAGGCCAATGAGTAATGAAAACAGTACTACTAATAAAAAGTTGATTAACTCTTTGGGTATTTGTGATAATATTTCCATGGCATCTTCTTATTTTGCACCAAAGTTATGCAAATCTTCTATAAAAACAATAAAATACCTATTTTAGTGAACTTCACCTTTACTCAAATCTTAGAATAACTGTAAAAACAGATTCTATCGTTTTAGAAATTTGTTATTTTGATTAGCATTTATCGCAGTCACATTCTTTTCCTTTTGCTTTATCAAAGGCTTCTTTTCCCTCGGTGATAGAGAAATAAATCAGACCTGCCGTACCAATAATATCTGCAAAGGCAAATCCGGTAAACTCATAAATCGCACTTGATATGAGCAACACAAGCGACATATATAAACACACTTTTGTGCAATTGCTGTCGGCAATAATGGCAGATGAATTCAATTTTTTGCCTACTTTCCTTTTGGCATTCATAAGCCAAACCATTACCAGAATGGAAACTATTGAAATTATTACACCCCACAAAGTTGTTTCAGGTTTATGGTGGTTGAGAATATTATAAATAATGCCAACAATTAAACCTGCCGATAAAAGAAAAAAAGAAGCGCCGGTAATTTTCAGAGCTTTTATCTCGAAACTGCTTTTAGGGCTATCGGGGTTCCGGCGAATGCGTAAAACCATTACAGCAATGCCAATGCCTGACATCACTTCAATAAAACTATCGATACCAAAGCCAAAAAGGGTAAGTGTTGCATCTTCATATCCCATAATCATGGATATTACACCTTCAATAATGTTATAGAATATGGTAAACAGGCTTAATCTGAAGGCTAGTTGATATTCTTTTCGTTCAGTATCAGTCATATATATCTAAACTTAATTTCAATTATTCTATTAGATTTTATATAAGTTGAAATACAACTAATTAAAAAGTAGGTTGATATATTTCTGATACAACAACCAAACTCTGACTGCGGCAGTCAGGGTCTGGTGGTCATTAAAAATAACTTATATAAACTCTTTTATTCTGTAGTCTTAATGGCTTTAAAAATTGGATAACCAACTAGAATACCGAAGTCAGACTATTATTTCAGCTTTTTCGTAAATGGCAGTTAGAACTTCTTCGGTAGGAGGTGTTTTACCTTTAAGATAGCCTAAATCTGTCAACCGCAAATGATTAAATTTTGTTATCCCTGCATTTTCAAGGATTTTACGTCCACAATCTACCGCACAACCATCAATGACTAATACATTAGCACTTTGAAATGAATTGATTAGTGTTTTGTCGTCGATAGCAATCATTGCCAGGCAATTCATTTTACGAACATTGTTATCACGTAATCTTCTTGCAACTAAGTCCGAAATCTGTCCAAGATCGGAAGCGCCCGAACAACTTACTACGTTGAATTCGCTTGTTCCACATAAACACGATTTTTTTTCATTTGTTTCCATAATGATAATTTTTTAATTAAACTTAATATTCCATTTTTCTAAAAGATCCAATTAAACAAGAAACCGACAATCATAATTCCGCCACCCACAATGGCAATGAAAGTCAGAATCAATGGCATTTTCAGCACTTTGCGAAGAATAATCATTTCGGGCAAAGATAACGCAATCACTGACATCATAAATGCCAATGCGGTTCCAAGCGAAGCTCCTTTTTCAATCAATACAGAAACGATTGGAACAATTCCTGCAGCATTGGAATATAACGGAATACCAATCAACACAGATAGCGGAACTGCATACCATACATCTTTCCCCATAAATGAAACCATAAATTCTGCAGGAACATAACCATGCACACCCGCACCAACCAAAATACCCAATGCCACAAATAGCCACACTTTGCCAACAATTTCTTTCACGGCATCGTAACCCATAGTAATTCGCTGTGAAAAATCAATTTTCCCTTCTTCACCGTCACCTTCGCCCAATTTGGTGGCATAAACCCATTCTTCAACCCATTTTTCGAGTTTGAGTTTGCCGATAATCCAACCGGCTATGATAGCAATTGTTACGCCTGTGCTTATATAAATGGCTGCCACTTTCCATCCAAACATTCCGTAAAGCAATATGACTGCCACTTCATTAATCATAGGTGCTGCAATCAGGAACGAAAAGGTTACACCAAGCGGTACACCCGATTCTACAAATCCAAGAAATAGCGGTATAGCCGAACACGAACAAAATGGCGTTACAATTCCCAACAAAGAAGCCATTATATTACCCATGAATGTTGATTTGCCTTCCAACGCTTTTCGGGTGCGCTCAGCAGTAAAGTAACTACGGATTATTCCTACAACGAAAATAATCAACACTAACAGCATTATTACTTTGGGAAACTCGAAAATAAAGAATCGCAATGCTTCGGTAAGGTGAGAACCTTTTGTCATTCCAATCAAAGTATCAATAATCCAGTCGGTTACAGGTTGCAAGTTGACATAGACTACATACCAGACAGGCAATAATAGTAAAGCAATTTGAAAATTACGTGATTTAAAAATTTCAAAATTCATGAGTATAATTTGAAAATGAGATAATTTGAAAATGTGGTAATGTGCTAATTAGTTCCCCTTTTAGGGGGTTAGGGGGCAAAAAATATAACTACATAATAAACCCCTACACCAATAAATATAACCGCAACTACCCGCCTGAACCACAGTTCAAAGGTTTTAATTTGATTATAGAGTTTACCGACATTACCAACGGCATAAGCCAACAACCATGCAAAAAGAATGACTGGTAAGCCTGTGGCAACGGCAAATAAAACGGGAAGATACAATCCACTTGCACTGGCAACAGTCATAGGGATAAGCATCATGAAATACAACACACCACTGTACGGACAAAATGCAAGGGCGAAAACAATACCCAATAAAAGTGTACTCCAATAGCTACCTTTGCTTTTTTCACCTATCTTATCGCTTAAACCTGATAATCCGGGAAATTTAATCTTGATCACATCAAGCATAAACAATCCAATAAGAATCAAAACCGGCCCTAGCAGCTTTTCACCCCAGCCCTGAAAGATCATGGAGATATTCATTTTGCTGGCACCAAAGAAAATAATGAATGCCAGTCCGGTGTAACTAATAGCTCGACCAAGCGTATAAACCAATCCATTGATAAATACACGCCGGCGATTCTCAATGTCTCGACTGATAAAACCAATAGCCGAAATATTAGTAGCCAAAGGGCAAGGACTGATAGCTGTCATCAATCCCAGGAGAATAGCTGTCATAAATGCATATTGTGAATTTTCTAACAGACTCTGCAAAATTGACATTCTTCAGTTATTTTAGAAGTGGACGAATCGTCTTGTTTAGTTCTGCTTTTAGTTTATCCGGCTGATCTTTAGCATACATAAACCCCTGTTCCGTTAAATCTGTGCGTTTATTGTTACTAATTACTAGCAATGCCTGACCTTCGGCTTTGCATTTGTCAGCAAGCGTTTTGTTTTTTTTTTCATCTAAGTTTACCGATTTGAAAGTTATCAACCCCTTTTTGAATTGTTCTGGATAAAGTTGTTTGACGGATTTAAGTGTTTCGGTTTCAACTGCCTGACATGTTTCGCACCGACGGGTGAAGTGAAAATAATATACTTCGACTTTGGAAACAGCTTGAAGTGATACGATTACAAAAGTTAGCAAAAATAATGAGATTAGCTTTTTCATAACATATAAATTTTGTTTGTTAGCATTTGTTTTAACTCTTCATTTGAAGGAACTCGTCCTTTGAGAACAACTTTACCATCGACTACTAAAGCCGGTGTGGTCATAACGTTGAATTTCATTATTTCCATTATGTCTTCCACTTTTCGGATTCCGGCATCAATTCCATTTTGTTCTACTACTTCACGAGTGACTTTTTCAAGTGCTTTGCACTTAGCACAGCCTGTGCCTAATACTTCAATGATCATGATTATTTATGTTTTAATAATGGCCACAAACCCCTAATGAGGCAGACCAAACTTGTTATTTGTTTTGAATTATATCAGCTAAAAATTTAGTTACAGCAAGTTGTTTTTTCTGTTTTCAATGCAAAAAATGTTTCGAAATATGCTTGTGCTTTTTCCCAGTTTTCGCGATTAATACAATACTTTACTTTCGGAGTTTCTATTTCACCCTGAATGAGACCGGCATCTTTCAATTCTTTCAAATGTTGTGAAACAGTAGCTTTGGCAATCGGCAGTTCATTATGTATATCGCCAAAGTAACAACTATCCATCGAAGCAAGAAATTGGAGAATAGTAATACGTGCAGGATGTCCCATTGCTTTTGCAAAACGGGCAAGCTGCTCGTTGTCAATAGTGTAATCTTTATTTTTAAGATTATCCATGTTTATCATTTTTAATTTGTTCGTAGTTCGCAAAATTACGAACATAAATTGACTTGACAATACAAAATGCCAATAATTTTGATTTAAAATTTAAATGTGTGTTTATTACCTCAAATTACATTCAATTGTAATCCATTTATCAGGACTATCTACATTCTATTCTTATTAATTATTGACTGACAGTCGGACTTAAAAAATCCAATCTTCCAATTTACAATCTTTTGTCCTATCTTTGTGCGTTAATTTCGACAGGTTACAAAACAAGACAGTTTTTATAAAGTAAAAGAGATTGAAAAATAATAATGGGTATTGAAAAAGGTATTTTCCAGCGCACAGAACTATTGTTTGGAAAAAGTTTTATAGAAAAAGCATCTGAAAAACGTGTAATAATTTTTGGAATTGGTGGTGTAGGCAGTTGGTGTGCCGAGAGTTTAGTTCGTTCGGGAATTGGTTATCTGACCATTGTGGATTCCGATCGTGTATGTGTAACCAATGTAAATCGTCAGTTGATGGCAACCACCAAAACTGTAGGTAAAGTAAAAACCGACGTTTTAAAAGAAAGATTACTCGAAATCAATCCCAAAGCAGAAATAACAGCACTTCAAAAAATATATAGCCCCGAAACATCTGAATCGTTTGAGCTTGATTCTTATGATTTTATTATTGATGGTATCGACAGTTTATCAAACAAAATTCACCTGATTCAAACCGCTACTAAAACTAATGCAATCTTCTTTTCGTCAATGGGAGCTGCTTTGAAAATGGATCCTACTCGCATTAAAGTAGCTGAGTTTTGGAAAGTACAAGGCTGTCCGCTTGGAGCAGTATTGCGCAAGAGAATTAAAAAAAATGGAGGAACGAGCAAAAAATTTATGTGCGTTTACAGCGACGAATTGCTTGAAAACAAAGGCGAAAATGCTTCGTGCGGAACCGAAAAATGCATGTGTCCAAAAACTATGGACGGCCCAGGTGATCCTGATTTGGTAGATCACGAATGGTGCAGCTTAAAAGCGCAGGTCAATGGAACGACATCCTACATGCCGGCCATGTTTGGAATGACAATAGCCAGTTTAGTAGTGCAAGCCATTGAAAAAGAAGAATAAAATAATGTTCAGCAAACAAATTGTTTGCGGAACATTATTATAAACTGGCAACTGTGAACTGTTACTTAATTACAACTCTTTCTCCACCCGTGTGGCTTACAAACTCCGGTGCGTACTGACATTGAATCGTTGCAATACCACTTGTAAATTCACCACTGTTATTGGCCCACAATTCATACTCGAACACATACGTTCCTTTGGGCAAATAAGAAAAGAAAAATTGCGTTGATGCATCTTTGGAAGTTTGGTAGTAGCAAACATCTTCCTTCCATTGGCAACCTGAAAGTTGATTAACCGGTTCAAAGCAAGAAGCCCGCAAGTCTTTCAATGCAACGAATTCCAAATTTCTGTCGGTGCTAACTACTAATCGGGTAATGACTTTATCACCTTTTAATAAATTGGTTTGTTCAATTGGTAAAAGGGCTTTTCCTGTATCGTTCATTTTTTCGACAAATAGTTTTTTGGTTACTCTCAATGCTCCACTTTGACCTTCCACTTTGTCCAGATCCTGAAAATACTGCCAATACATGGCTCCCCAGCCAATTCCTTTGTCCGATTTAGTCACAGTCACTTTTCCCATCACCGGACGAATTTCAGCCACAGGTATTGTTTCTTTGAAATAACCTGTTCCCGCTTCGGTACTGGATGGTTTAAGCAATGCGTTTCCAACTTTTATCTGAACTGAACCTTCGTTAGTCAACCAGTCATTTCCTTTGTTCAACAACGCATATATTGCATTAACCGTTGACATTGGTGAATCCCAACGCTGTGTTTGTTTTTGTTTAAGCAGCCATATCTTCATTTCATCAATATCTGTATTATTTTTTGATATTTCTGAAAATGCTTCTATTATAGCCGTTTGTACTGCTATCGGTCGCTCGTTCCATAAATAGCCAGATGTGTTTTTAGCCCAATACATACCCAACTCATCGGTTTTCATCGCATTTTCTTTTAACGATTTCAGGATATCGCTTGCCAGTTGAATCTTTCCATTTCGATTAGCAACCATTGCCATCATGGCTTTACCATAAAGCGTGAAGTTAGTCCAGTATTTTTCTGATTGAGAAGTATAGAATTTTACGGCTTCCTGAGCGGATTTGTCAACAGGGATGGTTGGGTATTCCGACCGAAGATGCAGGTAAAAGAGCTGCATGTTATCAATCGACATTTCTTGTTCATAATTTTTATTGTATTTCTTGAGATTCTCAAAATCGCGGGCAATTTCTAAATCCAGGTAATGTAAAGCAGCGGTAATCGGCAAGCGGTAAGTGGTAAGCATCTCGGATTGAGTCATTTTAGTAAGTCGAGCCCAATTCAACATAATTTCCTGTGTGATATACCGGCTTTCAGGCATACCTTTGAACCATGAGAAAGCTCCGGAAGGTTGTTGTAAGAAAATCAGTTTATCAAGGTATTGTTGGGCTTGATTCTTCTGCATGTTCAGGTCAAATAATAACGCAATTTGTCGTTTCTGTTCCGTTTCATCTTTGGCAGCCATTACCCAGGGCGTTTCTTCGAGCAACATATTTTTCAGTTCCTTGTTTTTATCCAGATTCGACAACAAGGCTTCACGACTGCCACCGGCTTTTTTCCAACGCTCAAAAGTAGTCGCAATTTTTGGATTTGAATTGGCAATAAACCCAGCCAAACTATTGGCATAATAAGCTGTGAAATAATCTAACGCATTTTCACTCTCTGGTACAGAAATGGTTGGTAAAGCCTGTACGGCATACCAGGCCGGATTGGATGAAAACTCAATCGAAAGATTTTTGGTTTCCACTTTGGAACTGTTTTTTATCAGACTCTCAAAACTGAACGTACGAGTTTCATTACCACGAACAGTCAGCGGCATACTTTCTGTCACCAGGATTTTATCGGGTAAAACAGGTAAGTATTTTTGTTCTCCATCACTGAAATCATAACTGTGTGCAACCACCTTGCATATAACCAGTTCGTAAGGTGAGAATTCTGTCACTTCCCAATTTACATTTTTGGTTTCGTTAGGTGCCAACGTTACACTTTTTCCAGTTGATTTATTCATCTGTATTAATCTATCTGTGGCCGGATCAATCATTTCAAACTCTACACCGGTAATTTGTTCTTTATCAGTTAGATTAGTCACATTGGCACTCAAAATCAATTTATCCGACTTCCGCACAAAACGTGGTAAATTCATCTGTACCATTAATTCCTTCTGCGTAACCACTTGTACTTCGCCTTGTCCGAAATACAAATCGGGTGTATGTGCAAGCATTTTCACGTTCCAGCGCGTCAAACTTTCAGGAGCGGTGAAACTGAACTTGACTTTTCCTTGAGCATCCGTTTGTAACTGAGGATAAAAGAATGCTGTTTCGTTGAAATTGGTGCGGATTTGTACAGGCTTACGAGCAGTTTCAACCGTTGATGGTGACTCTGTAATTGAGCCTACGACAGAAACTTTTTTTTGTTGTCCATAACCAACAACGACTACTTCTCCATTTTCCACTTGAGCTTTGCTAGGCTTTATGCTCGACATACCTCGTATTACAATATTCCTATCCTGCAGGTTATTTCTGATGGAGACATCTAATCCAAACCAATTCAATTGATTCAAAAGAATTGGTTCAACCGTCTTACTTGAAATTAAAAAGAACGCATTGTCATATATATCTTTTCGTTCATTGTTGGACCATCTTGGGGAATAAATAATTGATTCTCTATATTTTGGATTGAAAACCCAATTTTGTGGAAGGATTACATCCAATGAAGCATCGTACATACTTACGAGAATTTCTGCCGAATTCTTGTTTTTTTCTATTTCGGGAACTGTAATTGTCCATTCGGCTTTTTCTCCGGGTTGAAGCTTGTTTCGGAATATGCTTAACGTTGGAGTCAGTTTCTTTTCAATAACTTTTCGGGTAATTTCCACCGGACTGGTGAATAATTTATCGTCTTTCATAAACGTAAACATTACGGACACTCCTGCCCCATAGCTCTCTTTAAATGGTATTTCGAATGTTTTTATCTCATCCGAGAAAGGTATCCACCGGCTTTCCAATATTTTATTGCCCTGCATCACTTCATATAAAACCAATGAATTTTGGGTGGAAGTTCCAAACTGAATTTGAGCAGTTTCACCTACAGCACATTCATTCTTTGGTGGAGTTTGTAACCAAACATAACTCTTTATCGGCGGACGCTTGTCACTGTTGCTATAAAGAATAAAAGTTTTTTCCAATGTTACCTTTTTGCCGTGAGCATCAATGGTGTTGAATTGTATTTTATAACAGCCTGAAGCCAACTTGCCCAATTCTAATTTTAATGTTTTATTCTCTGTATCAAAATTTCCGCTGAGGACATCTTCCACTACTTTAAAATCAATAGGACCATTACTAGTATAAGCTTTATTCTCTCTTATATAATCTATATATTCACCTGTTTCGCTTAATCGGGAAACTACATAATTAATTGAAGATCGTACTTTTTCGCCATTCAGTGTTTCTGTTTGAACATCAATATTACAAGTTTGTTCTTTATTGATTTTGTCCTCAACCTCAGCTAGGATAAACAGTGCTTTATCACCAACGGATAATGATTGCTTACCATTTTGCGTTTCCCCTTTCATGTCAGTCACTTCGCCAGAAACGATATAAGTATAAAATTGTCCATGATTGGAAATGTCATCTCGGATTGATTTTTCCGGGATAAACGATACTTGAAAAGTTCCATCTGATTTCGAAATGGTTATTCCGCTTTTGATTTCTTTTTCAACTTCCGGAAACCACCAACTATATCGGTGGGTAGCGCGAATAACCCGATATTTTACTTTTGCATCGCCAACAGGATAGCCTGCGTAGGCTTTTACAATTCCGCTAAATGTCACCTGATCCCCAAACATTACTTCGGTTTTGGGTTTATCTATTTTTACTTCAAAGGTAGGACGTTTATATTCTTCTACTTGAATAGCTTGAGAAAAGTTACCGGACTGAATTCTATAGATTCCATTCAGTCCACCCTGAGGTAAAATAAATTCTCCTGCAAATGATCCAAATTTATTTGTTTTAAATTTTTTGCTTGAAATCTTTTGATGATTTGCATCGTACAAAGTGACTTCATAATCAATCCCTTCTCCAAGTGTTTTTTGTATCAGATTGTTGGAATAATAAGCTATTCCTTTGAAATACACCGTTTGACCCGGACGGTACAACGAGCGATCGGTAAAGAAATTCAATTTAGTTTCTGCATTTCTAGTACTATATTGATTATAATATGAACTATACTCTGATGAATAATACTGGTCTTTCCCTTTCGCGAAGAAAAACACGTTATTTGAATTGTTCGTTGAAAAAGTGTATTGGCAGAATCCTGATTTGTCGGTTTTCAATTGTTTAGACAAATTCATTTTATAACCATTGCCTTCCCATTTTGTGGAATAAACTGATACGCTTACTTGTTCAATTGGATGTCCTGTTTGCCTGTCTAACACGTATAAGTTTCCCAAATTTGCTTCATTTATTCTATTCATATATCCCATGTTGGTTACAGTGAATGTGCCAAAAGTCTGTTCGTATAATGTTGTATCATTTTTCTCGTGTATTCGAAATTCGTAAATACCAAAACTACCGGTTTTAATTTCAACACTTGTAATCACATTGTCGAAGTTAGAATTTGGCTTAACTTCAATATTGCGGGTTTCCAGTAATTCACTAGTTGGATATACTGCTTTTTGATTTCGATTATTTCGTTTGTAATTAACATATTCATCTGCTGTGGCATTAACCTGATATATCTGTAATTGTAACGTTTGAATATTCGAACTTTGAACTTTTACTTTCAAAGTGGTTGAAGGTCGTACCACTTCGGAATAATTAATATTAATCTGTTTCTGAGTAATTTGTGATTGAATATTCTTCAATGTATTGATTCGTTTGTACTTCTTATAGCGTTTTATTCCTTGCGCACAAATATCGTAGGCTATTTTTTTGTTGTTTTTAATTTCAGAGTGAATTTGATAATAAGTTGCCTTTTGTAAAAGTACTTCTACTACCGTTTCATTATCTGCATATTGGTTTTCCAAACGGCTTAAACCTTTGATATAGAGTGAATCATTATCAGCCAGTCCTCTTTTACTGTTAATGTAGTTCAGTCGTTGCAAGTCGGTATAAATCAAAGCAGGAATATTGTTTGTTTTCAAACAGCCTGTAAGTAGTTGTTGGTAAGTTTCCAACACCTTATTTTCTATTGATGTTTTATAGTCGGAGTCAAGCTGAAGTGTTGAAAACCTGGTAGCATCGGCAAATAGCAAAGAATCTCTCATCGGGTTGTGCAAAGTGGTTGCTTGGGATATTTGTTGCAAAATATCAATTTTTCTTTTTCCCAAGAAATCAAACAAAGTAGGTTGTAATGTTTTACTTCCTATTCCATTTTCGAGCAATTCTAAAAATTTAAGAGCTTCTGTTTTTTGCAATACTTCCGGATTTTCGAGCGAAGCATCTAAATGTTTACTGATTTTATCGAAGAAGATGTTTTTAGTCCATTCTTTTATATCTTCGGGAACGGTGCCTATCAATTCTGTTCGTTTATTAATGTTCCATTGATCCCTTTGGTAAAGCTGTGCGTATAGTTCAGCAGTCATGGAATGAAGTAATGCCCGTTTTGCCGGATCGGAACTCTTATCGGTAAACGCTTCGAAATCTTTAATAAGTGCCGAAGCTTCATCAGGATTTTTCTCCAGTGTAAACCGCATTTTATAAACCATTGCTTTGATTATTTCGACCGGGTTATTCTCCTTTTTTGCCTGAGCCAGAATGGTTTCTACTTCTTTCAAAGCCGATTCAGGTAATTGTTTATCAGCAAGTTCCCGAACTGTTTTCCAACGATTAGATAAAGTGACATTGGTATTCTGAGCAAGCATAAATGTGGTGAACACTGCAATTGCTAAGGCAAAGATTATTAGATTTTTCTTCATAAAGCTGACTAAATTATTGAATAATTAACAAGGTACAAATATAATAATAATTTAAGAAAAAACAATTATTGAATTTTAGAAAGTATAAAATATTTCAAAGCTTATAAGATTTTCTTAACCTTTGCAAACTGAAATTCAAATTATAAGCCAATGACTTCCAATAAAGATATTTACAAAATTACCTATCCCATTTTTCTGACTTTACTGGCACAAAACATCATAAATGTTACCAATACAGCCTTTTTGGGCAGAGTGGGCGAAGTAGAACTCGGTGCATCGGCCATAGGCGGTGTGTTTTATTTCGCCATTTTCATGATTGGTTTTGGATTTAGCCAGGGAGCACAAATTCTTATAGGCAGAAGAAATGGCGAAAAAAACTATTCACAAATCGGGCCAATATTTAACAATGCGCTGATATTTAATTTTCTGTTAAGTGTAGTTATTTTTGGCATTTCGCTTAATGGTGTTCCATTTATTATGAAACATGTTGTCAGTTCTCCACAGATTTATGATGCCACCATTGCTTATCTCGACTGGCGTATCTACGGCTATTTCTTTGCTTTTATCAGTGCCATTTTTCGAAGTTTTTATGTAGGAATTACTCAAACACGTATATTGACGACTTCAGCCATTCTGATGGCTTTAACAAACATTTTTTTTGATTACGCTCTGATTTTTGGTAATTTTGGAATGCCCAAAATGGGAATTGAAGGTGCAGGTATTTCATCGGTTATTGCAGAAGTGGTAACATTGGTGTATGTAATTATTTACACTATTTATCGTGCTGATATAAAGTTATTTGGGTTGTTTCAATTTAAGAAAGTGGAATTTAAAACCATATTGTTGATTCTTGAACTGTCGGTATTTATTATGTTTCAGTATTTTATATTTATTTCCACCTGGTTTGTATTTTTCATTTTTATTGAACACATGGGCGAACGACCGCTGGCTGTTTCCAATATCGGCCGGAGTTTGTATATTCTGCTTACCATTCCGGCCGGAGCATTAGGCACAACTGTCAATACATTGGTTAGCAACCTGATTGGCGCCGGACGAAAAGAAGAAGTTTTACCCTTTATTATGAGGCTGGCCAGAATCAGTCTTATTATTATTTTCCCATTTGTACTATTTGCATTGATATACCCTGAACTGTTTGCGCGTATATATACCGACAATCCAGGTTTAATAACAGCCAGTATTCCGGTAATCAGAATTATTGCCATTGCCAACCTGTTTTTCGCATTCAGTTTTATTGTATTCAATGGTGTTTCAGGCACAGGAAATACCCGAACAGCTTTTACAATAGAGTTTTTTACACTATTCTTCTACATAGGTTACGTTTATTATACGGCAATTATTAATCCAAGTCATGTTGCCGTAGTGTGGATATCGGAGTTTGTATATTGGACTTTTATTGGCAGTCTCGGATATTGGTATTTATTGAAAGGCAACTGGAGGAAAAAAGAAATCTAAATCAATAACGAAGAATTCAAACAGTTTAGTTTATCTGACCGTAGCAATATAAGTTTCTAAATCCCTTTTCTCGTACTTTATTTCTCTACAATACTTAAAAAAATAATTCCCCTTCTGATTACCAGAAGAGGAATTATAAACACTTTAATTAAAATTATTTAAACCTTATTATTTGCCTTGTAGTGCATTAGCAAATCCGGCATAAGCAGGTTTACGACTGTAAGGCGATGCTGTAATCCAACTTGTATTTGCTGCTGAATTCCATAAACCTATAGGTTGTCCTGCTCTCCAGGCTGCACCTGTTTGACCATCACTTAACGCCCACTGTGTAATACCATAACGTTGTGCTGCAGGTACTAATTGAATGTAAGCCTTAACAATCTGATTGTAAAAATCAGACATTTGTTTTAATTGACTAAATGTAACAACAGTTGTCAAAAGGTTTGCACCGGTTCCTGCCGGATTTATTCCCATATCTAATTGAGAAACTTTAATCAATTTTCCAGTATTAGCCAACGTTGTAAACATAGCTTTAATTGCATCCAATGAAGTTATGCCTAAGGTTACATGCAATTCAGCTCCAATACCATCTAATTTTACACCCTTACCTTCCAGATAATTAATGTAAGTGATAAGACCCTGACACTTAGCAGGTGTTTCCAAACCGTAATCGCTTATGAATAACTTATCAGAAGCATTTCCATATTGACGTGCGTAAGTAATAGCTTTAACTGCATAATCCTTACCTAAATAATCCTGCCAATAAAACTCACCAGCTGCCAACGTTCTTCCAACACCAGTTTTTAGCAAGGTAGGATCAGTATCAGATATAGGCTCATTTACCACATCCCATGCTTTTACATAGTTTTTACAAGGTACCACAATTGTGGAAATCCAAGAATTTAAAGCAGCATCAATGATTGTTGTCTTCTGGGCATCTGTCTTAGGAACTGTTGATCCGGTATTTGCATTCCATATTTCCACCTTGGCATTGTCAAAGTAATAGGTAGTAGCTGTATTACCCAAATTAAAAGCTATGGTAGTACAACCAACCACACTGGAAGAAACAGGATTCAATTCCATAACATAAGTTGTCCATTGTGTAGTAGAAGGTACTGAACCAAAAAAATCATAGAATTGATAGTTACCCGGTGAAACGTGAGCCTGAGTTGAGTATGTTGCATTCACATCAGATTTTACGTCCATAGTAAGTCTTACCCTATCACCAGTTTTAACCGCAGTTGGAAAAGTAAAAAATACCTGTGAACCCCAATCAGCCGATTGAACAGCTGGATTGGTAATAGTCAATGCTCTTCCAACTCCACCTTTACCACCACCTACAGCTGTAAAGCCTTTTATTGCATTTGTAGCACTGGTTGAATAATTAGTGGCTACATCTGTTTCAAAATCTTGTGACCAAAATGGGATATAACCCGGCGTACCACCCGGAATTACTGTTGGAGCAATAAGACTGTTTAAGTACGTTGAATTTTGATCTAAGCTGGCACACAATGTGTGACCAAAAACAGAAAGTCCGGAATTTGTAGCGTTAACAACAAATGGTAAAACGTTTGCTAAATTAATTACTCCACCTGTTCCTATTACTGCTCCGTGCTTCATATCAATACCAGCGTTGATTTCATTAAAATTGGAGTTAGCAATTTTATATGTAATAGCTTTAGTATTGTAATCAACTGCACTAACACATATTCCCAATTTGAATTTAGTAGTGTCAATGTATGATTTCAATACACCAAAACCGTTCAAACTCAATGAATCTGCTTGCGCAATGCTAAGCGGCTTAGCTGGTAGCGGATAGCTCAGCTGACTAAAGTCAGTACATGAAACTAAAAACACCAATGCAATTGCCGTCATTAAAAATTTTCTATAACATTTCATATATCTCATTATCTAGATGTTAGTTATTTAGTATATACTGTAGAAAATGTTTCTATCTTCACACCACGATCACGAGCTACAAGTGTATCAGTCGTAGCATACGACATACCACCGGTCATCGTAATGTTATATGAAAGATAAAGTGCATTACGATCTTTGTTACCCCAGCTGTTCTTTTCACCATTCTTTACAAAAGAACCAGTTCCGGTTGCAGTAAATCCGGCATCAGTTGTAGAAACTGTACATGCTCCACTACCGTTAAATGTAAGAATCAAATTACAAATAACATTTGCATTTGCAGCATTCTTAATCGACAAAGGCCATTTTAAAGTTGTCAAAGATAACGTACTTGTACTTACAACCTGATCGTATTCAGGATATTGCATATGTCGAATGACTGGTGAAGTCTGATTAGAAACCACATCTTTACCCCGACGCAAGTAATTACCTTGCCATGGATTAATGAACTTTAAGCAATAAAGTACATAATCTTTAGGAGCAATATCCCAAAGTGCAGGATTCAATCTGGCAGCATTAGCAACCTTAGCCGTTCCTGAAAGTATGGAATCTGCATTCACAACATTTGTCATTCTCAATGGAATCACATAAGTGTTTTTTAAAGCATTAGGATCTGCAAAAAATGCATCATTAAGTTGTACACCCACAGCACCTTGTAAAGCATGATCTAAGCTAATTTTGCTTCCTGCCAACGTATAATAACTGGCCGGCATAGCAGTAACAGGTGTTCCATCACTAAAATTCGTGTAGCTACACAATGTATTGTCAACAACAAAATCAATGTTTATTAGTTTTTTGTTGGCATATACACCACCCATTGTTGCATATATTTCACATTTATGTGCGTTGTCAAGACTTGTGTCATAAGTATCATCACCCAAAACAATCGTTCTTACCGGAGTTTGATATGCAAAAAACACAGTGGAATATGCAAAATCCGGAAAAGAAACGGGATCATTTTGACATGATGTAACCAGCGAGGCAAATACACCTGCACACAGTATAGATAATAAATTAAATTTTTTCATATTTTATTATTTTTCAATTATTACTCAGGCAGAAATTACCAACCTTTATTTTGTTCTAAAAGATTATATTTCAGCGTTTCAGTATATGGTATTGGTCCATAATACATATAATCCTTATAGCTTCTAATTTCAACATCAAAAGGTGTGTACAATAACGAACCATCTGGGTTTTTGTCAATTTGCATACCTCTTACAGTTTGATTTAATGTATTTAAATCCACTTTCCAACGACGCAAATCATAAAACCTGATATTATTTTCAAAACACAACTCTAATCGTCGTTCGTTTTGTATCAAGATTCTCATCGCAGCCTGATCGTTTTTAATTGATTCCAAATACGGATCAGTTGCTAAAGCCATAGCTCTTTTACGAATCGCTTTAATCACATCATAGGCACTATACGCATGTGTACCGGTTCCTAATGGACCCCAGGCTTCATTAGCTGCTTCAGCATAACTCAAAAAGATTTCTGTAGCACGTATTCTTGCATTAACATGTTTTTGATCGGTCGGTGAACTTGGATTCGCATTTACATCAGCACGCGTTAATTTACGGAGATAATATCCTGTACGGGTTGAAGCACCACTTTGTCTGTTCAAAGCATCGTTATTTGCTCCATAAGTACCAGTTGTTATTACACCATTAGTAGAGGCTTGTACACTTCCATTATAAACAATGTATTTGGCCAGGCGTGGATCACGATTAGTATAAGGACTTTGAGGATTATAAAGGCTTAACGGATTTGAAATTGGATAACCATTTGAAGCATAGAATGCATCTACCAAATTCTGCGAAGGATTTACACGTCCCCTTCCATAAACAGAAGGCGGAAAATTATCTTGCTCAAAATTCCTGCCTTGATTCAAATTATTTCTCCAAATAATTTCTGAAGTATTTGAACCTGAAGCCAATCCACTTATTTCTGAGGCATTATTGAACCAAGTATAACCGGTTGCATTTAATCCTGCAACTCCTGGAACCACCAAATGGTCGATAACAACGGCAGCTTTATCTGCTGCATTTGCCCAGGTAACATTTGTTCCGGCACTGTAAGCAGGACTAGCCGCTAATAATGCTACTTGAGCTGCAATAGCTTCTACAATTCTGAACGACATACGACCTTTTACGATATTACCAAATACACGGTTATAATCACTAAAGTTAGTCACACCTATTGCCTGATACTTTGCAGGTACGCTTGATATAGCAGTTACATCAGCAAAGTCTAAAGGTAAAAGAATAAGTGCTCTGTTAAAATCAGCGGTAATCGAATCCAAACATGCCTGAAACGTATTTCTCGGCAGATTAAAATTTGAATTTGTATATTGTGGAACTCTTACAATTGGAACACCCATCAGTTTACCACTTGCAGTCCAACCACCATGTGCCTGCAACATTCCAAACAATTGCAGACCACGTAAAGCATAAGCTTCACCTTTAATACGATCCCTGAACATAATACGAGCTTTTGGATCGCTTGCCCATTTCACCGAATCAGCACTTTGCAGAAAGATATTCACATATTGAATACCAAATTGTCTGTATTGATATTGGATCATAGGGTCAACAACAGAACTCCATGAACTGGTAGCCATTCTCATATATGCATTAGTAATATCATTAGATACTGCATTATCTGTTGCTACATCCGAAGCTGTCCAATCATTATACGGCAGTTGACCATACGCTTCAAGCATAATTCCCTGCGCAAATGCAGGTTCATTGGTAATTGGACTTATATCACGGATATTTTCGATAGCCGGAGTAAAAAAGTCATCACAAGCTGAGAACAATGGTATTAGAACCAATAGTTTCAGTATATTTCTCATTGATTTAAATTCTATTTTCATAATAGTTAGAATGTTAATTTGAATCCTAAATTATAGAAACGCGTTTGTGGTGCAGAAGTCGTATTCAGCTCTAATATTTTTTGTTGCTTTGCAATAGTCAACAAGTCAGAACCATTGACATAAGCAGAAATGTTATGAATAAAGAAATTCTTCAACATTTTTGTCGGGAAATCATAGGTTAACTGAACTTTTGAAATATTGATTCTGTCAGTATTGTAAAGCCAAAAATCAGAATTCTGAAAATTATTAGCACCACTTTGAGTTGTTAACCTTGGATAGGTAGCAGTTGCAGCAGTTGCCGGAGTCCAACGACCACGTACAACTTCTGAATATTTACCTTCTCCGTAAACCCAGAAATAAGCACCGTTTTCGAATGCATACGCACCTGAACTTGCAGTTGCCAAAGCAAAGAATGTAAAATTACTATATTTAATAGTAAGATTTGCACCAGCAACTAGTGGACTTCCAGAATTAAGATAAGAATTTGCTACACTCGGATTCGGAACCGATCCACCACGTCCTAAATAAACCTGATCTTTATTATCAATAACGCCATCACCGTTGACATCCTGATATTTTAAATCACCAGGTTTTACAGCTGCAAACGTCGATCTTGGATTTGCAGGTGTTCCATTAATAGCAGCAATATCAGCAGCGGTATAAAAACCTAAGCATTTCAAACCCCATAAAGCATCGATTGGTTTTCCGGTAGCATTTTGATATGGAAATTGGTTAAGTTCATTATTTCTAGACACTTTTGTATCATAATAACTAGCAGTAACTCCGAATGAAATATCTACTTTTCCTACTTTTTTGTTAACATTAACAGCAATATCGAAACCGTTACGATCGTTATTATTAAAGTTAACCCAAGGCATGAAATTTGAGCTGTTAATAGTTCCGAAATAACTAGGATATTGGGCTGATGGTTGAACCGGTAAACCTGTAATTTGATTCATAAAGTACGAAGCATCTACGGTAATCAAATTTTGAAATAAACCTGCTTTTACATTGGCTGCAAACTCTTTTCTTTGAACATATCCTAAATTTGGATTTGCACTTCTGGTAACAACTACAATTTTTTCAGCAGTTCCATCATACCAGTTAGCCCAATTTATAGTTTGGTCATATCTTCCATCGTACAAGTAATAGTTTGAAATATCCAAATCGGTATTCAAAATACTTCCCGACACACTTAACATTAAGTCGTTAACAACTTTAGAATCTGCCAGGAAATTTTCTTTACTCAGTCTCCATCCTAAAGTAAGTGAAGGTGATAAAGCATCTCTACTACCAACATCTAACTTTGCTGAATGAACAACTGCTGCACCAAAATCAACATAATACTTTTTCAGATAATCATAGTTTAACTGCAAACCGAGATTCGCATTAGTTGGTTTATGATAATCAGTCTGTGTTAATTGGAATCCGGCTGCAATTAATGAAGCAGATATATTATGCTCATTATTAATTGAAGTAACATAATTAAACTGGGTTGAAAAAGCAACTGTTTGCCTGTCAGCTGAATTATTAACATTCTGTGAACCCGATTTTGCCTCCGTATTATACTTGGTCAATGTATTAATCATATCTACACCATTATAATTTGTCCATGTTGGTGCAAAAATATTATAGGTATTGTCATACGATAGAGTATAAGAAGTAGCATAATCAACCGCAAACATGGATTTAAATGTTAATCCTTTCAGTATTCCTTTTAAATCTACATCAAAGCCGGTATCGAATTGGAATTGACGGCTTGCCCATTGGGTATAACCTGCAGCATACATATCACCATAGATATTAGTCGGATCGGATTGAGTACCCCCTAACAAATACTTTCCATCAATCAGAAACTGCGTGTTAGCAACATAAGCCTGGTTAGTTGGATCATTTTTTTCCAAAAAGCTGATTGGAAGTAAAGGAGCTAAACGGTTTGGACGCAACGTAGTCGCTGAAGTCCAGTAATTACCTTTTGCAGAACGTGTATTGTAGAATGTAGCATTTGCGTTTACATACGCTTTAATGAAATCATTCAACTCAAAGTCAACGTTACCCCTGATATTCAATCGGTTGGTGTTATTATTCTTACCTTGACCAAAATTAAATATATCGTCCTGATTATAATAACCTACATTGGTATAATAACGGGCACGTTGATTACCACCCGAAATTTCAGCAACAACTTCACTTTTGTTATAAGCTTTCTTTAGGTAATCATCCGAATACATATTAATGTTCGGATAACGGTATGTATTACTTCCTGAACCATAATTATAAATATCTTCCGGAGTATAAAGAGCAGAAAGTCCATCGTTTGCACGCGCTTCATTATACAATGACATATATTCAGAAGAACCTAGGTAATTAGGATAACTTTTAGATACATAAAATCCTGTATTTGCACGCACTTCGATTTTGTTTTCATTTATTTTTCCTCTTTTAGAAGTTATCATAACCACGCCCTTAGCAGCACGGCTACCATAAAGAACTACCGCAGAAGCTCCCTTCAGGAAAGTTATTTGTTGAATTTCAGTTGGATCTATGTTATTGGCATCACGGGGAACTCCGTCAATTAATACCAAATAACTATCCATACCCCACAATGAGTTTCCATTCCAACCTGCAATATAACCTTGCAAATTATCTAAACTATTTGTATTATAGTTCTTTTTAGTCAATTCTTCCATATTGATTACGGAAACTCCACCTAACAAATCACTCTGTGGTACCTGGCGATAAGCTACCTGTACCAATGAGTTTTTTGTACTTTTCAGCGAATCAGTTCCATTATTTGAAGATGTTTGAGCTTCTACCATAAAAATAGAAGAAAAAGCAAATATCAAACATAAAATGAATCTTATTTGTATATGTTTCATCGTTTATTCATTTGTTATTAAACATTATTACTCAAAAGAATTACCAACCAGGGTTTTGCCCGAATCCGGGATATAAAGATGCATCTTTAATCTTCATCGGGAACCAATAGTGTTTTGTACCAAACAAACGAGTTACAATAACTTGCTCTCTGAAGTTGGCAACTTGCGCATCTTTAGGATCATTGGTAGTGTACCAGGCAGAGGTTTGAACCCTATCTAATTCTTGTGAAGTTTTAATATTATAAGGGTATTCAGTCAACAACAACCATCTTTGTAAATCGTTGAAACGGAATCCTTCAAATGATAATTCAACTGCACGTTCTCTACGTATTTCATCCATGAATTTATGAGGATCTGCAACATAACTTGCTCCTACATTACCAGCTCCGCAACGGGCGCGAATCACATTAACAGCATCCAATGCAGTTTTTGAAAAGTTACTCGATGTAGCACTTGGTCCACCGGTAGCAGCACATGCTTCAGCATACATCAAATAAATTTCACCTAACCTCATATAAGGAATAATACACATTTGACCAGGACCCCAAGCATAGTTATTGTCATATTTATTATTGGTATGCGGAACCATCTTTTGAATAAAATAACCGGTTTTACTTCCGTTATTTGCTCCTCTCATAGCACCACCTGTATAAGTTGATATATAACGCAAATACTCCTGATCGGCAGGCATAGATGCATTGACAAACTTAAATCCGTCAAACATAATGTCATGATAGAAACGTGGGTCACGATTCTTGAACGGGTGTGTTGGATCAAATCCTGATGCTGGGTCATTAAGAGGTAAACCATTTGCCATACCGTAATAATTTACATAATTGGCAGTCGGTTGATGAATAATATTATCACCATCCACAATGTTGTTAACCTTAGGACCAAATGTTTGTGCAAAACGATATGGTGCAGAATTTGCGCCCGGACTTATACTGCGGAAAATAGCTTCTGTGGAACCTGGATCTAACCAGTTCTGCCCTTGTGTTTGCCAAATATCAGTCCAACGAGTTGTAGCATCCGACGCTTTAATGTGGTCATAAATACCCTGATTAGGAATACTGGTTGTACCAGCTGCGAATTTAAACTGAGCAAGTGAATATTGTGTTTGTCCGCTTTCAACCAATGCTAATAATTCACCAAAGGTATCAGCTGCTTTCTTACAATAATCAGCATCATAATCATACGTTTTACCCGATGCAATTGCTCCGGTTTGAGCTCCGTTTTTTTGTAACGGACTACCGGCCCATAAATAGTTTTTACCTAAATAGCCCAACGCCATAATTTTATTGATACGAATCTGGTTCTTACCCAATGTGGCTTTTCCAACCAGTGTATTGTCCCAATTGATTGGTAACAAGTCAGCTGCTTTTCTTAAATCTATAGCAATTTTATCAGCATCTTGTTTATAGGTCAAACGAGGTAAAGTAAGCGGTTCGCTTGACGATAATACCTGATCCACATAAGGCAGACCTCCCAGATACTCAATCAATTCCCAATGAGCCCATGCTCTGAAAAAGTACATTTGACCGGCAATTATATCTCTTTCTTCCTGAGTAGCATCAGTCATTTTAGACAAATTGGCAAGTCCCATATTACATTTACGAATGGCATACCAGGCAAGTGGCCACATTGCATCGTTAAATTTATTAGTACTTGGTACTGTAATATTTTTGTCAAACCAAATTCCTGATTGAGGCTGAAATTGATACTGCCATGCCCAAAAGTTTCCAAGATCGACCGAATTGGTCATATGCCACGAACCTTCCGTATTAAATACTTCATCTTCGCCCCAGTTACATGAAGTGGTCCAGTAATTATTGGCTTTATCGGGAATACAAAGATACAATTCCTCTACAAATCCCTGGAAGTTTTTAAAATTCTTATAAGCAGCATCAGGGGATACGTTTGAATCAGCGCTTTTATCCAAATATGATGTACAGGAAGCAATTCCCAACAATATAAAGATCAAACCACCCCTTACAAGTGTTTTATATATATTTTTCATTTTACTCTAAATTATAATGATAATCTAAGACCTAAATTAAAACGTTTAACTGTTGGGTAAGCTCCTGTTGATCCTCCACCTGCAAAGTTAGATTCGCGATCATCCGGCATTCTCGACCACACCCAAAGGTTATTTCCATTAACATATAATCGCAAGTTATTCAATCCGATTTTCTTGATCGAACGACCATTGAATGTATAGGCAATTTCAGCATTTTTCAAGCGTATATAAGAACCATCGACCAAATAACGAATACCATCATTGTAACTTGGAGTAGATTTCCAACGTGAAGGTGTTACATCGGCATTCATATTATCTTTCGACCACCAGGTTCCTTGACTATAAACTGTATTGGTGCCGCTCCAGAAATTTGAAAGATTAACATCACGTGACACATTATTAACACCGTAGAATTGTACAAATGCACTGAATCCTTTCCAGTCAAATCCTATAGTTGCATTATATGTATTTTGTGGTGAGCCGGTGTACCCATAAGGAACATTGTCTTTGCTATCAATCACACCATCGCCATTAAAATCGATAATATAATAATCACCAGGCAATTTTTGGTTATCATTTTGTGATTTTTGTACACTACCATATACCTGATCGTAGTTATTAACGTAACCAGAATTAATATACGACTTGTATTGACCAATGCTATAACCTGCAACCTTTTGGTAAGCCGGATATAATGATGGATCATCTTTTACTACAACCATGTTTTTAGCATGTGTCATATTAAAATTACCATATAAACGTAATCCGCTGGCTTTGAAAACTTTGTTTAATCTTAATTCTAATTCATAACCACTGGTTGATACTTTACCTAAGTTAGCTGAAACCGGAGACGTTCCGAAATATGAAGGTACTGCACGATCTGTTCCACCAACAACAACATCTCTACGATTATCGTTAAATATATCTACCGAACCAGCGATCAGTCCATTTAAGAATGCATAATCAACACCGAAGTTTTGCTTTACAACAGTTTCCCAATGTAAATCAGGATTACCAATAGCAGATACTCTATAATCAACATATGGACTTTGTCCATTATTTAAATCTATCATTGTTGTACCTCCATAATACCATGTGTCCATGTATGCAAAACGTGGGGGTGAATCATCACCAATTTCACCATATGAAGCTCTTATTTTCAACATATCTAAGAACTTAAGTGATTTCATGAATTTTTCTTCCGAAACCATCCAACCAATCGCACCCGATTGGAATAGAGCAAAACGATTTGCTGGAGCGAATTTTTCAGAACCATTATAGGCTCCGTTATATTCTGCAAAATATTTATTATCATAAGCATATGTAGCACGGAAAACCCAGTTTTCACGATAACTTGGAATCATACCACCTGTAGCATTTTCCTGACGGGTAAACACGCCCATTGCACCGATATTACTTTTACCAAATGTTCGTGCCCAGTTAGTTTGAACCTGGTACAACATCTGACGATAAGTTGAACCGTTTGAAACAGTACCTCCCGGGGTTGACCATAAAGTTCCCTGCTGAAAATCAAACTTATTATTCCCATCAAATTCTACTTGATAAATAGTTGAACCGGTATCGGGATTAATCCATTTATATTTAGCACCGTTATATATGTCATTTATACCGCGACCACTGTCAACAAATGAATTATCAAAAGATAAACTTCCTTTTAATGACAAGCCCTTGGTTATAAAATCTAAATTCTGATCCAATACAAAATCGGTAGTAATTCGGGTGGTAATTTGTGTGGTCATACCTCCCGTACTAACTTGTGCAGCAGAATTTGATACATTCGATACATTAGGGTAATAGCCCCATGTTCCATCCGAATATTGAGGAAGAAATGCATCCGGAGCAATATTGTATGCTCCTGCCCATAGCTGTGATGTAGCCCAATCTCCTCCAGTCAGATAACCAGCAGTACTTTTTTTCAAACCACTAGATCCATAAAGATTAACTCTTAAATTAGTGGTACCGGTTAGCTTAAAATCAAGATTACTACGAACATTGAGTCGATCGTATCCAAATCCGGTTTTATAACCACGATTATTATCCCATATCTTCATCAAATCACCTTCATGTACATAATCTGCCGAAACAAAATATTTGACGATATTAGTACCACCGCTAATAGTTAAACTTACATTAGATGCCATAGCAGTTGGGTTAAATAATGCAGTTTGCCAATCAACGTTTGGATATCGTTCTGCTTCAGTTAAATTTGCAGGATAACGGTACTTTCTGATAATACCTATAGGTGTTTCATACGGCCATGAATTTGGGTTTAATGACAATTCATTTTCAATAGCCATATTACGTGCCACTAAACCATCATATGAATCATCTTTATTAGGCAATTTCGAAGCAGTTTTCACTGTAGTAGAAGCATTTATTTCAATTCTTGCTTTTCCTTCCTGACCACGTTTAGTTGTAATAAGAATAACACCATTTGCACCTTTCACTCCATAAACGGCAGTTGCAGATGCATCTTTTAATACTGATATGGTTGCAACTGAAGCAATATCAATGGACGACATTGTACGTTCAACCCCATCAACCAAAATTAAAGGAGAAGAATTATTCCACGAACTTGTTCCACGGATAATAATTTGAGGATCTTCTTCACCCGGAACACCGGAACTTGCCATCGTAATTACACCGGGTAGGTTTCCAGTTAAGGCTTGACCTACGCTCGATACACCACCTGCCTTTTGTAAAACTTCACCTGTTGTTTGTGTAATAGATCCAACAAGAGAAGCTTTTTTCTGTTGTCCAAAACCGACTACTATAACCTCACCCATTTGTGTGCTGTTTTCTGCCATTATAACAGTGATTGAGGTTTTTGAAGAAATACTTACTTCCTGCGTTTCATAACCAATATATGAAACCACTATTGATTGTCTATTATCTGCAGGAATACTAAGAGTAAAATTACCATCCACATCGGTTATGGTATTCACATTTTTAAGACCTTTTCCAATTACAGTTGCTCCAATTAAAGGTTGGTTCTTTTCATCTATAACCTGACCTTTTATTACGCGCTTATTTTGAGCTATAAGAGAAGAGCTCAAGAATAGCAATGTAAGGAGCAATATACTTGATAGCTTAAATTTCCTTTTTGATGAAATTAAAAACTCGATCGATAGAATCTTGTGTATATTTTCCATTATATTATTGATAACTTATTTTAATGATTTATTTCAATTAGAAACTAATGAAATTATTTTTTTTTGAATCAGCTATAAAAAAATCCTATTTTATGCTAATTTATTCCAACTTAATAAAACGTAATCAGCTATCATCCATTTTTCTTTTCATAACATTATTATTTTAAGGGTTAACAAATATTTGTTCAGTTGTATAATTTCTATATTTAATTTTTCTCACAACCATATATATAATTTGCAAATGTATACATATATTTCTAATATCAAAATAAAGTACGAAAAAATATCTTAATATATAATATAAAAAAAATCTTTTCTTAATGCAAAATAATCCAAATTAGCGAATATCAATATATTAACGTCGAAAATTGTAAAAATATTTAATTCATATAAACCATATAATTTATAATTTATTCAACTCATAGTTGTAGTCGTAATTTCATGATAGATTTAAAAATTAGGATATTCAGTTTTTCACTTCAAATTCTTTAAAATATATTGTTTTGTCAATACAATTAGCAAAACATATACATCAAATTTGACTCAAACTTGAATGAAAAGTAATCACAACAACTAATTACTGTTAATAGTATGCAAAATTAGTCCAATTGTCTATTCACATTTATTAATTATGGATATATTATTTCTAATATAAGACATACAAGTAGATATTTTTTAAAAATACATCAAAAAACAATTAATAATTTTTATAATAAATATAATTAGAAATGTAAATAATCAAAGAAATAAATTCTTATGGTATAGATAATTAATTAAATGTGCCTGTATTATTTCTTGACTTTATATTAGAAAAAAAGGGTTGTTCCTTTTTGCTCCAACTTTCATCCTTTTTGAAGTCACATTGTCCACAGATTAAAAATATATTTAGCTTAATTATTTTCAAATGAACTCTCACTTTACAATAAATTGCTCCATTTTTCGTCAACATACTCTTACTATCCTTAAAATAAATTCAGTTTTCCCTAAAAACACAGCCATTTTCATTCAAATTATAATATTTGCGATTTATTATAGTAATACTAAAACAAGCATAATTAGAAACAATAGTTATGCAAATAAATAATAGTAAGGTATACAAGATATTAGCTGATCTGTAAGTCCTACAAATTCTTTAATTTATATAGAAAAGTTAAAAACAGACAATCAGACCTTCGGAAAAGTAAGGAGCCAAATTTGCTTCAAAAACAGTCAATGTACTGCAGAACTATGTAAAATAAAGTCGGGAAAATATTCAGTCGCAGTTTATCACACTCAAAAACAATTGTATCCATATATCACTATTAAAAACAAGTAAGCACTTGAAATCACTAACAAAGTGATGCAATAAAAGGATGTCAGACTAGAGATTCCCTCACTTTGTGACATCTCAAAATTGAAAACAATTACACGCAGAGTTACTTTTAGTGCAGTAATGGCATTAAAGTAGCAGAATATTTGTAAATATTACTAAGTAAAAGCAGGAATAACACAAGCGAACCTACTTTTTTCATGTAAAGTAGTAGTAAATTTTCGGTGCAACAGACAATATTATGCACCAAAGTGAGTAATGTCAATGGATGACCTCTTAATATTTTGTGTCAAAGGGATGAATTACAAAGTGCGAATTGCAATTATTTATTGATAATTAGCAAGATACAAAATTAGTATTTCATCACTAAGTCACGTTGAACATGAAGAATCAAAAAAAATCATTAATATTTGAACTACAAATGTTTGGATTTTGTAGAAATATTAGACTTTATTTATTGATATATTTATCAAACTGGTTTAATCTAATTAATTTCAAGATAATAGCCCTTTATCCCTAATCTTTTATCTCAAGGAGAAAGGGGACAAAGCGTCTCATTATATGAGATTCGTGTTATTTTCTCACTCACTATAAGTCACTATCCTCAGGAAGGATATAGGGAGAGGTCTAAATTAAGAAACATATCAATAATACTTCTTATTACTTAAAATTCAAAAAAATGAAATTACATGTGTGAATATTGTAATTATTATGCTGAATTATGTAACACATTGGGGTCTAAAAGCAGCGACCTTTGTTCGTGGAAATTAATTCACAAACAAAACTTATAAAAATGAAAAAAATAACACTTTGTATTTTGTCTGCATTTTTTATGTTGACAATTATGCCCTCACAATTGAAAGCTGAAAATGTTGAAAATTCAACATCCACAGTAGATTCTAAAACAACGGAAACAGTTACAGGAAATGCAATTTTAAATACTACTGCAACTAATGAAAACTCTGCTAATACAGCTATAAATGCTGAAAATGCAATAGCTGAAGCACAACTTGCCAGGTTAGAAGAAATTAGGACAATGGATAAGTCAGAGCTTACTGCTTCTGAAAAGAAAGAATTGCGTAATGAAGTTCACGAAATTCAACGAGATGAAGATAGACGTGACAGAGATAACCGTCGGGGAGATTACGAGGGTCGTCGTCATAATGGTGGTGTATTTATTCTTGGAGGAGGTGGATTATTGCTTATTATCCTGATTCTATTATTGTTATAAAGACTCAGCATTTCAACTTTAGAAAAATATAAGCCCGATGAAAATAATTCATCGGGCTTTTTATTGTCTACAGACAACATACAGTTCAGTAAGCTACTTACTAATTATTCCAATGTCATTAATATATCGTCTTGCATAACTGCTTGACCTTGTTCTACATCAATGGTTTTTATAATTCCATTTTTCTCGGAAAGGATATTATTCTCCATTTTCATTGATTCCATAATAAGCAATAAATCACCTTCTTTTACTGTGTCGCCAATTTTTGCAACTACCCGAATAATGCTTCCGGGTAGTGGAGCTTTAATTCCATTGGCGCTGGGCTTATTGGAAGGTGGCATTGGTGCAGCTTTAGCCGAAATCTTATTTTCTCCTGGTTTGGTTACAACTTCTTTTCTAACTAAAATAGGTGTTTTTAAGGTATTAACCTCTTGTTCTAATCCAACAGCATATGCTTTACCATTTACTTCAATCTCTGCTTGATTGCCTTCTACTGATTTGACATTCACATTATATGATGTCCCCTCTATTGTAAATTTGAATTTCTTCATATCATTTTATCTATTATTAATTACACCGTAAATTTTTGAACTCCAGGGTGAATAACGTCTTTCGATACGTTTAATGGTAATTACATTACTTTCGTCGTCATGGACTTCATCATAAAAAAGATGTAATGCCATAGCTATTGCAACCATATCGCCCGAAGGAACTTCACTATTATCCTTCTCAATTGAAGTCAAAATTGAATTGGCTTTTTTGCCAAATAGTTTTTCAAATATCATAGGACTTAATTATAAAGGTATATTACAATGTTTTCTTGGTGGATTTACCACTTTCTTTGTTTCCAGAGCCTGGAATGCACGGATAACGCGAAAACGCGTATTACGCGGTTCAATAATGTCATCAATATAACCATATGCAGCAGCTTGGTAAGGATTAGCAAATTTATCTTTGTATTCATTCACTTTTTCACTTACAAATGCGGCTTTTTCTTCAGGATCTTTGATAGCTGAAATTGCGCGTCCTTCCAAAACTTCAATAGCACCCGCAGCACCCATAACAGCAATTTCGGCAGTTGGCCAAGCATAGTTAAAATCGCCACGTAGTTGTTTACAGCTCATTACATCGTGTGCACCACCATATGATTTACGGATGGTTACAGTAACTTTTGGAACTGTAGCTTCACCATATGCAAACATTAGTTTAGCACCATGAGTGATAATACCGGCATATTCCTGACCTGATCCGGGTAAAAAACCGGGAACGTCAACCAATGTCAATACAGGAATATTGAACGCATCGCAGAAACGCACGAAACGGGCTGCTTTGCGAGAGGCATCGCAATCGAGTACTCCGGCAAGGAAATTAGGCTGATTAGCCACAATTCCGGTTGGTGCGCCATTGAAACGTGCAAAACCAACGATTATATTACGTGCATAGTGACGGTGAACTTCAAGAAACTCATCGTTATCAACAATACCATGAATAACATCCTTCATATCGTAAGGCTTATTCGGATTGTCAGGAACGATAGAATTTAATTTATCATCCAAACGAATAATAGGGTCATGGTTTTCGAATAATGGTGGTTCTTCGAGGTTATTTTGTGGTAAGTACGAAAGCAATTTGCGGATAAGCAACATTCCTTCTTCTTCATCTTCGGCTTTAAAGTGCGAAACACCGGATTTGCGTGAGTGAACATCAGCACCACCAAGGTCTTCGGTAGAAATATCTTCACCGGTAACAGATTTTACAACTTTTGGTCCGGTTACGAACATGTAGCTATTTTCTTTAGTCATAACTACAAAGTCAGTCAAAGCTGGTGAATAAACAGCACCACCGGCGCAAGGTCCGAAAATTGCTGAGATCTGAGGAATTACACCCGAAGCCATGATATTACGTTGGAAAATTTCAGCATATCCGGCTAATGAAGTAACACCTTCCTGAATACGGGCTCCACCTGAATCATTGATCCCAATTATCGGACAACCCATTTTCATTGCCATGTCCATTACTTTACAAATTTTCAAAGCCATTGTTTCTGACAATGAACCTCCGAAAACGGTGAAATCCTGAGCGAATACATACACAGTACGACCATCGATTGTACCATGACCGGTAATTACACCGTCGCCCAGGTATTTTTCGTTTTCCAAACCGAAGTTGTTGCAACGATGCGTTACAAACATGTCCAGTTCTTCGAAACTACCCTCATCCAACAACATTTCAAGACGTTCACGAGCGGTGAACTTACCTTTGGCATGTTGTGATGCAATTCTCTTGACACCACCTCCCAATTTCGCTTGAGCGCGTAAATCGATGAGGTTTTTTACCTTTTGTTGATTTTCCATTTTAATTATATCTGAAGTTTTCGGCAGTTGTTTTATTGATACAAAATCACATGTAAGTACCAATCAACCGAATAACTGATTTTCTGATTATTTGTTTGGATCTTCACAAAGTTCTGTTAATACTCCAAAAGTTGATTTTGGGTGAAGGAATGCAATATTTAATCCTTCAGCTCCTTTGCGAGGAGTTTTGTCAATCAAAGCTACACCGCGCTCGGCTGCCAAATCCAATTTAGCTTGTAATCCTTCAACCGCAAATGCAATATGATGAACGCCTTCGCCTTTCTTTTCGAGGAATTTTCCTACTGGTCCTTCCGGATCAGTCGACTCCAACAATTCAATTTTGGTTTGGCCAACTTTAAAGAAAGCGGTTTTTACTTTTTGTTCGGGAACTTCTTCCACTGCGTAACATTTTAATCCTAATACATTTTCGTAATAAGGAATTGCAGTTTCAAGGCTTTTTACTGCGATGCCTAAATGCTCAATATGAGTCGGTTTCATAAAAAATAATTATAATAGTTTGAAGAATTGTCAGAATTAAAACTCAATAAATATAGATGGTAAACTAAGGTCTTAATAAATCTAAATACGGAATTTTTTCCTTATTTGAATTTCGCACAAAATTAGTATAATTATTCTTCATTATCAACTAAATAGAAAATAATTTTTCATTTTTTTTCTTTTTGTTGATTATCAGAAAGATAGGAAGAATACAATAAATTTAGGTGAAAACAATAAAAAAAAGACTACTCATAAGAATAGTCATTTTACTTTCAATTTAAAAGATAAAAGCGTTGAATGGTTTGATATATTAATTTGTATTTTTGATAGATTATATTTTGAAACGTAGAAATAAATGGTACAGAATTTCAATATTATTTAGAATACAGAGGTTTACAATAATTTTACATATCATTTTATATTTTTCTATAGCTTTAGAACAAAAAAATCAATCAAAACTTAAGTTGAACTTTTACTCACTTTATATTTTCCCCATTGACTTACAAATAATCCAACTACCACCACGACAATTCCTAACCATTTGTAAGCAGTCAGAATTTCATCTAAAATAAACCAGGAAAGTATTGCTGTAAAAACAGGAATTAGATTAACAAATACATTGGTGCGGGTAACTCCAACTTTTCTAACCGCTCCTGCAAAAAGCACAAATGCGATGACAGAAGCAAAAACAGAAAGCATTACTAATGCAAAAAATGATTCTTTTGTTACTTTCAACGTTTGAATTGTTGGATAATCAGTCAGAAAAAAAGTGGGGATAAAGAAAATCAATCCAAACAAACTCTGATAAAAAATTACATTTATATTGTTATAATAAGTAGGAATTTTTCTTAAAACAGTTGCGTAACAAATTGCAGAGAATACTGCCATGAACATCAAAGAAACACCCCATGGATTTGCGTTAAAACCTCCTGTAGGTTCGTAAATTACAAAGAAAACACCTATTAATGAAACAACGATTCCGATGATTGTAGTCATTTTAATACGCTCACGCAAAATAATGAATGCCAGAATCGGTGCAAATAAAGGAATGGTGGATATAATTACTGCTGCCAGGGTCGATTCTACAGTAGTTAAACCATATGTTTCACCAACATAATATAGAAACGGTTCGAAAAATGCCAGAAGTAAGAATAATTTTAAATCTTTAGGGCGAATTTTTTGAAAGTTGCCACTTAATTTTGAAACAACTAATAACAGAATTGAAGCTATTAACAGTCTAAGTGTTATTAAAGTCATTGGTTGAAATGACTGGATGGCTACTCGTGTCCAAATAAAAGAAAATGACCAAAAAATCATTGATAAAATGATAGCTGTATAGAGTTTGATTGATTTGTACATTGTCGATTGGTTAATTAGTTGATTGGTTAACTGGTTTTAAAAAATTAAGATTCAGTGAAAAATACCTTAACTGTTTCACTGATGAACCGATGAACCAATATACTAATTAACGATTTTCTTAATCTCAGAATGTATCTCTGTCCATGTTTCATCACTCATTTTAGCGCCTAACACTTCAACTACTTTTCCGGAAACTAACGATCCGATTTTACCACATATTTCGAGAGTATAGTTATTTGCTAAACCAAATAAAAAACCTGAAGCATATAAATCACCTGCACCTGTAGTGTCAATACAATTTGCCAGAAAAGGTTGAATTTGTACTTTATTGTTACCAGATTTGATAAACGAACCGTCTTTCCCTATCTTTACAATTGCAATTTCGCACAGTTCGGAAATAAAATTTAATGCTTCCTCTGGTTCCTTGCCTGTAAAAGCGCGAGCTTCTTCTTCATTTGCAAAAACAATATCAACAAATTCATTAACGATTTCATGTAAAAACTCCAAATTATCTTCCACCACATTATAACTTGCCAGATCTAAAGAGACTTTCAGTCCTTCTTGTTTTGCAATCTTAACTGCAGTTCGAATCAATTCATGGTTCTGAACTAAATATCCTTCTATGTGAAAAACATCATAACCTTGGAACATTTCGCAATGTAAATCAGAAGCTTCCAATTCACAAGCTGCACCAAGATAAGTACAAAGCGTACGTTCACTATCAGGTGAAACCAACACCGTGCATCGACCCGAAGGAGTTTCACTTAACAATAAATGTGGTTCTACTCCATTATTAATCAAATCATTGGTAAAAAAAAGACCAATATCATCTTTTCCTATTTTTCCAACAAAACCAGCTGATAAACCTAACTTTGTAATACCATTAATTGTATTTGAAGCTGAACCACCTGTTGCCATTTTTTTTGAAAATTTGCTTACCGAATTATTTATTTCATCAGATCTGTCAGTATTTATAAGCTGCATTCCTCCCTTTAGTAAATTCAATGATGATAAAACTTCATCATCATTTATTTGCAATAAAATGTCTGTCAGGGCATTACCCATTCCAAGTATCTTTTTCATAAAATTATCGTTTATTTTTGTGCAAAGATATTGCATAATTCAATTAATCCTATTACTTTTGCAACGCATTTGACAAAAATGTCATGAAATTCTTCCTTAGCTCAGTTGGTTAGAGCATCTGACTGTTAATCAGAGGGTCCTTGGTTCAAGTCCAAGAGGGAGAGCATTGAAAAAGAAACACTTACACATTTATTGTGTAAGTGTTTCTTGCTAATATCAATTAAATAAACTTATGATTCGAGATCATGTCGCTGTCTCTTTTCATGCAAAAAATGAGGTTTTATCATATTTTAAAATTAGATTTCTCAATTTCAATCCTTACCAAATCAATTACTTGGATTAATGGTATTTTCAAATTTTCCGCTATTTGTCTGCATTCTTCATATTCAGGTGCAAATTTCAAAAGAACACCATCACGAAATGCATATTTTACAGTAATTTCACCAAATTGAGTTACAACTTTTCTAAATTCTCGTTGTAGTTCCTCGCGCTCTACTTTGTATTTTCTGATTCCCAATGTTGTAGTCTCAGTGAATAGAATTGATTCAAGTAGCTCTGCGTTTTCCTTCTTGCACAATACGCTTAAAATATTGGCTGGTCGATTTTTCTTCATCACAATGGGTGTTGTAAAAACGTCTAATGCTCCATTTTCAAGTAATTTTGGAAATAAATATGAATATATTTCAGGATTCATATTATCAATATTTGTTTCCAACATGGTTAAGGTACTTGGACTTTTACTTTTACCGATAATAACTCTTAATACATTGGGTGATTCCATGTCACGTTTACCCAAGCCATACCCAATTTTTTCGATAACAAATTCGGGTAAGTTGCCAAAATCATTACAAAGGGCTTTTAAAATTGCAGCACCTGTGGGTGTTGTCAGTTCTTTTTTTGCATTTTTACTGTAAACAGGCACACCTTTCAAAATTTCAAGTGTAGCCGGAGCTGGAACAGGAAAGATTCCATGCTCGCAATGTACAAATCCACTTCCGAGATTTATTTCCGAACATTGTATCTCGTCAATTTTCAACATCTCCACACAAATAGCTGCACCGATAATGTCCACAATAGAATCGACTGCGCCAACTTCATGAAAATGAACTTCATCAATTGTTTTTCCATGAATTTTTGCTTCAGCTTCAGCCACGATAAGGAAAATCTTCTTGCTGGCAGTTTTCACATACTCACTTAATACGCTGTTATCAATAATTTTGTAAATGTCGGATAAATTACGCGTGTGAGCATGATCATGAGGCTTTTCGGTATGTGAATGTTCATGTGCATGTTCGTGGGAATGATTGTGTTCATGTTCAGCTTGCTGATGTTCATGCTCATGTTCCTGATGATGTTTTTCCTCATGATGATCATGAGTGTGGAGATGCACCGTGAAGTCAGTGCCGGAAATTCCTTTTTTAAGCCCTTTCTTAATCTCCACTTCGAATTCATCCAAATTTATCTTGCTTAGTTCGGCTAAGAAAAGGTTTTGATCAATGCCCAAATCCAATAATGCCCCGATGGTCATATCGCCACTAATGCCTGAGAAACAGTCGAAATATAAAATACGTTTTTCCATTATGTTTTTCTACCTACTCTTAAGAAACAAAATCTACAGGCACTAGCTTAAATCCATAGTTAACCGCCTGTCTATTAATATATTTA
>Ga0209123_1000730_pt1 | contig 38359 bp, 30 predicted proteins | sample BarGraIncu00431A_FD_184500 | JGI IMG/M metagenome (GOLD analysis project Ga0209123, IMG submission 184500) | Arctic peat soil microbial communities from Barrow, Alaska, USA - Barrow Graham LP Incubations 004-31A (SPAdes) (version 2) | ecosystem: Environmental > Terrestrial > Soil > Wetlands >...
TCAGGCCGGATCCGCCGATGGCGAACATACCCCAGAAGACGGCGATGAAGTCGAATTTCTCCCAGTAGGTCCATCTCTCGAAGGTCGGCTTGGTCCCCTTGAAGAAGAACCAGCGTACCATGCCGACGACGTCTGTGATATCGCGCAGGTTCGGGCAGAGTGATTCAGGTCCGAACAGTCTCTGCAGCGGGTTGCCCTTGAGATCCTTCCTGATGAAGAGGAAGTGGATGCTCATCGAGATCGCCATAGCGAAGTAAATGAAGGTGATTCCAGCGCAGCATCTGTGAATCAGTGCGGCATTGGGTGCTCCACCGTAGAAGCCCATCAGGATCTTGGCCCAGCCCTGGTCGCTGAACTTGAGCGGAAGCCCGGTCAATGAAAGCCCCAGGAAGCTGATGATGACCAGCAGATGCATGAAGACGTGAACTGGCTTGAAGCGCTTGTACTGTTTGTGCCCTTCGGGTACCACGTGCAGGATGTGCCCGTCTTCCAAAGCAGCCGCGATCTCTCTGTTCTCCACGAAGCCGCGGATCATCCAGAGCAGGGTGTGCAGCCAGAAGACCGCGAAGGTGGAAACCAGCAGGCCGGTCATGGCAAGGAAGGTGTAGAAAAGGATCGGGTAACGCTCGCGGTCGTTATGCTCGCCGTGGGCATAGAACTTGGTGAACAGCACGGAATCCTTCTTGTGGCAGTTTCCGCAGGTTTTCACCAGGTTGTTCGGGTTGACCGAAGAGTTGGGGTCCTTGGACGGCAGGATGGAGTGGGCCGTGTGGCAATCGGCGCATCCCGCAACCTTTTCCGGGTAGCCCAAACGGTAGTTCTTGCCGTGGTAGCTCGCCATGTAGCTCTCGACGGCGACCTTGGAGATGTGGTTACGCTCTACCAGCTTTTCGTCACCGTGGCAGCGCAGGCAGACCTTGGTGTGGAATTCGCGGTTGGTGTGGGAGGTGGCGTCCCCCACCGCCTTGATCGCGTGCAGGTTGTGACAGTCGTTGCAGGCTGCCGAATCCTGGTTCCCGGCGAGTACGCCCTTGCCGTGTACCGACTGGGTGAAGCCGCGCTCGTCCTTGTGGCACTTGACGCAGATGGCGAGCACCCGGCGCTTGTCCTTGTTCCAGGAAACGTGGCTGTGGATGTCGGTGTGGCAGTTGGCGCACCCCACGCCCTTCAGGGTGTGGATGGAGCCGGCGTGCTCCGCGGCCTCTTTCTTGTGGCAGCGGATACACTGCACCTTGCCGACCTTGATCTCACCCTTCATGTGCTTGGCGAGTTCGGTGATCTCGATGTGGCAGCTGGTGCAGCCGTTCTTGCCGTGCACCGAGTTCGCCATCAGCGGCGCGGAAATCTTGTCACCGTGGCAGCCTAGGCAGGTCGCCGGGTCGATGGCGAGTCCCTGCTCGGCGCCTGCGGGCCGGGCAAGCACGATAAGTAACAGCAGCGGGATGAGGCGGGTGAAGATGCGAACCATAGATAGTCTCCTGTAATTAAAAAAACATCGTTTTGCGACGCCGTATTCGATGGGATAGGCCGGTAACGGCGCCTAATGTATAACGCAACGTAATTTAAATCAACAGAAAAAGTGCAAACTAATAAGGTAGATACAGCATTTTGTCCGGCTATTTGGCGTAATTTGTATACAATCACCCGGTCAAATAGCCGAACCGGCGGGAAGGTTAATGAAGGAATTATCAGTTCTTGTGGCAAGCGCCGCCCGTGGTGCGCGCAGGCGCAGCAACGGGCGGGCAAACTGAATATTCCTGATACCGGTATAAGGCGGGTCTGTGAGTACGGGAGGGCGTTTGTTGCTCTGGCGACGGGAAACTTGGGAGGGGCGGAGCTAATTAGAAGATAACTATCCCTTCTGAGGCGGCGAACCCAAGGAAGTCCCGGGCATCGGCGCCGGAAAGCGCAATCCGCCTGCAGAGTGCCTGAGCGCTGGTCTTGCCATCAAGGGCGCCCAGCAGCTCGAAGTACGCTTTGGAAAGGGATTCGGTGCAGACCTCGCCGCCCGCCGGATAAATGACGGCGCAGGACGGCACCGCCTTGAAGCAGGAGCTGAAAGCGCTCAGCTCGAGGTCGCCGGCTTCGAGGATGTCCAGGATCTCGTAGCTGAAGTGAGCCAGGGTCGCGGACGGGGCGAGCGAGAGCGGACGCTGCAAAAGGTCGATCTTTTTCAGCTCCCTGTCACTGGGCGCGGCCGGAGGGGTCGCCAGCAGCGCGCGGGCGTAAAGGTGGTGGTACTGGGCAAGATCCAGGGCGAGCGGCAGCAGTTTCGGCTTTTTCCGTTCCCGGAAGATCTCGTTTAAAAAGTCGCGCTGCAATCCCCAGATATCCTCCTCGGCAACCTCCTGTTCCCCGCCGGCGCCCCGGCTTCCGAGGAAACGGGAAAAGGCCGCTAGAAAGGCGGACGGAGAAAGCTTCAGCGCGGAGATGACCGCGTTGAACCAGGCGACCGCCTTGCCGCGGCTGTAAAAGATGTCGCAGGCGGCGGCCAAAAGGCGCGCCTCTTCAAGGGCGGGCGCCGGAAAGCTCGGGGTGGAGAGAAGCGTGTAGGGTGGGGCGTCCAGATGGTTCAGGCCGAGATCCGCGGCCTTGCCGTAGAGCCTGGTCCCGGGAAGCACCGCCAGCGGGAAGATGTCCAGGTGGTTCGGGTAGAGCGAGAGGGCGAAATCGAGCGAAGCGCGGAACAGCGCGGCGCTGTCGCCCGGCAGGCCGTAGATCAGGTCGAAGCCGAAAATGGCGCCGGAATGGTTCAGCAGCGACACCCTGCGGGCGAAGTCGTCGCGGTCGAAACCCCGCCCGACGCCGCGCAAAACGTCCGGATCGGCGCTCTGCAGGCCGATCTGCAGCGAGCAGGTGATGGAGGCAAAAAGCCCGGCCATTTCGGCGTCGAGGTACTCGCTGCGCACTTCGAAGTGGAAATGCACCTCCGGGGCGAGTTTCCTGATCAGCCGGAGGATCTCCTTGGCACGCGCGGGAATCTTATTGAAAGTGGAATCGAGCACGAACACCTGCGGCACGCCGACCCTGGCGAAGAGGCGCAGTTCCGCCTCGATCCTTTCCAGCGAGAAACGGCGCACCCCGCCGCTTCCCTTGTGGTCGAAACAGAAGGCGCAGGCGAAGTCGCAGCCGCGGGAAATCTGCCAAAGCGCTCCTCCGGGGAGGTTCGGGTCGAGTAGGCCCGAGAGGTAGGGCGAGGGGATGCTCTCGAGCTCCAGCGGCGCCGGGAGCGCTCCGGGTGGATCACCCGGGAACAGGACGCCGGGGATGACGGTGGGGGAAAGCCCCTGCAGCACCGCCCGGATCACCTGCAGGAAAGCGCGCTCCCCCTCGCCACGGATCAGGAAATCGAAGACGCCTGTCTGAAGGAGACCTTCCGGGTTCGCCGTCGGCTCGGCGCCGCCGGCGCAAAGGAGCAGTGCGGGGAGGCGCTGACGCAGCTCTGCTGCAATCGCCAGGGCGTGGTCACGGCTCCAGACGTAGATCGAGAAGGCCACCAGGTCAGGCTTGAGCTCCAGGAGTGCAGCGGCGCAGGCCGTGGGGTCGTCCTCCAGGAAAAACTCGCTGATTTCGACAAAGACGGACTTCCCAGCTTCGGGGTCGGCCAGCAGGACTTCTTTCAGGAAGGCGCAGGCAAGCGGCACCGCCTGGGGCGAGTGGCAGGTATGGATGGAAACTAGGGCTATTTTCATGATTTTTTTGGGCGAGCCTTCAGGCGGGGCTTACCCCCCTCGATGACGACGGCGAACTCGACGTCGCTGCAGCGGTATTTTTCCAGGATGGCGGGTTTTTGCCGTGCGATGGCAGCGGCGATTTTCTCGCGGGAAAGGTTTGCGACGGGGAGATTGCAGGCCTCGCTCGCAGCGAGGTAGTCCCGGTAGACCCGCTCCAGGGGGGAGAGCGGGGTTCCTGCGCTTGGCGCCGGACGCTCCCCGCCGTTTCTTTGGTGCAGCGACATCTTGAAGCGGTCTCTGTTATACTTTCCCTCTTCGATCAGGCGGTTGATGCGGGCCCACTTCTGCCGGTGCACGCCGAGGGTTGCGACCAGGGAGTTGAACTTGAACTTGTTCATGGAGTTGGCTATGGTCACGGTCTGGTAGCGCCGGGCGCAACGCTCCACCTCCTCAAGCAGCAGCAGCGGTTCCCGCTTCTCGATGCCGCAGAAGTACTGCTCGTACTTGATGATGAGATCGCGCAGGTCCTGTTCCAGGCGTGCTATGTCCTCGGCTATGCCCATGAACCCTCCAAAGGCGACTATAACGGGAAGTAACCGTTGTGTAAATGTTAAAAATGGCCCGTCCGGGGGAGGGTTGCCGAGTTAAACACCTTGACCATTCTCGTTAATGTTGTTAAAAATAAGCAATTTCGCTGCAAGCCAAGGAGAATTATATATGGCGCTGATTTCTGCAATCGTGCTGGCCGCAGGTATGGGGACCCGGATGAAGTCTGGTTTGGTGAAGGTCATGCATCCCCTTGCCGGACCGCCCATGATCGCCTGGCCGGTTGCCGCCGCGCTCGAGGCGGGAGTTGCCGATTGCGTGCTGGTGGTCGGTCACCAGGGGGAAAAGGTGCGCAGCCACTTTGCCGGCAGGAACGAGATCCGCTTCGCGGACCAAAGCGAGCAACTTGGGACCGGTCATGCCGTGGGCTGCGCCATGCCGCAGCTTCCCGGCGCCACCAGTACCGTTCTCATCCTGTGCGGGGACACCCCGCTTTTGACCGCCGGGACCCTGCGCAGCATGCTGCAGGCCCACGAAGCAAGTGGTGCTGCGCTCAGCGTCATGACGGCGACCTTTGCGGAGCCTTTCGGTTATGGCAGGATCATCAAGGGGGTCGACGGGAGCATACTGCGCATCACCGAGGAAAAAGACGCAACTATCGCCGAGCGCGAGATCCGCGAAGTGAATGCCGGGGTATACTGCGCCGAGCGCGCCTTTCTCGAAGGGGCCTTGGCCGGGCTTGGCAACGACAATGCCCAGGGCGAATACTACCTGACCGACGTGGTACGACAGGCGGCGACCCAGGGGCTCAGCTGCCTAAGCTTTCCGGTAGCGGATCCCGAGGAGATCACCGGGGTGAACGACCGGGTGCAACTTGCCGAGGTCGGTCGGGTGCTGCGTGGCCGGATCAACCGCGAGCTGATGCTCTCCGGCGTCAGCATGACCGACCCGCAGGCGGTCTATATCGACCACGGGGTACGCATCGGCCGGGACAGCGTGATCCAGCCCGGAGCGACCATAACGGGAGCAACCGTCATCGGTGAGCGTTGCCAGATCGGACAGGGGGCGCTGATCAGTTCCTGCAGCATCGCGGACGACGTGGTGGTGAAGGCGGGCAGCGTGCTGGAGCAGGCGGTCGTGCACGAGGAGGTCGCCATCGGACCGATGGCGCATCTGCGGCCGGGAAGCGTGCTGTCGGCGCAGGTAAAAATAGGGAATTTCGTCGAGACCAAGAAGGTGTTCATGGGGCAGGGGTCCAAGGCTTCCCACTTAACCTACCTGGGCGACGCGACGGTCGGCAAAAACGTTAACATCGGCTGCGGCACCATTACCTGCAACTACGACGGCGTCAACAAGCACCAGACCGTCATCGAGGACGATGTCTTCGTGGGGAGCGACGTGCAACTGGTGGCGCCGGTCACCGTCGGGAGAAATTCCCTGATCGCCGCGGGGACCACGGTAACGAAAGACATTCCTCCCGACTCGCTCGCCCTGTCGCGCGTGCCGCAGGTGAACAAGGAAGGGTGGAAGCTGAAGAAGAAATAAATATTCACCACGCAGAACGTTCTTATTCTTTTAAACGGAGTCATTCATGTGCGGAATCGTCGGATATATCGGGGGGCAGGAAGCCACCTCCATCATCATCGAAGGGCTGAGAAAGCTTGAGTATCGTGGTTACGATTCCGCCGGGATCTGCACCATCACCAAGGGTAAGGCATCCATCAGACGCAGCGAGGGGAAACTCGTCAATCTGGAGCGTCTGCTGCAGGCCGAGCCGATCAACGGCACCATCGGTATCGGCCACACCCGCTGGGCCACCCATGGCAGACCCTCGGAGATCAACGCGCATCCGCATCAGGCCGGCAGCTTTGTCGTGGTGCATAACGGCATCATCGAAAACTATCTGCAACTGCGCGACGAGATGAAGGCCGCGGGGCATACCTTCAAGAGCGAGACCGACACCGAGGTAATTTCGCACCTGATCGAGGAGCGCCGCAAGGTCTGCGACAGTTTCGAAGCCGCAGTACGCCTGGCGCTTTCCGAGGTCCGGGGTGCCTACGCGCTCTGCATCCTGGACGAGCAGGAGCCCGGCGTACTGATCGCGGCCAAGCTCGGGGCCCCGATGGTCGTGGGACTGGGTGCGGAGGAGTTCTTCATCGCTTCGGACATCCCCGCCATCCTGGCTCACACCCGTTCCATGATCTTCATGGAGGACGGCGATATTGCCGTCTTCAAGGGGGGCAAGGTTGCCTTTAGTTCGATCGCAGGCGAACCGCTGCAAAAGACGCCGCGCCACATCGACTGGTCGTCGCACATGGCCGAGAAGGGGGGCTACCGGCATTTCATGCTGAAGGAGATCTTCGAGCAGCCGCGCGCCGTCCGGGATACCATTGCCGGAAGGCTCAGGGAAGAGGAGGGGGACGTTTACCTCGAGGACCTCGCCTTGAGCGATGCCGAACTCCAGGGCGTGGAGCGGGTCACCATCATCGCCTGCGGCACTTCCTGGCATGCAGCGCTGGTCGGGAAATTCCTGATCGAGGAGCGCTGCCGCGTCCCGGTTGAGGTGGATATCGCTTCGGAGTTCCGCTACCGAAACCCGGTAGTCGACGAAAAGACTCTGGTGGTGCTGATCTCCCAGTCGGGCGAGACGGCGGACACCCTGGCAGCCATGCGCGAGGCGCGCAGGCGCGGCGGAAGGTGCATCGCCATCTGCAACGTGGTCGATTCCTCCATCGCCCGCGAGGCGGACGGGGTTATCTACACCCATGCCGGGCCGGAGATCGGGGTCGCCTCGACCAAGGCGTTCGTCACCCAGCTGGTAGCGCTCTATCTCTTCACCATCCGTCTGGGACGCTCCCGCGGAAGCATGACCCAGGTCACCGGGCGCGAGCTGATCGCCGCGCTCGTGCGGGTGCCGGCCCTCATGGAGGAGACCCTGAAGCTGAACGAGCAGGTGGAGAAGATCGCCCGCAACTACATGGCGGCGCGCGACTTCCTGTACCTGGGGCGCGGCATGAACTACCCGATCGCGCTGGAAGGGGCGTTGAAGCTCAAGGAGATTTCCTACATCCACGCTGAGGGGTACCCGGCCGGTGAGATGAAGCACGGTCCGATCGCCCTCATTGACGAGCACATGCCGGTCGTGGTGCTGGTTCCCAAAGGTGCGAATTATGAGAAGGTCTGCTCCAACATGGAGGAGGTGATCGCCCGGGGCGGGCGCGTCATCGCCGTTTGCTCCGAGGGGGACCATGAGGTGCGGGACAAGGTCGAGGTGGCGCTGGAGATTCCGACCGACGGCGAGGAGGTGAGCCCGATCATCCTTTCCATCCCGATGCAGCTATTGGCTTATCATATCGCAGTGCTGAAGGGGACCGACGTGGATCAGCCGCGAAACCTGGCCAAAAGCGTCACCGTCGAATAGTAAGCGAGGCCAACCGGGTCTTGTTGTCCTCGGGGAATAAAGTTATATACTCGGGAATAAAGTCATATACTGGGAAATAAAGTCATATACCAGGGAATAAAGTCGTATACCGAAGTTTCACGGGTGTGATGCCCAAGGGGCAGTAACTACAAATCGATCAAGGGGCATGGCTTAGGCTGTGCCCCTTTTTTTTGGTCTGGGTTTTGGCTGAAACTGAAAAAGGGCCCTTCGTAACTTTCACGTAGGTCAACAGCTTTAGACCTGCAGGTCCATGTGTTTGTGGGTAAAACCCATAAGTGGATCCCAGAGGATATAAGTGGATCCAAATGGCAAATTGAAAAATTGGACGGCTACCCGTCGCAAATGGTTCGACCTCGTTGGTGGTCGGTAGGTTGAAGAAGATAGAGGAGGTCGCTTCATTAGAAAAAATGACGAAGGGATTATCTCTCATGAGATTTGTATCGCGATGGTCTCCAGAATTTCTAGAAAGTAAGACCGGCCGGCAGCCATAAATCATTTGTCAATCGGGGTTACTTTGAACTTACTCGAAGAGGAGTGGCGCTTTTTATTGAGAAGGGATGATTTGTAAAACTCCAAAATAAATATTGACAAATAGCGGATGATGTGGTTTACTTCAAACACAGTAATTATGCTCCGAGAAAAACCCGTGTGCGTCAAACACACGGGCTCACTCGGTAACCTTAACCGGCAGGCAAGCCTGGCCGGGGCTAAAGTCACTTCGCCGACATGCTGAGTGTACTCCAAGTGCCCCTGCCACGTCAAGCTTGCCAAGCCCCCCGCAAGGGAAAGGAGAGTTTGGTATGGCAGAAGCAGATAATGTGACGGTAAATGGGCAGTCAGGGGCGCAGGACGTTTATCCATTGGGGGCAGATTTTAAGGCTCTCCTGGGTTTCCCGGGGGTAAAGCTCAATCAGTCCGGACATCTTCAAGGAAACAGAGGAGGTGCCCATGGCGTTTGAGATTGACTTTCTTCCCGTTGGCGACAGTTATGGCGACGCGATCGTCATCCGACATGGTGAGGACAGCGCCGGTTACTACCTCCATGTCGTAGACGGTGGTTGTACCGACACTGCGGACACGATTGTAAACCACATCAACAGGTATTATCCCGGCTACCACATTAACCATATGGTGGTCACACACGCGGACAACGATCACGTATGTGGCTTAATTGGTGTGCTCAAGAAGTATGAGGTTAAACATCTTTGGATGAATCGGCCTTGGCTGTATGCTAAAGAAACACTGCAGCACTTTCATGGAAGGTTCACGTTGCAAGGCCTGATTGATGACATGAAAGGCAGGCACCCCTACCTTGTGGAATTGGAGGCATTGGCGCTGGAGAAAGGAACACAAATCCATGAAGTTTTCCAAGGCGCATCAATCGGCAGTTTCACCGTTCTCGCGCCAGCGCGTGAACGTTACATTGGTTTGATTCCAGATTTCGAAAAGACCCCGACATCATACAAAAATGAGGCCGAAACACAGAAGTACGGACTGTTCAAATCCTTGGTTGAGGCTGCAAAAAACTGGCTAGAGGAGAAGTGGGATGTGGAAACACTCTCCAGTAATCCCCAACCACCGACAACAGCGTCAAACGAAAGTTGCGTTGTCCAATATGCCACTCTTGAGGAAGGAAAGTCCGTATTGCTAACAGCCGATGTAGGCCCTGTCGGCCTGAACGAAGCAGCAGACTATGCTAGCATGCTAGGATTAGCCCGGCCTACTTTCGTGCAAATGCCACATCACGGTAGTAGGCATAACGTTACTCCGGAGGTATTAGACCGCTGGCTTGGCCCCGGAAAGACACAAGGAATAGAAGTCGGCACCGCCTTCTGCTCCATTGGGGCGAAAAAGTCAGAGTATCCACGAGGGCAAGCCAAAAACGCGTTCATCCGGCGTGGCTACAAAGTTTTCGTGAATAGAGTCTCCATGATATCGCATTTCTCTGGTTCGGGGCATCCCGGGTTAGTGGCACTGACTCCTGAGTCATTCGACTACACGGTAGAGGCGCTTTGATAACCTTCTTCAAGATATTTGACGCCTAGCCTTCTCGATCCGCCTGTTTACCACCACCATTCCGCTGCGGCGGAATGGTGCTATTAAGGTGTCATGATATGACCAAAAATGTTTCGTTGAAAACTCAGAACCTCCCTGTCTTTTCTCTTTTTATCGGATGGTGTTTGACATTATATATTATGTTTTTGTCAACACCACCCGCCTCAATCGATCGTCTAAGTTCAATTCTTGCATCCGTCACGTCAAAAGAAAGCTTACTTGTAGCTCTTGGACCTGTTATTATTTTGGTTGTTTCTGGCATACTGTCACCACAAATAAAAGCAACACTTGTTTACTGGCGAATCTCTCATGCCTTACCTGGTCATCGGGCTTTCTCAGTATACTGCAAGAAAGATACAAGGATAGACCTAACTGCGTTAGAGAGAAAAATAGGTACTTTCCCCGCTGATCCAGATGGGCAGAATAGGCAATGGTATAGGTTATATAAGGAACACTCTGAAAAAACTATTGTAATAAATTCTCACCGTATCTTCTTACTCTCTCGTGATCTCGCTGGAACCAGTACCCTTGCTACAGTTGTTTTGCCGTTATCACTTCTTCTCAACACGAAAAATTTTTGGAATGCTGTCGGTCTTTTTTTGATCTTATTAACACATTATTTGATCATTACCTTGGTTGCCCGAAACCACGGAGAGCGCTTTGTCTGCAATGTACTAGCCGAGGCAGCAGTCACGGCAGGAAATCCCAAGAAGGAACAGCAGCGATGACCCCAGTAAATTCAGGCATTGAATGCCAGTCCGACGGGGAACTTGGTTTGACTATCACCACAGAGGCCCAGATTTCACAAGGCACGGTAAGACCCATATGGCCGTCCGTGGAGAAGGTTCAGAACAGAGGCGACTGGCAATAGAAACCGATCTGATTCGCAACTATCAGACAAGCTGTAACAAGCAGTAACAGGTGGAAAGGAGCCGGGTACGCAATGACTATTAAAAATGTACGAATGCAGGACTGTGCCGATGTGCGGCCCGGCTTTTCCGCTAAAAGCGCAATAGTGAACGACCCTGAAGGCACCCTTCAGGTTATAGCCGCGCAGCATATTACCAAGGGCGAGCCTTACCGATATATCGCAGAGCACTCGCTACTTATATCACCGCCAAAATTCTACGAAAAATACCTCGTGACCCCTGGTGACATTCTTTTCATGTCCCGTGGAATAAACAACTACGCCGTGCTAGTTGAGTCCGTGCCGAGTCCGGCAATTGCACCGCTCACGTTCTTCATCATCCGACCAAAGCAGAATGTGCTATCGGAGTACCTTGTCTGGTGCCTCAATCAAGAAATGATGAAAGCAAAACTGAATGAGATTCGGGCTGGTGCCGGTACACCAATGATACCAAGCAGTTCATTCAGAGAAATTTATATTCCGCTTCCTCCATTGGCAACCCAGAAGCGGATTGCCGAACTCGGAAGATTACAGATGCTTGAAAAACAATTGTTGCAGCAACTGACAGACGCAACGGACCAACTGCATAAAACTATCGGCAAAGCATTGCTAACGAATTCAATTCACCATAAGGAGTAACGTATTATGGCTGCACAGATATCACAGCAAGAAATAAATGATGTCCTCTGGAAGGCTTGCGACAGCTTCCGCGGAACTATAGATGCAACGGAATACAAGGAATACATCCTCACCATGCTGTTCGTCAAATATATCTCCGATGTCTGGCAGGATCATTACGACGAATATAAAAAGCAGTTTGGCAATGAGGCGGAACGGATCAAGCGCAAAATGGAGCGCGAACGTTTCGTGCTTCCGGAAGAAGGCTCTTTCTACTATCTCTTCGACAACCGGGAGGCTGCCAATCTGGGAGAATTGATTAATATTGCTTTGGAGAAGATCGAGATGGCCAACAAGGCCAAACTCACCAATGTCTTCCGTAATATCGACTTTAATTCCGAATCCCGTCTAGGCAACACCCGCCAGCGCAATCGAATCCTCAAACTAATGCTGGAGGATTTCGGCGACCCCAAGCTGAACTTACGACCGAGCAGAATTGGTAGTCTGGACATAATTGGCGGCGCATATGAATACCTAATCGGGCGTTTTGCTGCCGACGCGGGCAAGAAAGCCGGTGAATTCTACACCCCACCAGAGGTGTCGATCCTTTTGTCGAAACTGTTGGACCCCAAGCCTGGAGAACGTATTTGCGATCCGGCTGCCGGGTCCGGCTCGCTCCTCCTCAAGTGTGCGTCCCATGTCCGCAAAACATACGGTAGTGACGACTGCCCCCTGTTCGGGCAGGAAGCTATCAGCAGCACCTGGGCACTCTGCATGATGAATATGTTTCTGCATAACGAAAACAGTCCCCGTATTGAATGGGGCGACACGCTGCTTGAGCCCAAGCTGATAGAAAACGACAAGTTGATGAGGTTCGAGGTCGTGGTGGCGAATCCGCCCTTCTCTCTGGACAAGTGGGGTGCAGACAAGGCCGGTGAAGAGGCTAAGCGGTTCAATCGCTGGCACCGTGGCACCCCACCCAAGAGCAAAGGAGATTATGCCTTTATCTCGCACATGATCGAAACTACCACTCAGGGAACCGGCCGGGTCGGTGTGGTAGTCCCCCATGGGGTTCTCTTTCGTGGCGGTGCTGAAGGGGCAATCCGCAAAGCGTTCATCGAGGAAAATCTGTTGGACGCCGTAATTGGTCTACCGCCAAACCTGTTTTTCGGTACCGGCATTCCGGCGGCAATTCTTGTATTCCGCCGGGACCGGGGGGAGCGTACCGAAGTTCTTTTCATCGATGCCAGTCGGGAGTTTAACAGCGGCAAGAATCAGAACCTGCTGCGTGAGGATGTTGAGCTTGCCAAAATTATTGAAACTTACCATGCTCGTCAGACCGTAGACAAATATTCGTACCTTGCTAGCCGGGATGAAATCCGGGAGAACGACTTCAATCTCAATATTCCTCGCTATGTGGACACCTTTGAGGAAGAGGGGGAGGTGGACATTGTTGCAGTGCAAGAACGAATCATTGATATAGAGAAGGAACTGGCTGAAGTGCGTGAGCAGATGGCAGTATGCTTGAGGGAGTTGGGGCTATGACAGGTTGTGAGTACAAACATACTCCTCTTGGTATGATCCCGTGCGAATGGAGACTTGGGACTATCGAGGATATTGGTGAAGTTGTAACAGGTTCGACACCTTCTACAAATGATGAATCGAACTTTGGTGACGATTACATGTTTGTTACGCCATCCGATTTAGGGTCGAATAAATATATTCTTAAAACAGAACGTGGGATTTCTATAAATGGGCTCAAAAAGTGTAGGTCTTTACCTGCCGGTTCAGTATTGTTTGTTAGTATTGGATCAACAATAGGTAAGACTGGCATAACAACTAAAATATGTGCAACCAATCAACAAATTAATGCAGTTATACCTAATCATGAGAATGATTGTGCTTATCTGTTCTATTTCCTACAACTCAAGGCCACAGCTATAGCACGGCTAGCAGGTAAACAGGCCGTTCCAATCATCAACAAATCACACTTTGCCAGCATTCCTCTCGCAATCCCTGCAACTAAAGAGCAAAAAAACATTTGCGCTTTCATAGACCATTGGGACCGTTCAATCGACCTCACCGAACGCCTGATCGCAGCTAAACAGGAGCGTCGCACATGGCTCATGCAACAGTTTTTGACCGGGAAGGTGCGGTTGCTGGGGGGCACTGACACTTGGAGTACGGTAACAGTTGGCGACATCGCGGAGGAAGTGTCGAAACGCAATCAAGGCCAAATGGGCGCTGACTCAGTACGAGCGGTCAATAAGTCTGAAGGGATGATTCCGATGAAGAATCATGTCATGGCTGATGACTTGTCGCGCTACAAGGTGATAGAAAAAGCCTGGTTTGCCTATAATCCTATGCGTATCAACATCGGCTCCATATGTCAGTTGATGGAGGCAGAAAAGGCGTTGGTAAGTCCAGATTACGTTGTTTTTCGCTGTAAAGAGCATCGTATTGACCATCGCTATTTTAACGCGTTTCGGCGGTCTCATCGCTGGCAGTCATTCATGGAAGCAGCCGGCAACGGAAGCGTGCGAATCCGTATCTATTTTGAGGATCTGGCACGGTTGACAATGTTATTGCCACCAATGGAAGAGCAACGTCGGATTGCAGATTTCCTCGATATCGCCGACCGCGAACTCGGCCTCCTCCGCGTCCAACTCGACGCCTTGCGGGAGCAGAAGAAGGGGCTGATGCAACAGCTATTAACAGGAAAGATGCGGGTGAAGGTCGGTTCTTAGCCGTGGGTTTGCCTGAAAACTGGCAGAATCATTTACGATGGAATTTGGCAGGAGGTGCAGGAAGATGAACCTTTCCTATCTTGAAGATTTCGATTCCGTTATTCCTGCTATTCAAGTTTTACATGCCTTGGGCTGGCAGTACCTGAGCCGTGAGGAAGCATTGCGACTGCGCAATGGCAGGCTGGATCAGGTCGTGCTTACGGAAGTATTGCAACCATGGCTTGAGGCCAATAACCGGATCGAGGTAAAGGGAGAAACACATCTTTTTAGTGATGCAAATATTGCAGAGGCGGTTCGGCGGCTAACTGATGAACCGTTTGACGGTCTGATACGCACCAACGAAAAAATCTATCATCTGCTGACTTTGGGCACCAGTCTGGATCAGACAATTTCCGGTGATCGCAAGGGCCGGTCTTTGCACTACATCAACTGGCAAGCTGACCCGGCAAAAGGTAAAAACGTCTATCACGTCACCAACGAGTTTGCCGTGGAGCGGAGCCGCTCCCACGAGACCGCCAGACCCGACCTGGTGCTGTTCGTGAACGGTATTCCTCTGGCAGTGATTGAATGCAAGCGCCGGGATAAAGATCATCAGGCCGGACAGAAGCAGATTGAAACAGCCGTGGAACAGATGATCCGAAACCAGAAAGACGACTATATCCCCCACCTGTTTCAGTTTGGCCAACTACTGATCGGCACCAGCGTCAATGGGGCACGTTACGGAACTGTCGGCACTTCGCGTAAATACTGGAGCGTCTGGAAGGAAGAAGGTGCTTTTGATCAGGAAGTTCATGCCACCGCAAACACGCGCTTGCCTGCCGAGGTAGAGGCTAAAATATTTGCGCCACTAGAAGAAAAGGATGCCGAGGCTTATAGGAATGCCCGCTGCTATTTCTATGACCTTTGGGCGGGTGGTGATCGCCTGCCGACGGTTCAGGATAAAACCCTGTGGGCTCTCCTGCGTCCAGAACGCCTTCTGGAGTTGGCGTATGGCTATATCGTTTTTGATGCCGGAGTACGTAAAATTGCACGTTATCAGCAATATTATGCCGTCAAACGCACTATAGAGCGGGTCATCCCATTGCGGGAAGGGGTGCGGCAGGGAGGCGTGATCTGGCATACCACCGGTAGCGGTAAGTCCCTGACCATGGTGATGCTTGCCAAGGCGCTTGCCCTCCATCCGGCTATATCTAACCCCCGCGTGATTATTGTCACCGACCGTGTAGATCTGGATGACCAAATCTGGCGGACCTTCGGCGCGTGCGGGAAATCAGCTGAGAAAGCAAATACTGGCGAGCATCTTGTCCGGCTGATTACTGAAGGTAAAGCCAGCGTCATTACCACCATCATCAACAAGTTCAGCACGGTAAAGGCGAAGTTTGGTGTAACCGATACCAACCCCAACATTTTCGTACTGGTAGACGAGAGCCACCGCACCAACTATGGAACAACGGCGGCTCAGATGCGCCGAGTTTTCAGCAATGCGTGCTACTTGGGATTCACAGGCACGCCGCTGCTGAAGACCGAGAAAAGCACGGCTCGAAAGTTCGGCGGTTTCATCCACTCCTACACCATGCGTCAGGCGGTAGAGGACGAGGCCGTCGCACCGCTGCTGTACGAAGGGCGCATGGCGCTCCTGGAACAGAATCAGGATGCTATGCAGCGGTGGTTTGATCGAGTGACCGCAAATCTCAGCGATGCCCAGAAAGCCGATTTGAAGCGGAAGATGGCCACCAAGGAAGCGGTGCAAAATGCCGAGCAGCGCTTGCGATTGATCGCTTACGACATCAGCGTCCACTATCGGGACAACTTCAAAGGGACCGGCTTCAAGGCACAGCTGGCTGCATATAACCGCACGACAGCCATTCTCTACCGCAAGTTTTTCAAGGAATATGGCATGGTAAATGTTGAAGTAATCATGTCGCAGCCTGACACCAGAAAGGAACACGAGTCGATTGAGGAAGAGGACGAGTCGATTGTCAATGCCTTCTGGAAAGAGATGATGCAGCGCTTCGGCAAAGAAGAGGAGTATGTAAAGCAGCTGATTGCATCCTTTAGCCGTGCCGACGGCGTTGAGATCCTCATCGTAATAGACAAGCTGCTGACCGGTTTCGACGAGCCCCGCAACACTGTTCTCTATATCGACAAGGTTCTCAAGGAGCATAACATTCTTCAGGCAATTGCCCGTGTAAACCGTATCTACACCGGCAAAGAGTTCGGTTATATAGTGGATTACCGTGGTGTGCTCGGCTCGTTGAATGAGGCCATGAATACTTATGATGCACTGGGAGGGTTTGACCCGGATGATGTAGATATGACCGGTGCCATCATCGACACCCACGCTGAGGTGAAAACGCTGCCTCAAAAACACACGGACCTGTGGGATGTGTTCAAGGAAGTTACCAACAAGCTCGACAACGAGGCGATGGAACAGCACCTGGCTCCGGAAGACCGGCGGCAGGCATTTTATGAGGTACTGACCGCATATCAGCAGACTCTGGCTGTGGCACTGGCGACAGAGCACTTTTATGAGGATACCCCCGGAGACCAAATAAAAGTTTATAAAGAAGACCTCAAGCGCTTCCGCAGCTTGCGGGCATCAGTGCAACAGCGCTTTGCCGAATCAATTGATTATAGCCAGTATGAAAAACAGATCCGCAAGGTGATGGACAGCCATATTCAGGCCCCGGACGTCGAGGTAGTCACCAACTTGGTGAACATTTTTGATGTGGATGCCTTCGATCAGGAAGTTGAAAGGCGCATTGGCCCGGCCGCAAAGGCCGATGTCATTGCGAATCGTCTGGCAAAAACCATCCATGAGCGGATGGAGGAAGACCCCGTTTTTTTCAAGAAATTTGCCGATCTTGTCCAGAAGGCCATTGATGACTACCGGAGCGAACGAATCAGTGAGGCGGAATACCTCAGCAAGGTTTCGGAATATCTGGGGACTATCCGACAGGGTCACGATACGGAACTGCCGACCGAGCTTTCCAGTTACCGAGAGGCGCCGGCATATTATGGTGTAGTTGGTGAGGTGCTGGAAAACTATGGTTCAGCTCAGACCGAACGAAAACAGATTGCAGCGGAAATGGCCATAGCGATTGAAAATATAATTGACCCGATGAAAGGGCGAGACTGGACTGTACGGGACGATATCCAGAAGGGGATGGCAAATGCTATTGACGATTTCCTGTTTGAGGCCCGTGACCGGTACGGTGTCAACTTGAATACCCCTGACATGGACGCCATTATTGAGCGCTGTCTGTCAATAGCCAAAAAACTAGCAGGTGGGTAAGTGGCCCAGAAAGATAGCATAACTTGGGGAACGGTAGAAATACCCTACCATTACTCTCATTCCCGGCGGCAGACTGTCGGCATCAGTGTCCACCCGGACCTCTCGGTGACGGTTAGGGCTCCCCATGGCACAAGCCTTGAGACCATCCGAGATTTTGTCCGTCGCCGAGGCGCGTGGATCAGTAAAACGTGGAGGGATTTCGAACAGTTCCTGCCAAAGCAACCTGAGCGCCGGTATATCGCCGGGGAGACACACCGGTATCTGGGACGTCAATATCGGCTGAAAACTGAGACGGCCGAGGCGGAAAGTGTCAAGTGTCTGCGGGGCTATCTGTGGGTGAAAACCAAGGGAGAAATAACTCCGGAGCGGACAAAGGAACTGCTTGAAAATTGGTATCGTCAACACGCTAAAGTCGTATACCAGGAACGATTGGCAGTCTGCCTCCAAAGAGTACATCGGGAGGGTATCCCTACCCCTGCGTTATTGATCCGAAAGATGGCAAGTCGCTGGGGGAGCTACTCGTCAGCAGGGCGAATCACTTTGAACCTGGCGCTTATCAAGGTGCCTAAGGAGTGTATTGATTACGTGATAATCCACGAACTCTGCCATCATAAGGTGAAACACCACGGACCGAAGTTCTGGAAGATGCTGCACCGGCTAATGCCGGATTTTGAGGAACGGCGGAAGAAACTGAATTTGTTCGCGGAATAAGACGGGTGACGTGGGCCGGGTATCCTTTTGCCGGGGATGGGTGCCCTCGGAAAAATTATTGACATATTATACCAATTGGTATATTGGTAAAAATACCAATTGGTGTCTCAGTCTACCAGGGGTAATGCCATGACGCTGGACGAGAGGGAGCCGGAAGAGTACGTCCTTAAGAGCATTCGGGACGCCTATCTGACAAAGGCGGTACGCAAGACGCGGGAATGCGTGGAGGGTATGGCGCGTGAAGGGTTGTTTGAGTCGGACATGGAGAAAGTCTTCATGGACGCCCAGCCTACCGGGAGTGGCAAGGTAGGAGAGGTTCGGCAGGAGAATCCGAACCACAGCGGTTACGTGATTTACGGAAAGAGCACCAGCGGTGTACAGGTCTGCTGCCGATTCGCCAGCAAGCACCATCCGAAAACCAACGACTTCATCCACTGGGTGTTGACATCATTCGAGCAGGTAGGAGTAGCGATATGATTTGCACCAACTGTTTCGAAGCCGATTACCGGACCGAAAAGACCGAGGTGCCGGTTGCAATAGACGGAGAGGGACGGGTTCTGCGCGACATGGAGTGTGAGGTCTGCCCCTCCTGCGGCGACACCATATTTACCCATGACCAGTCGCTGGAAATCGACAAGAAACGGGTCGCCCTCGCGTTCGGGCTGAAACCCTTGCTTACCCAGGCGCAGCTCAAAGACCTGCGAGGTATCCTCGCCATGAACCTGGACGAGATATGCGAGGTACTACATATCGGCAAGAACACCTACGGAAGGTGGGAACGCGGGGACTCGGACATCACCCCTTCCATGAACCTCCTGGTGCACAACCTCATCGAGAAAGTTCCGGGTGCTGCCGTCAACCTCTTCCCGGCGGAGCGAGAAAAGAAGCTGGAAAGCGTCAACCCCCGGCTGCTCAGGCCGGAAACCTCGTTCGGCGAGTATGTCAGGGCGGCGCTGGAGGCCACAAAGCTGATCCCCGCGACAGTTTGCACGGCGGTAGGCATCACCCCTCAGGAGCTGACCAAGCTGCAGAACAACGAGATGGAGCCCGAGAAAATCCCTGTAGAGGCTGCGGCGAAAATTCTCCGGTTCTTCCGGCTCAACCTCGACGCTTTGCGCAACCTCATGGACAACTCTCTCGGCATCCTGGACATGAAGTCGGGCGTCACTGCAGTCCATGCCAGGTCCACCTCCTACGACGGCAAGGCTGCGAGCATCCAGGACAGCAGCGTGAACAAAATCCTGGAAAAGCTGGCCCAGCAGAAGGGCGGGTTGAAGGTCAAGAGATGCGTGAGCGAAGAGTACCTGGCGAAGGTGAGGGCAGCACTTGCTCAGATTGACAACGGGGTGAGGCCATGATGGGTGCAAATTATAAATTCGCGTATGAGAAGGCACGGCAGGTGCTGAAGAAGCACAAGATAACCGAGGTGCCCACGGACTTGCAGAACATCTGCAAAGGGCTCGGCGTGGAGTACGTTGAGCTGGACGACCCAAACGAGCTGGACGGCGCTCTACTGGAGATGAACGGAATGCACGTCGCAATGCTGAACCGGGCGAAGTCGTTCGTGAGGGGGCGCTTCACGCTGGCCCACGAGTTGGGCCATATCTGCTTGGAACACGGGAAGCGCGACTTCTACGACCCGGAAATGGCGAGGGAGCTGGGCGAGGACGTGCCGGAGAACAAAAAACCGGCGAAGGAGCAGGAGGCGGACGCCTTCGCTTCCGAACTCCTGATGCCGACGGACCAGCTGAAGAAGTACCAGAGCGAGCTGAAGAACCTGGACAAGATGGCGGAAAAATTCCAAGTGAGCAAGCAGGCGATGTCCATCGCCATAAACAGGTACTACAGCTCGGCGAAGAATTTCAAATAATGAAAAAGAATCGGGATGCTGTTGGCGCAGCATCCCGACGTTTCCCAACATGGTAAGGTTGGGCGCTTGAACTGAAGTCTCTCAGTTGTGGTCTATACCACAATAGCTTCATCGTTTCAAGTGGTCTGTTTCCAAAAGCGAGGTGAATGGTCGATGGCAACTAACCCTCCCACGGGTGACGGGCGCCGTAACGGTGCCGTCCGCGAACGGTCGCAGGTGTACAACCCGACGATTGACCGTTACGTGAAGAGGGACACCAACACCGGGCGTTTCATGGACGTCAAGTCCGATGGAACCCCGTTCAAAGGTGTCCGCAAGGAGAAGTAGTCCCACGTCAACCTCAACCACAGTATTTGGAGAAACGGCCACATGAGCGCAAAGATAACCTTCTTCCCCGTGGCGAACGGGGACATGACCCTCATCACCCTCAACGACAGCAAAGAAACAAGTATCCTCATCGATGTGAATATCCGGTGTGACGCAGACGACCCTGAGGACGACACCTGCGATGTCGCCAACCAACTAAGAAAGCGGCTCAAAACTGACGACAAGGGCCGTCCCTATGTCGATGCCTTCGTGCTGAGCCACCCGGACCAGGACCATTGCAGGGGGCTTCAAAAACACTTCCACCTCGGCAAGCTCGATGATTACAACTACGAGCCGCCGGAGGGGGAAGAACTGAAAATACTCATCAGGGAAATCTGGTCGTCGCCTATGGTGTTCCGGCGGGCCAGTAAAAATCATACCCTGACTGATGACGCCAAGGCATTTAATGCCGAGGCCAAGCGTCGTGCGAACCACTATAAAGCGAACTATGGGTTAGTTACCACCCTCGGGGACAGAATCCTCATAATCGGCGAGGATGAGGACGAAAAGACCAAGGGCTTGGAGGGTATCCTCGTCAAGCAAGGCGATATCATCAGGCATATTAACGGTGTTTACTGTGATGTGGCCTCGATGACAGTACTCGGTCCTTTCCCGAAAGGCGACGAGGAGGAGGAAAAATCCCTCGCCAAGAACCACTCCAGCGTCATCCTCCAGTTCCACATCGCCTCGGACGCCGCCCATCCCGACGCCTGTCTTTTCCTGACCGGCGGCGATGCCGAAGTCTCCATCTGGAAGAAGCTCTGGGAAAAGTACAAGAACAGCACCGACAACCTGAAGTACGACCTGCTGCTGGCCCCCCACCACTGTTCGTGGCACGTCCTGTCCTTCGACAGCAGAAGCAATTGTCCCGACCCGAAGGCGGACGCGGACGCTAAGTCCGCCCTGTCCCAGGCCAATTACGGTGCCTACATCATGTCCAGCAGCAAGGCCATCAAGGACGACGACACCGACCCTCCTTGCCATTCCGCGAAAAAGGAATACCTGACCATCACCAGGAACTTCAAGTGCACGGGCGAATACCCCAACACCACCACGCATGAACCGTTTGAGTTCATAATCGCGGCAGACGGGCCACAACCGCCGGGGAATAAGAAGGCATCGGTAGCTGCCGCAGCGGTCTCCGTGGCGAGGGAGCCGTTGTCCCATGGCTAGGGACAATAAGAGGACAAAATCTGAGGGGGGCATGCCAGTGCCCCCCGCCATCGCGCAGGCGGTAAAGGAGCTGGGAACCTTTCCTGACATCGTCAGCGTGGGAGCACCGGTGCACCTGAGGAACGGCATTTGGGAGGTGGAAACGGTTTTCCTCGTGCCGCTTCCTTCCAAAGCGTCCGAGACTGGGATAAGTTCGACGGGCGTCAAGGAGCGTGAGCCGGTCTACATCTACTTCCCGGAGAACTACCCGCGCCAAGCCCCCAGGTTCCTTCTGCGAGCAGATTTCCCCAGGACACTCCCCCATATAAACCCAGGCGCTGGAAATGCCATGGTGTCGCCCTGCATATACGACGGCTCCCTGGACGACCTGTTGCACCAAGGACTTGGGCTCACTAGAGTCATCGACCAGATGCAGGAGTGGCTGAGGAAGGCCGCAAGCGATAGCCTCATCGATAAGAAACAGGGGTGGGAACCGATTCGGCTTGATACCGTGGGTGAGTTTGTCATCTACGACAAGGCGAGGGTTCACGGTCTGGTCTCAAATACCGCAGGTTTCAAGCTACTGACCTGCTCGATGTTCAGGTTGACTACGGGGCGTATTTTTAGAATCTTCGATTACAACAACCAGGAAATTAATGAGATATACCTCCGTGCGCTGACAAAAAGAGATGCCACCGATGGAGAGTACGTCTATGGAATCAGGCCGGTCCTGTGTTGCTGGCCCGACGCGAATGTTGAGGTGGGCACCTACTTCCCGGAGACCGTCACCAACCTCGGCGAACTGCTGGAAAAGAGCAAGCAGTACGGCACCTACCAATCGTTCTGGCCCCAGCTACAGCTCCTTTGGAACCAGTCGGCGAAAATCTCTCATGCTGTGGAGGTGGTAACCATCCACTGCGTACGGAGACCGGTCAATCTGATAAACCAGAACACGAAGCTGGAATTCCTCTCCTACAGGGTGCGGGTTCAGTACACCTCACTGGGACATCCGGACAAGAATTCTCCCGTTGCCATCGTTGGCCATCATCACGCCGTCGGGTCGGAACTGCTGAGAGAAGTCTCCGGTGCAAAACCGGGAAAGCTGGAGTCGATAATTCACATCGGTTGCGGCAGCCTTGGGTCGAAAATCGCCCTGCACTTGTGCCGCGCAGGCCACGGGCCGTTCACCTTGATTGATGACGATTACATGTCCGAGCATAATCTTGCACGGCATGCCCTCACCAGGAGCGCTGGCGACAAAGCGGAACTCCTGAAGAGGGAGATGGATAATTTCAATGTGAAAGCAACCCCCTATACCAAATCCCTTCAGGACTTTCTCTCGAAAAGCAGCTCCAGGCTTTTCGACAAGGAATCGCTGATAATAGACTCGACCGCATCGTTGAACGTGCGGGAAACCCTGGCAACCTTGCCAAACCCGACGAACAACTCGCGGATTTTCCAGACGGGGCTTTACTCGAATGCAAGGCTTGGATTCATAACCATAGAGGGGCGCGGCAGGAACCCCAGAGTAGATGACCTTTCGGCGGCACTCTTTGACTCGGCAATCGACGACAAGCCGCTCTCTCAAATTCTGGCCGTGGCAGATGACGCTTTCCACCGCCAGGCGACCGGGCAGGGCTGCGGGTCATATACCACCATAATTCCCGACACCAGGATATCTCTTCATGCTGCGGCAATGGCGGAACGTGCCCGGCAGGTGTTCGAGGGGGATATCCCGGAGGGGGGTGAGGTATCGCTGGGATTTCTCGACGCTGCCGGGATGTCGCTCAGGTGGCAAACCTCCGCTCTTGGCAAAACCAGAAGGGTCTGCCTCGACAGAAAGGACTGGGAGCTAAGGGTGCTGGCCCCGGCTTACGACATGATTGAGAACGACGTCGCCAAATGGCCGACCGTTGAAACCGGGGGTGTCCTCATCGGCAGGCTTTGCCTCACCAGGAAATGCGCCATCGTCACCAGGATACTGGAAGCTCCACCTGACTCAACCCGCTCCAGCACCAGATTCGAGCTGGGAGTCGAGGGGCTGGAAGACAAGATTGCCGAGATTCTGAAAGTCTCCGGGTTGACGTATCTAGGCACCTGGCACAGCCATTTGTTCGGCTGTGCCCCGTCTGGCATCGATAAAGCCACCCTTGAGAAAATAAAGGAACTTAAGCTGGGTATCCCGGCATTCAACCTGATATGGTATAACCGTGAGCTTACCTGCTTTGCCGACTACGGCGACTATTGAAACCAACAACGGGGCAGCCCCATATGGTTAAAGTGTGTTTGTATTTGATACTTCTATTGATAGGATATGCCATCATAGGCATTCAGGCATTATCTGGCAACCTTCTGGTACCGGATAACCTAAAGCTGGTGCTTTTTTGCGGTATATGCGGTGGGATTGGTGGAGCTACCTACTGCTTGAGAGGCGTATATCTAAACGCATGTATGCAGGGCAACTGGGACGAGAAGTGGCTTCCTTGGTACTTTATTCGTCCCATTGTTAGCTCTGTCTGCGGTGTAGTGAGCTTTATATTCCTAAAATCAGGATTAATAGTCTTGGAGGCCAAGCAATCCGAGCATCCGACAAATTTAGCCTTTTACGCACTGGCTTTTATCGCAGGGTTGAACGTAGACAAATTCATCGAAAAGCTCGAAGATATTGCCTTGGTGACATGGGGCATCAAAAAGAGTCGGTCTTCAAGCAATAGTGATGCATGCTCTTCCACGAGTGCTAAGAAAAGCGAAGAGAACTGATATCTCAGTCTACCTGTTCATTGTTGCACGTTCTCTGGCATTTTCTTATCCCTACGCGGCGGATGTAGCCCAGCAACTAACACAATAGTATTGGTGGTAAATTCACAGACGTAAATGGAAATTCTATTTCATATAGGAGCCCTGCGATACCTCCTCAACCTGGAGGCGTCGGAAGCGGCCTAAAACATCAGAGGGGTGGCGGCGGAGGGTAAATGAGCAGGGAAGCCGCAGCCAAACCCTATCCGCTCCCCCCGCAAGGCATCCTCAGATGTTATATAAGCGCGGAGTTGATGAGCTATGAACCAATTCAATCAACACCAATGAAGAACTGCCGACCTCACGGTTTCGGCTGTGATACAGAGCGAACTCAAGGATATTGGCTGTTCCTACGGCGTTAGAGTGGCTTCAGTGGCTTCAACACGCTCAAAACCCATAACAATTGGTTGGTACTCATCACGGGTTACCTCGGGGGAAGAAAAGTCAATATCCTTTCTTGTTGTGGGGCCATATTTATGTGTCTCATCGAATGGCACAGGAAAAAATGCGAGATTCATGGGCTTCCCCATGAACTCTTTGTCTTTGAACGGCATTGGTAAAACGAGCTGGAACAGGGTGTTAGCAAACGCAACAATGAAGTACATGTACGGCATCGGTTTTTCCGCAGTACGCCGTTTCAACAGAAATAGGTGAACCCCTTTATATGGCGCAGGGCCGGGTGTGAACTGCACAAGAGCGTTGAGTGGCTTGTAAGGAAACGACTCAAAGGTGTGTGTTTCCTTCCTAATCCACTCGACAAGATGTTGACAATCTTTGAGGTCTTCTCTTGGCATTATGGCTAACGCCATTTTTGCTAAGCATTTGAAAGCGGCCATTTTTACATAAGGCTTACGGAATGCCTTAATCGTCATCTTTTTAGACTCTAAATCTAAATCAAAGATAGGGTCTTCATCATAAGACGTCATCTGCATTCCCGTCTTTTCCATTGAGATGCGTGATTTGCCATCGTTGGATACGTGAGTAGGAACACCTTTTTTGCCATGAAGCTGTGCTACCGTACGGAATGCCCCTAGATAATTGGCAAGGTGATCCTCAACCACACGGCTAAACAGTTGATTACATAAATCACACTCCTCATAGTCAATGAGAGTTTTATTGCCTGTGAATTCTGGAATTGCATGAGCCGTGATTTTAAACGGTACTTCACCTTCTGATTTCCCACAGTATCGGCACACTCTTCCGTCCTTACTGCCGAGGAAAACTTTTGGTGTCGTACCTATCAGGTGGTGTTTGGCAATGATGTCATAATTATCTGCAAAATAAAGTACTTGCTCTTCAGGTGTCATATTTTCTCCCCTTCGAACCGCCGATATTTCTTCAGACTACCTCAACAGGTTGGTCGTGTAAAGCCCTAAGCAATGTCGACAACTTATGACAGTATCATGCGCCCCCTGCAACCACACCTCCCCCAACAGTGTCTCTAGCGTTGAGAGCGGAACTTTGTGAGACAGTCAATCTCGGGGGAGGGTGGCGGCGGAGGTTGAATGAGCAACCATCCCTCCCCTATGTAGACTCGTTTCTTTTGGCCGTAGCTCAGGTTGTGCACCGGCTTATCGGTACCGGCGGACAAGCCAGCGCCAGGGTCAACACCGTGCCGACAATTCCGGCCGCACTGGTGTGCCCAAGTTGCTCCCCTCATCTTTCTTGCCTCCCGCCTCGGCGCGTTGCCAGTCCTTCTTCGGTTCAGCCTGCTTCTTGAAATTGTAATCCGGCAGGAAGGCGGTCTTCTCCTGGATGGAAGCCTGCCGAGTCAAGAACACCCCGACGAGATTCACCGGCTGATAACCGATGTTATCATGCCGGACATAAGCGGCCGGGACCTTGCCAACAATCTGCGTTCTGTCTATCCTCCCTTTCCAAAGCCCCATTTTGGCACTGATTTATGGCCCTGCCAACTGCCCGATTTTAAGGAAGTCTAGAATCATGCCAAAAAACTTGATTTATGGCAGCAGAGTGGTGAAACGGTAAACTGAGGGACATACCTCCCATTTCTAAATTCGAATCAAATTCTGCTTCTTCCACCAAATATATATTTTAAGCCTCAAAAGCTTTGTTATACCCTTAGAAAAATAACCAAAATTGGTTAAGTGGCTGAAAGTAAAGGATAATAATCAGGTGGGCGCTATTCGGACCGATCTGTTTATGCTACCATTCAATAAGGATTGTTGAAAGAGATGGGCCACGAATCGCGGCATGACGGCAGTCCTATGTTGTGGATCGGCTTCCAAAATTGACCCGTTGCAGGCACCCCAACCCTGCTCCTCCCGGTATTGAGGTAGTTAGGGTGGGTGTGGCGGGTCCCAACCCTGCCGATACTGGGGTCACACTTGGAATCCGGTCTACAGGCAAAACTGACTATCGAAAAAACGCCTTCAAGAACAGGAAGCGATGAAGCTTGAGTTATCAATTGCGTGATGATCTCACGGAACCAAAGGGCACCCACAGATTCCGGATGAACCTGTCTTTGCACCCTATACCAGATTGTTTTGTGCTGAAGAGAAGGAGAGAGCATGCCACGCAGAAAGGTGCCTAGCCAGGAATCAAAATTGAAGCAAGGTCGCGGGCAGGGGCACGGAAAAGACTATTGCCCGTTCATTACCGTTAGGGATCTCGGATCCATGGGGCTATCGCACCGTTACAAGGGGTGGAAGACAGGCCGGATTCATCATTTATTGTCAAACAATGAAAAACGTTATTTTTTCTGTTTAGAATGGTCACCTTTCGTGGTGGATATTCGCGAACAGTTCCCGCTTCCTTTGGCTGAAACTCTTGAGATAGCTCTGCGCCTCGGAATAAACCATCCGACCCATCCCATTACAAAAGAATATGTGGTGATGACGACAGATTTTCTGCTTGATTTTATGAAAGACGACAAAATTGTCTTAAAAGCCAGAACAATCAAGGAAGTGAAAGATCTGGATAATCCGAGGGTAATAGAAAAGTTAGAAATCGAACGTACTTTTTATGCCGAACTTGGAGTTGATTGGGGAATATCGACTGAAAGGGAAATTCCCAATGATTTAGCGAAAAATGTCGAATGGGTGCACACTGCTCTGAATTTAGAGAATATACCTCCCGGGTTGCAGGTTGAAATGATCCCAATGGTGGAAGGGTTACTTTTCGAAATTATGAATATGGGGCCCCGGAAGGCACTTTCACACGTGGCTCTTGAAACCGACAACCGCCTCGGTCTCAAACAAGGTACTTCTCTTTGGGTGGCGAAACATCTCATTGCCTCGCTCAAGTGGCATGTGGACATGCGTCGGCCAATTGCAACGGACAAACCGTTGTCGGTCGTGAGAGGGCGGGCACTGACCACTGGGTAGTCAGACTAATGGCGAATGTACTGACCCTCAGAACCAAACATTGTAAAACCTTGACTTAGGGGGCATTCAGGAAATGGCCGAAATTATCAAAGGGACCATCATAGAATGGTTGCCGCCCCCCAAGGAAGGGGATGATCAAGAGCAGGCTCCAGAGCCTCAGGGACTGCAATTTATGGAGCGGGTACTTTGGGTTTGTCCTCAGCGAAAAAATGTGTTTGCCATATCACTTGATGAGAAAAAAAAGCCTTTGCCAGTTTTAAGGCTTATGGAAGAACTTAATGATGCGATGGAGCACGATTTGGCATTTCGCAGGTTGGTAGACCCTTATGCAAAATACGCAAAACCTGATGAAGCTTTTCTGGAGAAGCACAAGGGCACCCGTGACCGCAGTTATAAAATCATCATGGACATCGCAAAAAAAGAACCGGAAATATATTTTTCCGAAACTCGTGGAAGGTTGATCAGGGAGGCGGTTGAGGAGCATGACGCGCAACGATGCGAAGTTTACTCGTTTCTTCGAAGGTTCTGGATAAGGGGGATGATACCTAATGCAGTACTGCCTAACTATGGCAGGTGCGGTGCGCCTGGTGTGGAGAGGGTGATAATTGATCTCGACGCAGTCAAAAGAGGGAGACCATCTAAAGTCCAACTAGTTGACCCGGAACAAGCCGGTGTAAATATTGATGAAGATACAAAGAAATTAATAAAAATTGCTTTAAAGCTCTATTATAACTCTAGAAAGTCAAAAGAAAATACTTTAAGAGACGCCTATGACTTGATGATAATAAACCATTTTTCGATCGGAGAGAGGGTAGAAAGGAACCGTATTGTTAAGGTGCTACCCCCATCTTCACAACTTCCGAGCTTTGATCAGTTTAAATATTGGTCCGGTAAACAGCAGGTAACTGCTGAGTCGATTATCAAGCGTGTTGGTAAAAGTGTTTTCAATCTCAATTACAGGCCAATTTTGGGTGACTCAACTCAAATGGCGCAAGGCCCCGGCTCGATTTACCAGATTGATGCCACCATAATGGATGTTTATGCTGTAAGTGTGATTAATCGGAATCGAATAGCAGGCAGGCCCGTCCTCTATTTTGTTACTGACGTTTTTAGCCGAATGATTGTCGGCATTTATGTTGGCTTTGAGGGCCCAAGCTGGATTGGCGCAATGATGGCAATTGCGAACGCAACCATAAATAAAGTTGCTTTTTGCGCCGAGTACGGAATCGAAATCAGCGATGAAGAATGGCCATGTGAACACTGTTGCGAGGAGTGGTTGGCTGACGGGGGAGAAATGAAATCACTTAACTCTGACAACTTGGTGGAACTTGGTATGGCAGTGGCCAACTGTCCTCCTTATCGCGGTGATTTTAAAGGTATCGTGGAGCGGATGTTCGGAAAATCAAACGCAGTCACTACAAAGTGGCTACCCGGAGCGGTGCATGAACGTGCACCGGGCGAGAGAGACCACCGCCTCGATGCACAGCTTGATGTGCGCCAAATTACGGAATTGATAATTAACATGGTGATCGAGCACAACCTATCCCATTATATGGACTACTACAGGCCAGATCGGGACGTGATAGCGGATGATGTGCAACCAATACCCATAGCGCTTTGGAACTGGGGGATTGTCCACCGGTCCGGCCATCTGATTGAAAAGACGCCGGATGTCATCAGACTCAACCTGATGCCAAATGGCAGTGCAACGGTCACTCCTGAAGGAATAAAGTTCAAAAAACTGCACTATAATTGTGAACGGGCAAAGACGGAGCAGTGGTTTACAAGAGCCCGCTATGATGGCAGTTGGAAGATTCGTATATCTTTCGACACTAGGCGGGCAGATCAGATTTATTATCGTCTCGATGATAATGACTTCGAGGTGTGTACGCTAGTAGAAGCTGATGCACGGTTTAGTCAATCAAGCTTTGAGGAAGTTGATGATTATTTTTCCATAAAAAGCCTTCGCTCAAAGCAAAATGAGGATAACCGGTTAAGTAGCGCTGCCCGCAGGCATGCGGCGAATGAAGAGGTGATCGCAAAGGCCATGGCTTTGAAAAAAGCCTCTCCGCCAGAGGATGTCAGCAACACCAGGCGGTTAAAAGATATCAGTAAAAACCACAATGAGGAAAAGAAGCGTAACCGGCAAAACGAGGCTTTCCGTCTGGAAGGCCAAGGCGCAAACGACAATGCCGATATCACGCCGCAGTTGGAGGCTGACATTGCCGAAAACTCACCTGTCCCTCCAGTCATTACTGCCGCAGTGCAAAAGAAGAACATGCTCGATACGTTGAGAAAGACCAGCAAAGGAGAATAGATAATGCCTGGAATTAGGTCTCAGGAATCCCTTTTTACAGGAAGCGTAGTCGAGGCTCGGTACCACGAAACAAACGACCCCATGTATAAATATAATGCCTACATAGAAGCATTACCGCCTCTTTTTGACGATGAAAAGGCGGCAAGCCTGATGGAGCGTGAGCCATCCTACAATGAACAGGAGCGCTTACTATCTGACATGCAAAGACTCCATGCAGTGCAGAGGATTTCTGACTGCATCTTTCCACTCCCTGAGTATCTTCTCCTGATGCAAAAATTTCAACGCATGATTCGGGATGGATACATGGCAAGGAACCCTCTGTCAAAGGAGTGGGTAAAGCAAATTAATGTAGCATTCCCCTCTCTTGATTGGGATAACGGCTATGAAGGCTACATTCCACCAATTCGGCTGACCGCAGCTGGCTTCAATGTGGTTGGTGCGAGTGGGGTTGGCAAGTCAACACTGGTGGAAAGTATTCTTTTCGTTTTTCCTCAGGTTATAATTCACCACAAGTATAATGACGAGCCTTTTGAGCAAAAGCAACTGGTCTGGCTAAAGCTGGATTGTCCCTTTGACGGTTCTTTGAAGGGATTGTGCATGTCGTTTTTTCATGCGATAGACCAGGTGTTAGGAACTTCGTATGCGAATAGATTTAGTAATCGAATGACCGTTGACAGTCTTATACCGATCATGGCTAAGTTGGCAGGAAATTTAGGTTTGGGCGTTCTGGTCATTGACGAGATCCAACGTTTACTCGATTCGAGCAGCGGCGGTGCCCAGAAAATGTTGAATTTTTTCGTCCAGCTTACCAACACTATTGGAGTCCCGGTTGTTATGGTGGGGACCTACAAGGCTTTTCGCCTTTTCAACAAAGAGTTTGCGAGTGCACGCAGGAGTGCCGGGCAAGGCGATACGATCATGGGCAATATGGCTCACGATGAATATTGGGATTATTTTCTCGAAAAAATTTGGAGATATCAGTTCACGAATATTCCGACTCCTTTAATTCAAAACCTCAATAGGGCTCTTTATGAGGAATCCCAGGGAATAGCCGATATTGCAGTTAAACTCTACATGTTTGCCCAGTGGCAACTGATTGGCAGTGGCGATGAGCGCATTACGCCTGAACTATTTTCTGACGTTGCCAGTGCCAACTTAAATGCGGCTGGGCCGATGCTTGCGGCTATGCGCACAAAGGATATTGACGCGCTCGGCAAAATCGAAGACATGTTTCTGCCAAAAACTGCTCTCGACGAATGCTTGAATACCGCGGAGCATCGTGTGGCGCTATACGGAACGCTCGACACCCTTCGCAACCGGACCCGCGCGACCAAGGGCGCCGTCGACGAAATAGGCGAATCTCCGGTAGATTCCCTGACCATGCTGCTGGTGCAAGCAGGCTATGAGCGTGCTCTAGCCATGCACTGTGCGCAAATGGCCGTAGACCGGTTTGCTGCTGAGGGCAATCTTGCATTGGCCCGAAAGGAGGCTTTACGTCTGGCATCGGAGGCCGAAGCGCGAAATGATGAGGCTGAGGCACAAAAGGCAGTTAAGGCTCCTTCGACGAAAAAGGTTGTTAAGGCCCGCACAGCGTCGCTAAGCGGTGACTTACGAGAAATTATAAAAAAAGCACCAAAAAATATGCCTCCCTACGAAGCCCTTCTGCAAGCAGGCGTCATTAAATCTGCTGATGAACTATGGTTAAGTATAGAGGCATGAAATGCTACCATTTTTCCCCACGCCACACCCAGATGAACTGTTACATGGCACCTGCGCCAGCTATCACCGGCGCAGTTGCAACCTAAGTTGTAAGGCGACAGTGCAGGACCTTTTGGGAGCAATGACCGCTTGCGCGGTGTTCGATTTGCCGAATCACCTTGATCATCTAAGCACACAGCTGTCAGGAGGTGCACCAGACGCTTCAAATGGTTTTATCAACAATAATACCCTGTTCCCGCTGTACAGGACATTCTTGCCGGCCAGCAGGGTGAAGAAGCTTATTTCCTGGATGAAGGGCTCGGGTCGGGGTGGTAGCATCCATATGGCGATCGGCCTTATGGCCAGTGCGGTCCCGTCTCCAATGTTTCTTCGGTACTGTTTGGAGTGCATGGATGCAGACGTTAGTGAAGTCGGGGAGGCATACTGGCACCGCTCTCACCAGGTAACGGGAGTATGCTCTTGTCATATACACGGCACTTGGCTAATAGAGAGCGATATCCAGACATCAAGTCCGCTGAACAAACATGAATTTCATGCAATTCAAGAAGTATCTGAGCCTTGCCATGGTAAATCTCTGCGCGATGACCGGTACGAGGGGCATTACCGCAAAATCGCAGAATCCGTGGCTTGGTTACTGAGATCACCAGCAGATCTGGTCCCCGGTTTGATGTCGCTTCGAAAAAGATATTTGCATCACCTGCGGGAATTGGACCTTGTCAGCCACGGCGGCCGGGTCCACCAGGGGGAACTGCGAGAGCGGTTCCTAAGGCACTACGATGTAGATTTCCTGGCCAAAATTCACTGCAGCATAGATGAACTTTCAGAGGACAATTGGCTGAATAAACTGGTGCGTAAACCTCGGACATCAAGCCATCCGTTGCACCACATCCTGCTCATGCATTTTTTGGATCTGGCGCCAGCACAGTTTTTCGCGGACACCCCCAAATTGGTTAGACCCTTTGGCAGGGGGCCGTGGCCCTGCCTAAATCCTGTTGCTGACCACTTCAGGCAGACGGTGATACGCCACTGTACCATCACCAAAAATTCCGAAAACGGTCGACCAGTCGGGAACTTCCTTTGTGCCTGCGGCTTCTGCTATGCGCGCACTGGTCCGGATAAAGGGCATGGTGATCGTTTTAAAGTAGGCCGAATGATTCAATATGGACCGGTATGGGAAGCTGCACTGCGAAACCTGGTTGGCCAAGGGAAAGGGCTGCGGGAAACCTCAAGGGTCCTCGGAGCGGATCCCCGTACAATAAAACTTCATCTTGCTCAACTGGAATCCGGACAGAGAGAACAGTCGCCTCAAATAGATCTTGGCCCGATGGTTGAGGAGCGGCGTTCTCGTTGGGGTAATATCAGGGCAGCCCATCCTGCGGCAGGTCGCAAGGCGCTGCGTACTCTGGCGCCGGCTGACTACACCTGGCTTTACAGACATGACCGGGAGTGGCTGATCGAGAATATGCCTCATTTTTCCAGCAATACTCATGCGGATGCCCGAGTAAACTGGCCACAACGCGACTGGGGGCTGGCTTCAATTGTTCGATCAACATCGGATGCAATTCGAAACAACCAAGGAAAACCGATTCGGGTGACCATCAGTTCTATCGGGAAACATTGTGGTGTACTAGCCCCCCTGCAGAAGGAACTCGCGAAGCTTCCGTTGACGAAGAGTCGCTTGGAAAAGCTTTGCGAGGGACAAGACGAATTTAAAATAAGGCGGGTCCGCTATGCAGTGGAGCAGCTTACGAAAAGGGGCGAGCCTTTGCAGACGTGGAGAATAGTGCGTGAAGCAAGGCTGCGTGCAGGCTATTCGCAAAGGGTTGCCGCAGAGATAGAGCGGTTGATAAGAAAGTACTATTACTGAGTTGGCTTCGGACGGATCGAAGCCAAAAGGAGTCCCACCCTTGTTGCTTTTTTTCATGACCCCCCGCCCTGAGGAGCTATTCGGCGGCACTATCGGACGATACCATCGGCGACAGAGCCCCAGGTCATATAGCCTTACGGCTAAAGAACTCATGGGGTCAGAATCGGCGGTTGTCCAAAACCTGTTTCCCGGTAACATCGATTACCTCTGCGCTCAGCTTCATCCGCAGTCTCTGCTGACGCCGGAAAAATTGATAGCCGATCATACACTTTATCCGATGTACCGGCCGTTTCTGAACGCTGAGCGTGCCAAAAGCGGTCTGAAATATATGCGAAATTCCGAAAGGTTGGACCTTCCAATGGACCGGAGAGCGCCCGGCCCATTACGATTCAGCCTGCTTGCCGGATGCGCATTCAAGTACTGCCCAGAGTGTTATTTAGAAGACGCTAGGGAATGGGGTGAAGCATACTGGCACAGGGACCATCAGCATTTTGGGGTGCTCACCTGCTACAAGCACGATGTAATGCTCATCGACACTGGGCTGCCGCTAGCTCCCAGCCAGGGCAAGAGAGAGTTCTACCTGCTCGACAGGGAGTACCCTGCAAAGTCGGCTGTACGAAAATTCTCGCCGGAAGAGATGTCTCACCTTCGGTCTATTACCGAATCGGTCCACTGGCTTCTCAATAACACCGTGCCGGAAAACTCGATGGAAATATTGCGGTACAACTATTCCCGCTTGGTGATTGAAAAGGGGTATGCCCATGACTCGTCGATCATGTCACATTCAAAGGTGTCTGATGCATTCGCTGCATACTATGGCTCGGGGTTCTTAGAGCTAATGTCCTGCGGGCTTCCCGACGCCACGGACAAAAATTGGCTGGTAAGGCTTTTAAAGAAGAAGGATGTGGTGACCGATCCGCTCAGGCATCTCCTGGCTATTCGATTCCTGGGGGAAGCCGTGGAGCATATTCTGCTCTTCCCAAGGGCGGAGCGTAATACTTTGTCGGAGATGATCCCGGGAAAAAAATCGGCCAGACTGGAGCTAAAGAAGGAACTGAAATGTCGGTTTTGCTCTTGGACAACCGCGAAGATTTTTCGAGATAGGAATGGCAGGCTCAACGATATTGATAGTGCACATGACCGGGTTCGGGACCATGTAGAGACCAAACATCCAGTTGAGTTCCAGAAATTACTGCAGGGGCAGGTAAATAGGTTCGGGGGTGAGGTATGAACAAAAAAGGTGGTAAAAAGGATAAAGAGCTGAGGTGTGGAAAATCAATCACGAAGAATACGAATATGGTATTCGTGAATAATGGAAATCAGTGTAGAGCTAGGTTTACTCTGGAAATAGATTTTTACACCAGGGTCATAATGTCGCTAAGGCTCGATGGTGTTGACACCTGTGGTGGCAGCCTTGAAGGGTCCGCCTGTCGAGGACTCCATCAGTCCGCTGACCTTACACCGTGCCGCAACCGCCACGAGACCAAAAGCATAATTCGGACTTTTTTCACGGACTTGGACAACCGCATAGCCAGGGAGTAAGAATCGTACTATGTACTAGGCGGGGCAATAATCGCCTTGCTGGGAGACCGGCCTGGCTCGACCGGGAGACACCTTGGGCATGCGGGGGAAGACTTGGCGAAACGGGAACACCCTGGTTGTGTTGGGGAAAAGGCTTCCACTTGTTACCTAGTTGAGGGGGATCTGTGACAATCCCTCCTTGAAAGATCGCTTTACGGCATTTGGGGGAGGACCCTAGCCCGGTTTCCGGAATCCTAGAACGGGGCTAGGGAAGGGCCGGAATAGGCCGTTTTGCATCGAAAGTTTGGTATTGCATGACATTCGACCGTATCAAGCAGGGCCATAAACGTCTAAAGCCTTGCAGTCAGCGGGTTTATGAAGTCCAAGGGTCCCATCCATTTATGTAAAGTTCGACTGCAGCAAACTTTGCCTGATCAGGACGGACATATTCGGGTCGTAAAAGACGGGGGGCAAGTGAAGAAGCTAGACGCAGGGATGAAGGAAGCAGGGATCGAATGGCGGTAATCATCGGCGATATACATGGAGACCTTGCAGCGGCCAAAGCGTTCCTGGCCTACCGTGTCGGTAAAGCGCACATCGCCTTGGGTGACCTGGTTGACAGCCGCGCAGACATCTCGTACGAAGAGGATTTGGCTTGCCTTAAGCTACTGCTGGCCTCTGACAGCCTTTTCACTTGGGGAAACCACGACCTCGCGTACCTTCCCGAGCGGCCGTGGAAGCCGTACGGTCGGTACGGGGAAACAGCCTTTCGTGATCTCTACCATCAGCACCGGCACCGCTTTTCCGCTGCTTTCGCCATTGATGGTTGGCTTCTGACACATGCTGGCGTTGCCCCACAGTTGGCCAAGATCATGCCCCCAGAGATTGCCAGAGAAGGGGTTGTGTCTGTCGCAGTCTGGCTCAATCGAGAGTTTGAGAAGCAGTTGCAGGTCCCGGTTCCGGGCATAATGAGGGGAACCCGTCACGGGCATGGCCCATTATTCCAGATCGCCGTTTGCCGCGGCGGCCAGGACCACTATGGGGGCATCTTTTGGTTTGATGCGAGCGGCGAGCAGTCTCAGCCTGCCCCAATATGGCCTCAGATCTTCGGCCACTCTCCGGTCCAGAAGCCCCAACGCGGGAAGGGGTGGATCATCCGAAAGGGGGAAATGGCTGACGGGGCGCCGTGGATCAACCTCAACGCCGAGGCCGGCATCTGGGTCTACGACACGGATACGGATGAGATCGTGGAGATTAGGTAACGGAGGTGCTAAATGCAAGGTTGCAGGAACAAGGACGTGATCGATGCCGTGCGGGAGAAGGCTAAAAAGTTGGGTCTCACCCAGGAGGACCTTGAGGAGGCAGTTGAGTGGGCCAGGACAGGGGAGAGAACTGGGGAATCGCTGATCGGGGCTTTGCAGTCGTCACAAAGTGGGGAAGAGGAAGGATCGATGTTCGGCCCCAGCGAGACTGAGATTGACAGCCATCCGTGCAACGGCAAGCGGGGTATCTGGCGTGTCGATGGCGTCAGGCACTCGTGCCTGGTCAGTGGCGTCTCAACAGCGCGGGAGGCCAGGGATAAGGCCATTGCGGAAGGGGCAGTGCACAAGTGGGAGTTGTACGGGATAGAGTTTTTAGGAGAAATCCCGGAGGTGTTTAGATTTTAGGTCCCTCGGTCGAGTGGGGGAGAGAGGGAGTCGGCGTGTATGAGATCTAGACTCTTACGCCGGGAATATCCTCGAAGTGACATCGAACAAAATAATGCGAAGATCCGATTATTTAATCTGGCAAACAACACCGTACAGCCAGTGAAGAACGCCTACCTCGTATGCCGTTTGGTTAGTCAATGGCATCAATTTTAGCGTTCTCCCTTGACCTGATCGATTACGATATTAAGGAGGTATGACATGGCCCCAACCAAGCGCAGACCTGGCACTTTGATGGAGAAAATAGAGATTGCCAAAGATTTTGACGAAGAACTCGATTTGGTCCCGGTGGTCAAAAAGTTGGAGGGAGAAATCCTAACCGTGGCGGAGCAAAATGAGGTCATGGTCAGAGCCCTTCGTGATATCTTCGATATTTATATGGTGTTCGATGATCCTAAAGCTGAGGATTTTGGTCTCATCGCACAGCGCGCCCTGAAGAAGGTTGGCCGTATGTAAACTAGCCGAAGGGCATGCTATCGCAGGAGGTTCGCACCGCTCCGATTGGCGAAACCGTTACATGACCCCAAAAATACACCGAAATTAAGGGAAATGACTAGCCAGGGAGTAGGAATCTACTGGGCCGGGGCTATAATCGCCTTGCCCTGCGGGGCGGCGGGCCTGGCTCGGCCGGGAGACCTTGGACCTGCGGGGGAAGACTTGGCGAAACGGGAACACCCTGGTTGGGGAAAAGACTTCCGACTAGTTACCTGGTTGAGGGGTGATCTGTGAAAATCCCCCCAGGAATGGTCCTTCATGGCATGTGGGGGAGGGCTCCGGCCCCGGTTGCCGGAATCCTGGAACGGGGTTACAGATGGCCCGGAAAAGGTGGTTTTGCCCCGAAAGTTTAGTATTGCATGACATTTGGCCGTATCAAACAGGGCCATATACGGGTAAATCCGCTCCGTCAGCGGGTTTGCGGGGCCCAGGGTCCCATAACGTGCATTTATGTAAAGTTCGACGTTAGTGAACCTTTCAGATCCGGACATGCGCTTTTTGCTGACATCTTGATCGCCGCGTGTCTGCAGAATCAGTTGATAGCTGGGGGGCACATTTTATGGCTGGTCAAAGTATTGGGTATGTCAGGGTCTCGACAATCGCGCAAAACACTTGCAGACAACTCGATGGTCTGGAACTCGATGCGACTTTCGAGGACAAGGTCTCCGGAAAGGATCAACATCGCCCTCAACTCCAGGCAATGCTAAAGTATGTGCGAAACGGTGATACCGTCTTTGTTCACTCAATGGACAGGCTGGCGCGTAATCTGGGCGACCTCCGAACACTTGTGAAGGAGTTGACCGGTCGCGGAGTACATATTCATTTCGTTAAAGAGCAACTCACTTTTAGTAATGAGAAAAGCAGCTTAGCTGAGTTGCTGTTGAATATCATGGGAGCCTTTTCGGAATTTGAACTTTCCCTTCTCCGAGAAAGGCAACGTGAAGGTATCGCCATTGCCAGGCAGAAAGGGGTCTTCAAGGGCAGGAAACGAACTATCACCGACGACCAGATAGCCGAAATTCAGTTCCGAGCCGCTAAGGGGGCCAAGAAAGCCCATATTGCAGCCGACCTAGGAATTAGTTGACATGTGCCAGGACATCGGTTACCCGGATGTGCCAAGACATCGGTTACCCTGGCGGCCTTTTCCGGAATTGAGCCTCGGTTTCCTTAACGGTGACGATGTCGTCCATAACGTTGAGTACAGGGCG
>Ga0209123_1000731_pt1 | contig 38276 bp, 37 predicted proteins | sample BarGraIncu00431A_FD_184500 | JGI IMG/M metagenome (GOLD analysis project Ga0209123, IMG submission 184500) | Arctic peat soil microbial communities from Barrow, Alaska, USA - Barrow Graham LP Incubations 004-31A (SPAdes) (version 2) | ecosystem: Environmental > Terrestrial > Soil > Wetlands >...
GTACGACTTGGTAAAGGTAAAAAACGAATGGAACACGACTTGAGGCTTGTAATCACGATGGATACCAAAGGAAAAGCCGTCATGATTTTGACGAATGATTTCAACATCACCGCTGAAGAAATTGGAAATAACCTTATGGGGATCACGAAGCCTAAGCTGAGTGGTCCCCATTTATAACTCATTAAGATACTTAGAATTAATAGGCCTTAAGGCCTTATGTTACATTTCCATTAACACATTTGGATAACTTAGATCAGCTAAATCCTCTATACTTAAAGAAACTGGTTCTCCCTGTGGAGAAAGGGAGTAATATCTTGCACCTTTATCAGAATAATCTTGTAACTGTTGATAAAACGACCCACCATCTTGTTGTAACATCTCCCGATTATACTCAAAAACAATCTTTTTTATTCGACCATCACGTAGAAGCTTCTCCATTCCGAGAAAACATTGATATTCTCCGCCTTCGATATCGATCTTTATTAAATCCACTCTTTCTATAGTGTTTAGATAAATATCAAGAGGTTCTGCGTTTACCTGAATTTCAGTGAAACTATCCCCTGGATAGTTCCTGGAATAGTTTTCATTATGCTTATTAATGGATGAATTTCCTACGAATTTTCTTGACAGATGGAAAGGTAAGACTGTTTTAGTCGAATAAACTGCCCTATTGATCACTTGAACATGATCAAAAAGATAGTTAATGGAGACATTGTCTTGTAGTATAGAGAAAATTTGAGGATTTGCCTCATAGGCAATGACTTTTCCGGATGATCCCACTAAATAACCGAGTAAGACTGTGAAGTAACCGATATTAGCACCAATATCCATTACGACGGAGGCTTTTTCCACATGATTAAGGAGATATCGGGAAAGTGGTGGCTCGATCAATCCCGTTTGTATGAGTTCAGGCATTACGCTTAAATCGTCCGATGGGAGAATTAATTTCCCGCCACCCCAAGCTGGAAAAACAAGCATCTTTTGGTTTCCAATATAGGTTCCGTGCAAAGGTTATCCCTTCCTTTTCACAATAAATAGCGTTAGGACTTACTTTGAAGGTATTCCTAATTTCCTCAAACATGTTAAAATGACCGACGTCATGTTAAATAGTGATACAAATTTACCTTAAAAAACGGTAGGGATAGTGAATTGTAATTACTCTCACTCCTCTAAAATATGTGTGTCTTAAGAGAACGAAACTATCATATATATTGATATTGATGCATTTTTGTTTGATTGGTGTAGGCAATCAATGAAGGTTTCCCTGAATTTATGGGTGCAACTCAACTTTTACGTATAGCTTCTACCAGTGCCAATGATAAGTTTCCTACGGGGATCCAAGCTGTACTTGTCGGAGGAATTGGTAGCAGTGGTTTGAGATATACCGAGTTAATACAACTAAACGGAACGACTGCAGTCTCTACATCGGGTCAATTTGCTCAGATAGACTTACTTCAAACGGTAGTTACAGGTGCAAACAGAGGTGCCGTAGGAACTATTACAGTAACAGGTGTGACGGATTCTATTGCATATGGTGCTATTCAACCAACGTAACGTTTAATTCATGGCAGTCAGGACAGTTTTTTACTGATTCCCAAGCCTCGGCCTATATAGATGCATGGAATTTTAAAAATTCCTAGTACTGAAGTGACTACAAGCTTCGAATTACATTTTATTGTTAATGGAGACTAAAATTTATTTAACTTGACAGTGAAACTTTGTTAAAGATGTGGTCGCTGGGTAAGGTCGAAAAAAATTTAGAATCGTGTTAATAGAAAGTTTTAAGGGTTGACATAAATAGATCGGCCCTTTAAAACTTGGCATATCAGAGTTTCGTGACGCTATGTGCACTATAAATGAATAAAATTTATTGATTAGAGTAGATGTGTGGGTAGCTATTACTCAATGACCGTTTTATAAGCTTCCAAGGTGATCTCAGCAACACTAGACCAGGGATAATGTTTATGTAGGTGGTGCATTAAGGGCAGTGGAGAGGCATTATAAGATTGTTCAAGGGCTGTACGTAAGCTTTGATCATCTTGTGGGTGCACATAAAGGGCCATATCCTTGAAATACTCCTTGGGGCTTCCTTGGTCAGTTGAAATTACCACGGTACCGCATGCCCCAGCCTCTATGCTCGATAAGCCTGGGGTTTCAAACCAGCTGGGCAGGGCATGAGCCATGGCTGCTGAATAAGCCGAAGCGAGAAGCTCTCCTTGTAAAGTACCAATATGGATGACATTTGAGAAGGATGTCACACTTCCATAATACTTTTGGTCGTTAACGGGCCCCAGAAGAACAAGAGAAATTCCCAGCTCGTGTGAGGCCTCTGCTAGCCAATGCTGGTTCTTACGTGAAGAAATTCGGGCAGCACATAGCACGAATTCTTTCGGGATATTAGGAAACTGTTCCCGAAAAAGCTCAGGAGTTGCTCCGATGAATGAATCTGGAAACCCATTGGGAGCAACCTTATAAGGTGCGGTCTTGAGAAAGTCTTGCTGAAGTACGTCCATCTCAATCTGGCTATTGGGGAGCAAGAGGGTGCTTTGACTCACCAAGCGCGCCCGCATGGGCTGCATGTGTTTCCAGAGCGCGAGGGCGTTTGGGCTAGCGCCTTCACGCTTGAAGAAAGCATTGGGAGGCCAATAAATAGGGGATAGAACAATTTTTTTTTGTTGCTTTTGGGCATTAAGAAAGAACATATAGCTTTCTTTAATTCGAGTAATATTAAAAATGTGAACAGCGTCATAGGGAGATAAATCTAGATTGGGATCAGCGGAGATATGTACTTCAACGCCAAGTTTTTGAAGCTCTTGCCCGGTAGAAACCATTTGGACAGTATCTCCTGCTGGATTTTTAATGAAGTCGGGTCGGGCTTGGAAAACTACTTTCATCCAACACTCCTCCTGCTATAATTTCTCGAGCCTGTCTCGAACAGATTGTATACGGTGCTGATAAGTATGGTAGCGGTAAACTTCCTCCTGACCTTGACGGGCAATTTTTTGGCGGAGATCCTCCCGACTTAGATAAAAACGCACAAGTTCTAACGTTTCATCAGGATGACGGCTCCAGACGAGATGGACATGGTTTTTAAACATGTTTTCGATGGCCGGAGACCAGTGCGTCAGAAAAAAGGCCCGACAACCCAAAGCTTCGAAGGTACGCATACTCATCATGGTAGGCGAGTCAATCACAGAATGTAAACCTAAGACAATTTTCGCAGAAGAATAAGCGCAGGGTAGTTGATCGTAAGGCATATATCCCTGGTAGATCTGGGGGGGCAACGTGTAATGGTCCGTATTCGCTAGCCAGTGTTCGTTACCGAAAACTTTTAAATTAAACGGACCTGAACGTAAGGGCGTGAGAATTATTTCTAGCCCAATTCTCCGCTGAGGATAAGAGGTATAGTAATTAGCGACGAGAAGCAAATCACTAGTATACGCAAGCGATGGCTCAGTCGGCCGATGAAAGGCTGGATTACAGGCAAAGTGGAAATATAGCGCACGTATTTTCTCCCTCTGATAAAGGGGTAGACATTCCTCTGCTGGGGTAAGAACTAGCCTTGCCCCGCGGCCCAAAGGTCGAGACATGCGGTGCCAATCAGGGGGATCATCAATGGCCCAATAGACCAGTGGAATATTATGGCGCCGTAGAAGAGGAAAGAGTTTCCCGGCCACGGTGGAAATTGAAACACCCTCAGCAAAAGCAAAATCTGGCTTCCACGTCCGAAACATAGCGCTCAAACGGTCTTCCCAGTCCGGCAAGTGGACTGGGAGATAACGGATTTCATCCATTGAGGAAAAGCCGGAAGCTAATCCCTGCTTCAATAGAGATGAATCATTTAAAAATAAAATCTTCATTCGTTTTGTCTCCATTGATGGCTAGATTGTTGAATCACAACTTCCAAGGATCTAATCAGGGTTGCGGGGTTAAGGTGGTATCGTTGAGCAACCTGCTCAACGCTCATACTGAGTACGTGTCCAGCGCATCAACCCGATGTACTAATACCGAATCTTCTCAAGGTTGTGGAGGTTTGAGGATACTTCGATAGAATAACGCCGAGATTCGTGGTCAAATTTAGCTGGTCCATTTGCTCCAAAAACCTCCTTTGTTTTTAATCTCTTTATTCTCCTCTTGAAGCTGGCAAAGTTGTACACCTAGATTCTCAAGTGAAGAGTCGCTCTGCTCTTGTTTGTCCAGCATAACCCGAAGCACCTGAGAGAGACTTTTAGTTTCTTTTTCAAGATTGGACATGGATTCTTTGACTGGATCGGCCTCTTCGACACCGGGGTCTAATATGAGTGCCTGTTCTGTTTCTTGATTTGAAGATAGAGACGTTTTTTGTTTGGATTTCTTGGGCTGTTTGGGTTGACTAGCATTGTCCGAAATGGCCCCAATAATTTGATCAAACTTAGAGAGCATGGACTGAAGGACAACACTCAAGTTTGTATTTTCTTGCTCGAGATGAGCCACAGAAGAGATTAAACCTTCAAGTTGGACGTTTTCTTTCACAGAAAGAGATTGTAAGACATCCTCAGCGAGAGTCTCTGAGGTAGCTGTTGTCTCCAACACCTCTGGGATTTCTGGTACTAGAAGTACTTCTAGTACTTCAGGTAGTTCTGGAACTTCAGGTGCTTCGGCTACTTCATCTACCTCGAGCGAGGAGGGGACCGGTAGGATTTCATCAGGTACTTCATTGACTGTGATTGAAGTTGCCGCTATCGGATTGAGCGCTGTTAAGTCAGGATAGAAGGCAGGTACGGGAGGAATCGGTGGGGTAAGAATTGGTAGGATGATTTGGAAGGGTGTGGGCACAGGTGCGGCGGGTTGCTTCATAACGAAGCCCAATTCTCGGTAATAAGCCGGGGCGCGCTGCTGTGTTTGATCTTCCAACCAGTATATTTGATGAAAATTTCGAAGACCCTTATGCACCCATTTCAAAGAATGGTGAAAGGGGGTATGAGAAGAAATAAGTTTCCAACCATTACCATCATTGCGCATGAGCACATCTTCGCTTGTATGGGCAAGTAGCCATATAACTCCGTTCATCTCTAAGGCCCCAAGGCCCTTCCAGGGAGCGCTTAACGTCTTGATAGGGGCAGGTGAGGGATGCCAGGTACTCGCCATTTCATGAGCATCCGTCTGTTGTGCCCAGCGAATTTCGAACTGTCCACTGGGAGATTTTACGACCCAATAGAGATGATGAACGTTATCCGAGGTCATTAGTGCGGCAGTATCGACGACTTCACCTGAGATTCTTAGTGTTTCGGTAGGGGAGCCCCAAATACGAAACGTTCCATTAAAGCGATTGCTAAAAAGCAGAGAATATTGGCCTTGAAAGGTGATCGTCAATAAATGAAGGTCACCCTTACTGTCCAAGTTCACGTGATAAAGGGGTTCACGTGGGTGAACAACTTCTCCCATATGAACACTGTGCCAGGAGGCGCCGTCCCAATAACGATGTTCAATACGCCAGAGACCTGGAATGGCTTGATGCGCATGAGCGTAAAAAATATGTATTACTTTACCTTGTGGAAAAAGGAAGAGCCGGCGGTATGTTAAAGCGCGTACATCTAGGTTGGCAATTAACGTTGTCTGGGGTATTGAATGGCCAGAAATGAGAGTATAACAGAGTTCGCCGGTTGATTTTAGTATGACAAGATGAACGGTTTTACTATCCGTCATAATCCCATGTGCTAAAAGTATCGGTTCCTGAAGCTGATAGAAGGGTTCTGGGCTGTCTTCACCGAAAAGGGCACATCCCTGAGGATCGATGTGCAGGTACATGGATTCATTGTCATATGTTAGAAGAAGGGGAGTAAGTGTGGTCCTACTTTGGAAAGCCAATACGATCACTTCCTTTATTTTTATCTTAATAAGTGATCCAAACTGTGTAAAATAAAGCCGTTGTGGACGGCCCTTTGTTTTTGGAAGGTCACCCTCTTATTAATTAAGAGGGTGACGACAACACATGATGAACGCTTACTGGCAAGTATCTTGTTGAGGTGGGAAGAAATCACTTGGGAATGGGGTAAGGGTAAGGTCAAAGAAATTGAGGCATGGATTCTCTGGAATATTCGGGAATTCCTCACAAGCCGGAGGTTCTGGGCAGAAGCCGAAGGCTGGAACAAGAAGTTGAACTAAGCCTGTGACTTTTGTTATGACAAAGCTACCAATGGCAAGTTGTACTGTAGTCGTCGTGAACACAGGGCTTGTTAAGACTTCCGTTCTCGTTTCAACGCGTAAGTTGAAGTCGAATTCTGATCGAGTTGGTGGGAAGTACATTACAATATCTTTGTTGATATCTGGGAGTAAACCAGTAATAGTAAAGATCGTTCCCGTTGAATCCCTTAAGGTTAACGTATAGGGGATTTCAATGGTGAACTGAACTCTTGAGAAATTGGGTCGAGCTGGAATCGGTGTAATGACGACACTTCCAGGAACAATCACACCGGTAGCAAAGGTCATGCTGACGAAGGTGAACGGAGGTACACCGCCTGTAGGCAAGGTGACAGTGAAGGCTGGGAAGCATTCCCTTTGAAGACAGCTAGCATAAACCTTTTCAACAATGATGCAGACCGATTCAGTGATTTCTTCGAGTTGATATGGGTCAGTTAAATCAATAGGGTCACTTGGGGATAAAGGAGATCCAACTCTACCCACGGTAACGCCCCGAGGCGGGAATGAAGTCGGAAGCGCAGCTGCAATAGTGTTTGTAAGCGTATTAATAATACTAATTGAGCTGTCGCCTTGATTCGCAACCCATACTTGTGTCCCGTCACCGGTAACATCTAGGCCGAGAGGATTGATGCCAACAGGAACTGAGGTGATCACGTTAAGTCCAGCTGTAGAGATAACACTTACACTATTTGACCCGAAGTTAGTCACATACATAAAGATTGGATTTACAGGGTTGGCGGCTATTTTTTGTGGGTTAGAGCCCACTGGGATTAGGCTGATTAGGGCATTGGTAGCAGTATTAATGACACTGACATTGTTACTGCCGCTGTTGACAACAAAGAGTTTCGTATTGTCTAAGCTAACGGCTAAACCATTAGGTGAAGTACCCACGGGGATGGTTGTTATAACGATATTAGTTAATGGGTTAATGACCGATACTGAATTCCCACCGCCATTGCTGACGTAGACGCGGCTGCCATCACGGGCAATCGTGACATCTACAGGGCCTGAGCCAACAGTTATTGTGCTTACAACGCTCTCGGTTGGAATACTAATGACTGAAACGGTCCCGCTTCCAGAGTTTGTCACGTACGCTGTTGTGCTGGTTGGGTCAATTGCGACTGATGTAGGGGCAAGACCCACTGGGATCGTTGCTAAGACAAGATTTTTCGCAGTACATAAAACAGAGACTGTGTTACTACCGAAATTGGGGACTAAAACCTTTGTACCGTCGGGTGTGCGTTTTGGGAATGCAGGTGCAATTCCCACCGGAACGGTAGCGATTAGCAGATCGCTGTAAACATTATATACGGCAACCGCGTTATCAAGGGTTACCCAAGCATGGGTTTCAAATAGCATGTGTGTATTCCTCCTTCATTTAATGAGAGAATTCTTTGGGATGTGAACTTTCAACGTATACTATTCAATCATTGAGTAGGGTGTTACACGTCTTTTTTCATTTTCTGTAAGCCTTAAAAAAATTGGTTCGAGCATCCTTCCAGTTCGTTCACCCCAGTCGTTAGCATGGGCGTAAGCCATGCGTTCAGCCTTGTTGAAATCGTTCCTTTCTAATAAATGACGGATACGCAGGGAAAATAAATGGGGGTTACTTTCTAGATTGATGTTTGGAATGGTTAGCAGTTCAGGAAGTGGTGTCCCGAGAACTGGGATTCCCGCTGCATAATATTCATAGAGCTTAATGGGATTGCACCCTTTGGTCATTTCTGTCTGAAGGAATGGAATGAGGCCAATTTGAAAATGATGAAGATAAGCTGGTAGCTCATGATAAGTTTTAAGACCTAAATAAAAAGCATTCTTATATTTTAGTGGAAATCGTTTAAGTTGAAAGAGGGCGCCAATAAAAACAAAGTTTATATCTGGGTTTTCTCGGATCGCAACGCTGAGTAATTCCCAGTCCACCCATGGGGCGATGGCGCCACTGTATCCAATGATCGGTTTGCCTGACGGAAGATCAATGGGGCGATTAAGAGGGGGCGGCGAAAAATGGACGTAATCTACACCGTTTGGAACAAGATGAACATGAGGATGTCGTATAGAGAAGTAGTCAAAAATGCTTTGACTACTACAGAAAATTAGATCTGCTCTTTCCAAGATCGTCGGGTAATAGGGCGCCCAATCTGCAAATTCTTCTTTGGGTTCATCCACAGCATCATAAATAACGAGATCAGGGTTATAGGAATCAATCAGATTAATATGCGAGGGAACGGTCAGCCAAAGAATTCGTGGTCCTTGATGAGGAATCGTCAGGGCCGAAATTCCCTGACAGAGAAGTAGAGAAGGGGATAAACTTCTGATTCCTGGTTCGGTAAAATTGCCGAGATCTTCGTAAAGAACGGTTTGACCTGACGCGGAAAAACGACCCAGTAGCTGTTGTGGGCGTTGAAACATCCAATTCCAGGGGATTGAGGGAGGATATATAATCGTCGGCATTTGTAACCTCCTAGTTGTTTACTAAAGTATCGTATTTATAATTAGGATATGTTTATAGAGTTAAATGCGCTATTCATAATATAAGTAATAAGAAGACTGTCCTATTCGGGCAGTCTTCTTATTACATAAAGCGATACGTGTTATCTTATTCGTTCACTCGTTGCAGAAGTTCTCGGATCGTTAATTTAATGTGGTTAAGTTCACGTTAGCCTAATCACTAGCTTTTAGTTAAGACCGCGCGAAAGCAGTGTAGACCATTCGAGGAAATGGCATCGGCAGGGAGGGCGAAATCCACCGGCCCGTAAAATGATAGTCCTTGCTGCTGGATCGTTGTTCTTAATAATGTTAGGTCAATCTGAGGGTAATCGAAGGTCACAATAATTAGACCGTCTGTCTTTAATGTCCGGTCGAATTCCAGTAGCGCTGACTGAAGGGTAGGAAGATCAAGATGTTCCAAAACAGAAATACAAAATATTGTGTCAAACATGCCATCAGAGTAGGGGAGTTGAGCAAGGTCTGTTTGATCAAAATGAATCCGGTCAAAGTATCCTGGGTGGATGGAATGAGCAGCTTCTTGACCAAGATCATCCACGATTCCTTGGACGATAGAGTCCGCATGAAGGATTCGTTGGTCAATATCGCAGGCATAGACATTGGCACAGTGATCGGCCAAATAAAACTTCAAGGGGTGGCTGATACCACAGGCGGCATCAAGCACTGTGGCTCCAGGTTCGACGAATGAGGCAGCCCAGGCATATTCGTAAAACCTGCTCCACCATGACGAGCGAAGTTTAAAAACCATGGTATTTATTTGGAGATCGGATTCGTCGATGAATTTCGATAAATACTTATCGCACATCTAGCCCATAGCTCCCTTCCACGTGATGTTAACCTTCAGTTATTTGGCCAAGCTTTTGCTTGGCTAATAATAATCTATGCATCTTAGGGTTGAAGGTTCATTTGGGACTTTGCAGACTAACACTGTTTAAGGCTTGTCGCATAGAATGAGTGTGGGGGTGATTCTTCTGAAGGTCTTATCGTTGACCAATGAATTTGAAGAAGAAAGTTTTGGTGGCGCGGGAACGGCGGCTACAGGCATGCTATATATGTTTGATCGTTTGGGCGTACAACAAACGGTCATAGTGCCACGCAGTGATTGGAACGCACCCGGGTGGGTCTTGAGGGGACAACAAATCAAAGTGCTTGGATTACCTCGTAACAGCCATTATTTCGGTTATTTAGGGATGATCAAGACTGATGTAGTGCGTCATGAATTTCCTGAGCTTAGTCAGCAGTGGGATTTAATTCATAGTCATGCAATCAATTTTACTCCTTTGGCTTATACCCTTTCAGGAGGGCTTATTCCAATTCTCTATTCCGTTTATTCTTTTTTGCGCAAAGAGTTAGGAGACCGACCTGAGCCTGAGTTACAAGCGCAGTTTAAAATTCAAGAAGAACTTCTCATGCGTTGTCAACGCATTCAACTTATTAGTCAGAGTGAAAGAAACTATCTGGCGGAGCGTTTCCCCCAATACCTTTCCAAAACGGAGGTTTTACCTCTCGGTATTTCCTTACCCGTAGAACGATGGCAACCTGCGAACACGAATGAGTTTCTATATGTCGGCAGACTTTCGGACTATAAAGGGATAGAAGATTTAATCAAGGCCATGTATCTAATACGGCATAGCGGACGACAAATTTGCCTAAATATTGTCGGCAAGGGACCAGATTACTATGAAGCCTACTTGAGACAACTTGTTAAGTCGATGAATTTAGGAGTTTGCGTTCAGTTTCACGGCTGGAAGCCGAGTTCAGAGGTAAGGCAATTAATGCGGCGTGCGACGGGTCTCGTTATTCCGAGTCGGCGTGAAGCCTATGGACTGGTGGCCTTAGAGGGAATGGCGATCGGGACTCCATTAATTGCGTCAAGAGCTGGGGGTCTAGGAGAATTAGTCTCTAACTCATGTGCCCTAACCTTTGAAGCCGGTAATGTAAAGGAGTTATCGAAGGCTTTAATTACCGCTCTCAACAACCCTTCTCTTTTAAGATTCCTTGCTGCGAGGGGTCGGGAGCAGGCTTTGAGGTTTGAGTGGGGACAGCTTGCTCCAAGATATTTGGAGACCTTGGAGCAAATGATGCGTCGCTGAAGCAACGGTGTCAGATATACAAAAACTGACATACGATATATCAATTACTGTAGTAAGAGGGAAGGGGAGAACGTGATGTGGGAGCAAAAACAGGTCTTGGTCACAGGAGCCGGCGGATTTATTGGCAGTCATTTGACAGAGGCCTTGGTCAAAGCAGGAGCGAAGGTGCGAGTATTTATAAGATATAATTCCAGAGATGGTCGTGGGAACCTGGAGGACTTAGAGCAGACAGTACTCGAACAGATCGAAATAATTGCAGGAGATTTACGCGACGCGGATGCGATCGAGCGATCGGTAACGGGGTGTGACGCTATTTTTCATCTAGGTGCTTTAGTGGGAATCCCTTATTCCTATAAAAACCCTCGCGAGGTAGTTGAAACAAATATTATGGGGACGTTCAATGTCCTTACAGCAGCACGTGATCATGGAGTGAATCGAATCGTCCATACTTCAACCAGTGAGGTATACGGGTCTGCACGCTATGTCCCGATTGACGAGGCTCATCCTCTTCAGGGTCAGTCCCCTTATTCAGCCAGTAAAATTGGGGCTGATATGTTAGCCGAAAGTTTTCATGCTTCATTTGAACTACCGGTCGTCACGATAAGACCGTTCAATTGTTATGGACCGCGACAGTCGGCCCGGGCCATCATTCCTACCCTTATTACTCAGGCCCTTGCCTGTGAAGAAATACGCCTTGGAAATACGGATGCCCGGCGTGATTTTACCTTTGTAACGGACACGGCGGAGGCATTTATGAAAGCAGCTCAGACTCCGGAGGCCGTTGGAAAGGTCATTAATGTGGGCTCAGGGCAGGAAATTTCCATTGGGCAATTAGCCCAGATTATTATAAATACGGTACAGAGCACTGCGAAAGTCGTCGTGGACGAAGCGCGCATTCGCCCGATCCGGAGCGAGGTAAATCGTCTTTTAGCGGATAATCGTTTAGCTAAAGAAACGTTAGGGTGGGAACCTGGTGTGTCATTGGAAGAAGGGATCAAAAGGACAGTAGCCTGGATCGCTACCCATATGAATCGTTTTCAGATAGGGAAATACCAAATTTGAAAAGATGAAGAAGGAAAATAAATATGCAAAGCATTATTTTAGCGGGTGGTAGGGGTTCACGCCTAGATCCGTATACCCGAATTTTGCCCAAGCCCCTTTTTCCCATTGGGGACAAACCGATAGCGGAGATTCTTGTGCATCAACTCCAGCTTGCAGGCTTTGATGAAATCATCATGTGTTTGGGGTATCTTGCAGATTTCATTAAACTATACTTCCAAGATGGCAGCTATTTTGGTTTAACGATTCGTTATTCTGTGGAAACAGAGCCATTAGGGACGGCGGGTCCGTTGAGATTGGTCAATGATTTAGAGGAAAATTTTTTAGTCGTCAATGGGGATGAATTGACCACCTTAAATTTCCGGGCGTTGTATGAACACCATTTAGCGATGCAAGCAGATATTACGGTAGCTGTACAAAAGAAGTCTGTCAGTTCATCGTTCGGAGTCTTAGAGATTAAGGATGGTCAAGTAACCGCCTATTCGGAAAAACCAACCATTGACTATTGGGCTAGTATGGGTATTTACGTCATTAACAAGCGGATTCTTTCGTTGATTCCTGAAAACGAACGCTTTGATATGCCAGACCTGGTTCAGCGTCTTTTAACGGAACATGCTCAGGTTGTGAGTTTTGAAAGCCAAGACCTTTGGTTTGACATTGGGACGATGTCTGATCTCGAAAAGGCTAAAGAGGAGTTTAAGCATTTAGACCTTCCTTAAAAAGAGTGGGAAAAGGGTAAACAAGTTGTTACTTGGAGGTTTGTTACAAGGAAAGGGACCACGTGACGTGGCCCCTTTCCTTGTAACAAAATTAGGACATGGACAATACAATGAATTAACCCATAATTTAGGAGGTTAGAAGATGTATGCCTTATTTAACAACGGGTTTGTTGGATAACACCTCGGTTGAGGGTGTTAGACAGATTTCAACGCTCTCGGTAAATATCTCGAATGATGATACTTCTACAGTAGCAATTCAAGTTGAGGGATTTTTTCAGAGTGGAACGACAAAAGTGAAGTATGTAGAAGAGTTCTTCACTCTTACAGCGGGAACAGTGGCCTTGAAGAATTATTTCGTCCCATTTAATGCCTTTGAGTTTGTATTCTTTGTTAGCTCACAGGCTGTAGAAGTCTCTGTATGGAGCAAAGACGCTACAGGAAACCTTACTTCAGCTCATTTGGTAGTGGCCGAAGCAAGCGCCTGAACAGGAAAGCTGTAAGCAAGACAAGTCTAAATTTATTATAAGTTGTTGATTTTATAAATTAGAAGGTAACGAAAATCGGACAAGTACAATATAATGTATAAACCATAATTAAGGAGGTGAGTAAAGATATGCCTGGTTTAACAACGGGTTTGTTTGATAACACCCCGGTTGCGGGCGTTAGACCGAGTTCAACGCTTTCTATAAGGATCTCTAACGATGATACCATTAGCGTGACTATTCACATTGAGGGATTTTTTCAAAGCGGAACCACAAAAGTAAAGTATGTGGAAGAGTTTTTTACCCTTACTGCAGGAACCGTGGCCCAGAGAAACTATTTCGCCCAATTTGATGCCTTTGAGTTTCAATTCACTGTTAGTTCAGAGGCTGTAGAAGTCACTGCTTGGGGGAAAGACGCAACTGGAAATCTAACTACAGCCCATCGAGTAGTCGCCCAAGAAGTTAACCCATTCTAACGAGAAATTATTATAAATTAATAATGTAAGGAGACGAGAGGATGACTGAATTAACTACCGGATTAATCGAAAATACTCCGGTCGCCGGTGCAAGACCAACTTCAACGTTTACTCTAAGAATCACAAATGACGACACAGTTGCTGCAACTATTGAGATTATGGGGTTCCATTTAACGGGTATCACGAAGACCATGTATGTTTTGGAACCTTACATATTGGACCCAGGGGAGGTAGCAACGAGAAACTATTTTGCTGAATTTGAAGCCTTTGAATTTCAATTCATCACCAGTTCAGACGCCGTGGAAATTTCGGCTTGGGGAAAAGGTGCCACTGGGGATTTGACCGCAGCTCATCGCTTGGTACCTGCAGAACTTGATCCAATAGGGCCCAATGGAATCACAGGAGCAACAGGAGCAACAGGAGCAACAGGAGCAACAGGAGCAACAGGAGCAACAGGAGCAACAGGAACGGGATTAGCAGAATTTGCCAATATTTATAATTTGGGACTTCAAGTCGTACCGGTAGGAGGGGATATATTATTCAGTAATAACGGAGAAATTGTAGGGAGCATTACCCATGTACTGGGAACAGCTCCAATTATCCTTGGTACTGCCGGCACCTATTCTATATGGTTCAACGTTGCAGGTGTTGAACCAAACCAGTTTACTCTCTTCCAAAATGGCGTTACTGTTGCTGGTGCCACCTACGGCTCCGGGGCAGGCACTCAACCGAACCCAGGTATGGTAATTATTACAGCTAACGCCGGTGATGTGTTAACCTTGAGAAACCATTCTAGTGCGGCGGCGGTTACCCTACAGACTCTAGCAGGCGGGACTGAAAGCAACGCAGATGCCTCTATCTTGATCGAAAAAATAAATTAGTGACAATGAATTTTTCAGTCCACTTAGGTATCGGATCAAATCCAACAGGCTCCCGAAGTGATATTTCGGTTTCCGGACAGGTCTTTGTCACTACGGCGCAAACTGTGGTCAGGTTTGTACCAGCGTCTATGGCTATAACTTAAAATTACTCGGAGCCTTCTTACAAATGAGAGGGCTCCATAATATTTTAATATAGAGGTAAATTCTAAATGGAAGTAATAGACACTCAAAGCGATATCACTATAAGTCTCTGCATGATTGCTAGAAATGAACAAGAAACCATTGAAGCCTTGTGAATGATGTACGCAATTGTTTCACCAGGGTTAACGATTTGCCAAAAACGTCAGGTGCATTTGCCCTAGTGGGAAAAGTAACATTTTCATGGCTAACTTGTAACAAAAGTAAGGTTAATAATATTCATATTAACAACCTTGATTTTGTCGTTCTTTTTTTAAAAGTTAATTAGGATGAAGCTATGTTCTCAAATAGTAACAAAAAAAGGATCAAAAAAAGGACAAGAACAATATAATAAATAAACCCATAATATGGGAGGTTAGGCGATATACCGTATTTAACAACTGGTTTGTTGGATAACACCTCGGTTGAGGGCGTTAGACAGAGTTCAACCCTCTCGGTAAATATCTCGAATGATGATACTGCTATAGTAGATGTTCAAATTGAAGGATTTTTTCAAATAAGAAGTTAACCCATTCTAACGAGAAATTACTATAAATTAATAATGTAAGGAGACGAGAGAATGCCTGAATTAGCTACCGGATTAATCGAAAATACTCCGGTCTCCAGTGTAAGACCGACGTCAACGTTTACAGTAAAAATCACCAACGACGACACAATTGCCGCTAACATTGAAATTTTGGGGTTTTTCGTGACAGGGACTACGAAGACCCTGCATGTCCAAGAGTTGTTTGTTTTGGCAGCGGGGGAAGTTGTAACCAAAAATTATTTTGCACAGTTGGATGCTTTCGAGTTCCAGTTTATCACCAGTTCCGATGCTGTAGAGATCTCTGCTTGGGGAAAAGATGCTGCTGGGAATTTGGTCGCAGCTCATCGCGTGCTACCAGCAGAACTTGATCCAATAGGGCCCAATGGAATCACAGGAGCAACGGGTGAAACGGGAACCACAGGAGCAACTGGGGCCACAGGAGCAACGGGAGTTACAGGAGTAACAGGGGCCACAGGAGTAACAGGAGCAACAGGAGATACAGGAGCAACTGGAGTTACAGGAGCAACCGGAACAGCAGGAGCCACGGGAGCAACAGGAGCAACAGGAGCAACAGGAGTAACAGGAGTAACAGGAGTAACAGGAGTAACAGGAGTAACAGGAGTAACAGGAGTAACAGGAGTAACAGGAGTAACAGGAGTAACAGGAGCAACAGGAGTAACTGGAGCGACAGGAGTAACCGGAGCAGGTTTGGCTGCCTTCGGTTACGTTTATACACTTGACGTATTGCCTCAAGTTGTTGCTGGCGGAGCAAATGTGATATTTAGCAATAATGGTCCGCTTGTAAACGAGACCCACACTGCTGGTACCGCCCCGGTAACCGTTACACTTGCGGGTAACTATCAGATTGACTATAGCGTGAGCATAACGGCAGGTGTTGGTTCGGAAATAGCTATTGGAGTGAATGGCGTTGTAGATCCATCCACTCCAATTACGGCGTTGGTCACTACTGGTCAAGTAACTGGTCAGGCAATCTTAACACTTGCAGCGGGCGATGTCATTACGCTTAACAACGCCTCCGCTACTCCGTTTACCCTAGTTACTACACCTGAGGTTGGTGCACAATTGACTATTGATAAATTAGATTAATTTATTCTATAAGTTAATGTAATCCACCGAATAAATTAGTGTGCTACAGTCCCTTGGTAACGCCAAGGGACTGTCCTTATTTGTTCATATATTGAAACTTCCCAATAAATTTATTTTGACTGTATATACAGTAATCATGTTTTAAAAGGAGAAGAGAAAATGGGGGGGTAAGGAAATAAGAATCAGTCTATATGAGATTGCTAGGAAGTACCGTCCAGAGGATACCCAGGTTCTGTACAACAAGAATTATTTGGAGGGTGTGCTGGGAATAGGATCTCCCGAAAAGAAAGAAATCGCTATTAAGTAGGTTAAAGATAAAGCCCCCTCGCGTCAGATCTGACTGTGGGGGGCTAATCTTTGCATCCATTATTCCTCCCAGAGGATTAAATTAGGCTGGGTGTCAAGGATGGATTCGTATTGTTCTGCAATACCGTAGACTGCATCTGGATCAAGTTGCTTGTAGCGGTTGTATTTGTCTAGACGGTCTTCCTCTTTCATCCAGCCCAGGTGTTTCAGTCTCAGTTGGCTAAGAGCTCCAGGTAATTCGTAGATGTTTAAGGGAAGACGTCCGCAGTGCTGGGGAGTCTCTTTCCAGACGTAATTTTCTTCTGGAACATACCTAATCATAAAAGGGCGATAAATAGTATGGGCTCTCCAGTAAGTGTCTTCACGGTAAGAAGTCTCATTCCACATGTCATATAAGCGGAAAGAATAATGGTCTATCTCCTGTGCTTTGGCTAACTCTCTTATAATCTCAAATGTTTTGTCTTCAAAGATTTCGTCAGCATCCAAGACCAAAATCCAATCTGGTTTGGTGGCAATAGCCATTTCCCAGAGCTTTTTCCTGAGGATGATTTCATTATTAAACCCTGGTTCAGGGTTGGAAACAAGGGTTAAAGGAATACCGTTGAGAAGAGCTTTACATACTTCTATGGTGTTATCCTCGCTGGCATCGTCTAGAATGACTGCTTCGTCGATATAGTGGGACGCATGTTTAAGAACTCTTTCCAAATATCTGTTAGCTTCATTGCGCGCTAACATGGCTAGAGTAATTCTGCTGCCTTTTATTGTGTTCTTAGAATCGACCGAAACAGCTGGAGCGATGTCCTGAGGTTCAACGTAGATACCCAGTTGCTTTTTATATTCCTTAAGTCCTTCCAACTCAGATTCACGGTAGAGGTGGTAAGGAGGATAATGTGTATCAGCATAAAGTTCTAAATTTAAGGCCGCAGCCCGGATACAGAAGTGCCGATCTTCACCCCAAAGATCCAGGTTATAGATTTCGCTGAAAGAAACTCCCAAGGATAACGCCTTCTTGCTAATCAAAGTGCATGCTCCAAGCATTCCTACTTTATACGTGCCCGGTATAGAAAGCATTTGTAGAAATTCGGCAGTGCGTTTATTGATTTCTTCCTGATTTAACGTTTCTCCCCTTGGGGCAGAGTGCATTTGATAGTGGCCTGAAACCCAAACTTGAGGAAGAGGGAACGTTTTCGGCTGCCACCTGGTCCAGTAAACCTCAGATACTATGTCTTTTTGCAAGGCTATGAGGTGTTTCAGGGTTTGTGGTTGTACGTAAAGATCTGAATCTATGAGAAAGAGGTAATCATAGCCTTCTTCAAGAGCAAGCTTTATGAATTGATCTTTATAGGAAGCGATCTTCCAGATTAAGTTTTCCCGCCAGTAGTGAGTAGTCTCGTCACAAAAGTAAGAATCCTCAGGGATGCCAGGGAAAACCCGGACGTTCGATTTTTCTGTCAATAATTTGTTCAATAAATCATGCTCGTTATGGTCATCAACAAAAGCAAAGTCCAGATCTACTCCTGTACTATCCAACAGATTAAGCGATTCCAGAAATTGCGCCAGAACAGGCTCTTTCTGGCGAACAGGGCTTGCTATTAAAATACGATGCTGCATGGAGCTCCTCCTTTTGCATATACAGAACTCTCGGATTTTAGAGCTTCAACTAATAAAGTACATCGAATTAATTAAAATTTAATGTACTTTATTATAGTTTGTATGTTCATAAAGGTTACAGGGGTAACTGAATGTATCACTACGCTTCCACTTTTCAGTACGTTGAATACCATAGAGTATGACTAAAATCATAACTTTGAGGTGGTAGGAAAGAATGGCTGATAATTCCATAAGAACCAGCTTGTGTATGATTGTACGCAATGAGGAAGATACCATTGCCCGGTGCCTAGACTCAGTGAAGGGGATTCCAGATGAGATTGTAATTATAGATACCGGCTCCACAGACAGAACGAAAGAAATCGTGAGTAAATACACTGACCGAATTTTTGATTTTGCCTGGATTGATGACTTTGCGGCTGCCCGCAATTTCGCTTTTAGTAACGCAACTATGGATTATATTCTTTGGTTGGATGCAGATGATGTTTTAGCAGCCTCAGATCGTGAGCAGTTTCTAAGGTTAAAGAAAACCTTAGATTCGCATCTGGACATTGTAAATATGCCCTATCTTTTATCGTTTGACCAGTTTGGCAAGGTAACTTATAGTCTTAGAAGAAACCGCTTGGTCAAACGGAGTAAGAACTTTCGTTGGATCGGGGCAGTACACGAGTATCTGGAGGTTTATGGACCTGTATTAAACTCAGATATTTGTGTGACACACAAGGACATGGGCAAAGATGATTCTGATCGTAACTTAAAGATATACGAGAAACGCTTGTCCAAGGGCGAAGCTTTTTCCCCAAGGGATTTATACTATTATGCCAATGAACTGTCCGATCACCAATTGAATGAGCGGGCTATTGAATTTTACCAGAAGTTCCTCAAGACAGGGCAAGGATGGGTCGAGGACGTACTTGCTACGTGTGGAAAGCTGGCTGATTGTTTTCAGAGGTTAGGAGAAAAGGACAAAGAACTTGAATACATCCTGAAATCCTTTGAATATGCTAGCCCTCGGGCTGAGTTCTGCTGTCGTTTAGGACATTATTTCCTACGTGCTGGGCAATATGAGCAAGGGGTTTTCTGGTATAAATTTGCTACTCAATTGGAAAAGCCGATTGACTCCTGGGGCCCAAAGATTGAAGCTTGCTGGACGTGGTTGCCACATTTACAGTTGTGTGTTTGCTATGATCGCCTAGGTAAACATGAGTTGGCCTATGAGCATAATGAGATTGCTAGGAAGTATCGCCCAGAAGATACCCAGGTCCTTTACAATAAGAATTATTTGGAGGGTGTATTGGGATTAGGATCGGCCGACAAGAAAGAAATTGATAATGAGTAGTATTGAAATATTATTCCTGCATAGTAATAGAAACGGGCCGAGCACTAACTCGACCCCGTTTCTTTTCTGTTTTGTCTTTCACTTGATAGAAAGAATCAGTTGCCCAAATTTCAGGAGATCCGCTAGGTTCTTCTCGATAATTCCCTGTACAATTCCTAAGTTAACTGCCTGATAATTGTGGACAACGATATTACGGAATCCAACCATTGCTTTTAGTTTCTGAGCGAGATGTTCGTCAATAATTCCAGCTTGCTGTAATAAATCAAAGGCTTCCCGACTTGACTGGGGAATACCTAGACTCTTCGAAGCCACCAGATGCATCGCAAGATCAATGCTTGCTTCACAAGATCGTTGAATATTGAGTATGATCGAATCTTGCTTCGTATAATTCTCCAGGTTCGAAAAATTCCTCTGGTACTCTTCCTGAATGCGACGAATGCAACGTTCAATAATCGCGACTTTATTGAAGATAACATCATCCACCATATACACTCCCCCTGGCAGAAATATTCCCGAGGATTTCTGCTCTTTCTTCATTAAGTAAGGCATACTCTTTAAGAGTCCGTATTTTTAATTCGGCCAGTTTCTTTGGGTCGTCGGAATAAATTACTTGACCTAAGCCAAGAATTTGTGCCTTGAAGACAGTGGATGATTGCTTGAAATCAATTAAATCAACTTCCCGGCCTACCTCTAAAACGAGTGCCTGAGCTAAGAGATAAAGATCATAGGACTTAACTTCTTTGGCACTAATAAAAGCAACATCAATATCGCTATCTTCCCGAAAATAACCCTTTACGGATGAACCAAAAAGAATTAAAGTATGGGGCTTTAATTCCTTTACAAGATACTCTTTAACTTTACTTAACGTGTTATCAGCGATATTCAACCTAGCCCCTCCCTGCATTTTTCGCTGGGATTCCGGTCCCCGTTATCTTCCAATATTTTCAATTTAATTATATCATAAAAATAAGTTGTCTTCCACCTTAAGAAAGTATTTACTAGGCGGAACATGCTTGAGAGCTGTCATTCACTGTCGTTCCGCGTAGGCGGCAGTTGGGAATGTGGAAATAAATGCTCCTCCAGTTTTAAAGCAGTAAAGACTTACAATAAAAGTAACTCTTTACTGCTTTTTTGGTATCATTTAAGGCTCATCAAGAAAGCTTCTACTTGTTCTGCGGTACGTTGCCATGACCATGATTGTGCAAATTGATGGCCTGAGGAGGCTAGATGCTGACGCTCGTCGTCCTGTGTCAAGACACGATACATCGCTGCAGTTAGTTGTTCAATGTCACTAGGGGGTACTAACAAACAGTTTTCACCGTTTCTAACATAATCGCGATTTCCACCACAATCGGTGGTCACCACGGCCGTACCGCAAGCCATCGCTTCAAGGGGAGGTAAGCCAAACGCTTCAAAGTAAGAGGTGAAAACATAGAGGTCTGCTTCGGCATAAATCTGGCCTAGCTCTTGATCGGTGGTTGAGGTCTTAACCTGACAAGGCACAGGGCTTGTGAATAAGGCGCCTTCCGGAATGGAAACAGTTAAGTTGAAATTCATCTGATCGTGTAAACGGGTTACAGCTTTTAAAAAGTCTTCGCCACCCTTCCAGGTATACCCAGAATTTGGGTCACGCATGATGTAAAAAATAGTCTTAAGGCCTGTTTTCTCAGATGGTTTAGGATAAGGATGAAACGTGGAGGTATCCACTCCGCCGGATATGACGGTGCTTTCTAGGCCAGTTTCTTGGAGTATGAGTTGGCGGTGCCACTCCGATATAGACATGATTGGGGCGCCAATGAGATAGGATTGCTTAGCAGTGACCGAATCGGGGACCCATTGGGGTTCATAACCAAGACTGAGGCGCACGACCCGGCCTTTCTTTGATTCCCAGGCCGGTTTAACCGTCGGATAAAAATTGGGTAGTATAAAATCGGCTGAAGGAATGGAGGAAGGGGTTAATTCTTTTACTCGTGTTAGTTTGGTACGCAAGGGCCAGACTTGGAGTCCTTTTTCAGGCATGACCACTTCAACATCATGGCCTCTATCTGCTAGGGCATTAGCTAGATGATAAATAAAACGCGCCCCCCCGCCCATTTCTAAACTAAGAACAGGAAACACAATTTTCATGGTTTGTCCTCCTTTTTGCTTTACGTACTACAGATTATGCGTTCTAGTAGGCGATTTGTGTGTCAGACGGCACTTTAGGGAAAACTTTGAATAACATATTAAGAAATTAACATTGGAAGGATGTTCAGCCAGTGACTGTAAATGTCGTAAACCATAAAGATTTCCTCGTTGCGATTAATGAACTCCTGATAAATTCCTGTACGGTCCTAGATGTTGGTTGCGGTGTGGGCGCGACCCTTACAGAATTTTGTTGCCCTATAAAAATCGGTGTTGATGCTCATCGACCATACTTAGAGAATGCTAAGTCGGGTGAGCAGTTTATCAAACTCAATTTTATGGCAGAGCGCCTTAACGAAATATTCCTGCCTAATTCCATGGATAGTGTAACGTTGATTGATGTCATTGAGCATTTTGAAAAAGAGGTTGCCTTTCATGTCCTGCGTCAAGTTGAGGAGATTGCCGCCAAAAGAGTAATTGTTTTTACTCCAAGGGGGTTTTTTCAACAGATAGAAGTTGATCATTATGGTTTAGGGGGAGAAAGCTTTCAACGGCATCGATCGGGATGGGAGGTAGAGGATTTCCAAAAGCTTGGTTACAATGTTGTTATTTTCAGTAAGTTCCACGATCAGAGAAATTTAGCGTTCGTGCAGGTCTATGGTAAAGATGCTGAGCCTATCGATGCCCTATTAGCATGGAAGGATTGCTGAGCATCTAGTGTTGTGGGTGCAAAGAATTGTAATCTACGTGCGGGCTAATTGATCAAGTAAGGCTTCTAATTTATCTGCTGAGCGCCGCCAAGTCCAAGGCTGAGCGAATTGTAAGCCGGCTAGGGCAAGTTGATTCCGTTTCTTTTCCTGAATTAATAGCTCAGCTAATGCTAGGGTGAGTTGTTGGATATCGCTGGGGGGAACAAGTAAACAGTTCTCCCCGTTTTTTGTGTAATCGCGATTACCGCCATTATCTGTGGTTACGACCGCTGTACCACAGGCCATAGCTTCTAAAGGTGGCATGGAAAACGATTCGAAATAGGAGGTCGACACGAAAATGTCTGTCTGGGCATAGAATTTGGCCATCTCACTGTCAGAGGTGGCTTTCACTATTTCATAAGGAAGGGGTGCTTGGTAATTTGCCCCCTCCGGAACGACAACCTGGATGTCAAAGTTAGGAACCAACTGAGCTAGTTGTCGGCAGGCTTCCCAAAAGTCTTCGGTGCCTTTCCAAGTATAACCATGTTCCTTGGAACGAAGGATATAAGCGATCGAAAGGCGTCCGGTAGATAGGGACTTTTTGGGGTAGGGCAAAAAAACCGTGGAGTCAACGCCCCCAGGGATTACGGTGCTGTTACGCCCGGTTCCTTGTAAAATTAATTGACGATGCCATTGAGATATGGAAATGATCGGGGCATCAATAAGGTAAGAAGCCAGAGCTTTTTCTTTTTCTTCCACCCATAAAGGCTCATACCCAAGGCTAAGTCGAACGACTCGGCCTTTTTTTGATTCCCATGCAGGAAAAACAGTGGGATAGAAATTTGGAAGGATGAAATCCGCAGGCGGTATTGTATCTGGGGTAAGTTCTTTGACCCGGGTAATTTTTGTTCGTAGAGGCCAAGCCACTGGGGCGTTTTCAGGTAGTACGATTTCCACGTTGTGCCCTTTATCCACCAGTTCATTGGCTAACTGATAAATAAAGCGTGTCCCCCCTGTTTCCAAACTTAGTACGGGAATAACAATTTTCATAATTTAGTCCTCCTAATTAAAAAGTGGCCCCTTCTCGGCCGGCGCCATAAGTTATCCTTACAGTGTATGTTACGCCTGGGATCAAGGTGGCAATAATGACAGCATAATCCGATCTTTATTGCTTTTTCTTGTTTTTAATTCTAAAACTATGCCTGAAGCAAGTTTCCTTTTATTCTTTTAAGGGAGTGGGAGAAGAAGATGGTTAACACACCTGTTAAGGAAATGGAATAAGATGGAAGTAATCGCGGAATTCGGTTAGAAGGCTAGGCCTAGAAGGAGTTGTCGACTTTGAAATTATTAATTTTTGGAATTGATGCTGCAGATCCCGAAATTATCTTAAACCATCGTGATATTCTGCCGAACCTAGATAAGATGTGCAGCCAAGGGGCCTATGGTAGGGTGCAAAGTCTATTTTATTCTTGTGATATTTGGACATCTTTCTATACGGGCTTAAAACCCGAAAAACATGGGGTTCAGTACTTGAGGTTAAGCAACCCAAAGGCTAATCAACCTGTTAGTTTAACAGCACCCTATTATTTGTGGAATACACTTAACCAACAAAGCTTAAGTTTCGGAATGATTGAGGGGCTGTATACCTATCCAGCTCCGGTCGTTGATGGTTTTTTTTGGAGTGGCAAACCTAGGTTAGGAAATGATTATACGTTTCCAGCCAGTATAAAGGATCTTTTGACTGCAGGATATCCGAAGGATTTAATACCTCCGCCTATTTCCGCTTACGGAATTAGGGAGCCCTTTGCTTCGGCACCCGTTGATAAGTTGCAGGAAATCCTAGAACAAAACTATTATGCGGAATACCCAGAACACCTTGCTCGTAAGTTAGGGTGGTATCGAGCAAAGATTCAACAATTATATAGGTCATATCCTGTTGAGGTTTTGTTTTATTACACAACAGATATTGACCTTTTCGGCCATTTCACCCAACATCCGGCTTGTTTGCCTGTAACACTCCAAACGTATCAAGCATTAGATCGTTTTATCGGTGAAGTAATTGGGGATTGTAAACCAGAAGCTGTACTCTTTATTTCGGATCATGGGATGCAGCCAACGGCAAAAGTTTTCGATCCCAAGGAACGGGCGAGCGTGATGATTGGAGATTATCGAGGTTTTGAACGTATTTTGCCTGACGGTACCTACGTGACGCCTTGGACAAATCAAAGCCTAGCTACGGGTGTCCATTCGGACGTCGGGTTTTACGCTTTTCGCGGGCCACAACTAAAAAGTAATTTTTATCAAGATATTAGTTATCTTCAGGTCTACCCGGCCATTTTACGCGCGCTTGGGTTAATTACCCCTTCTCACGTTGAAACAACTCTACCTGATATTTTCGAATGTTTTAGTCAGAAACGAGCGGATGGGTATACCAAACTCCAATGGGCAAATGACCAGGGGCTGTTGGAAAGTTTTCTGTCTTTTGCAAATTTGAGACTAGAAGATGAAGTACTAGATGTGGGGACGGGCACAGGGTTAGTTGCTGCTGCACTTCAAGAAAAGTTAGTCAAAGTGAACGGTATTGATTCTTCTATGGCTATGATAGAAAAGGCTAGGAAACTGCATCCAGACTTAAATTTAGCTCAAGCGGATCTACGGGCTTTGCCTTATCCGGAGGGAGTATACCATAAAGCCATTGCCCGGATGGTCTTGCACCATATAATAAGCGATTTGCCTAAGGCCATGGCTGAGATATTTCGGGTACTGAGGCTAGGTGGCGAGGTGGTAATTTGTGAAGGGATACCCCCTCTGCCAGAGCTATTACCAGATTATCAAGCGATCTTTTCTCTAAAAGAAGTAAGGCATTGTTTTCTGCCTGAGGATTTACGTGAATTATTAACGCAAGCAGGCTTTGTAGAAATTAGAGAGGAAACGTTCGTTGTTCCTCAAGTTAGTGTAGGTAATTGGTTGGAGCATAGTGGACTACCAGAACTTACGCAAAAAGAAATTTACAGACTCCATTCGCAATCTTCAAAACTGTTTAAAGAAGTCTACAACCTTGTGGAAACTGAAAAAGATATCTTAATAGATATGACCTTTTTATTTATCAAAGGAAAAAAACCACCGATTCGCGAAAAAGAAAGCGGCGTTAGAAGTGTGGGAACTATAGACGAATTCAGCTAACCTCTCTAAACTTTATTATTAAGTAAGATTAATTCCCGGATTCCAGGATCGCGAATATTTGGCAGTCCTTTAATATCACTATTGTGTCAATAATGGGTGGATTACCATACCATATAGGGATGAGCTAGGGGAAGGAAGGATGGATCAAAAAATGAGAATTTGTGTAGTAGGTTTAGGTAATATCGGCTTTAATCTTTTCACTTACCTTTGCCAGAAATTTTCAGGAGAAGTCATCGGGGTGGATGTGAATGATAGTAGGGTCAACGAATTACAGCGTAAGGGTTATAGCGTGACCTCGGATTATCGAGAATTAATAGGGATAGATGTTTGGTTAATGGCTCCCTCCACTGGGAGTGAAGGACAAAACTTATTTTCAGCTTTAGAAAACATGATCATCAATCCGGGTTCTTTAATTTCCATTGAATCGACGTTACCTCCAGGGACCATGATGCGCGTACGAGAATTCTTAGAGAAAAAGGGGTTCGAATTAGGAACGGATCTTTTCTTGATTCATGTGCCCCATAGGGTAATGTTTGGGGTTGATGAAACCGTTTGTGATATCCCGCGGGTGATGGGAGCTTTCACAGAGGCTTGCTTAGAAAAGGGACGTCTGTTTTACAATCCCTTGGTGCCACGCCTAGTTGAAGTATCTGATATTAGGGTAGCTGAGCTGTCTAAAGTGGTTGAGAATGTCAAGCGCTATGTAGATGTGGCTTTTGCTCAGGTAATTTACGGACATTGCATTGATCAAGGAATGGATTATGACGATCTAAAACTCGCTGTCAATAGTAAGAATAACGTCGAACTTCTCGGTACCGACTGGGGTATTGGTGGAGAGTGTTTGCCAAAGGATATGAGCTTCTTACAAACGGTTTGTCACTCCACCTTATTAGAAGGAGCGGAACAGGCAGACCGGGATTATCGAGATCGAATCGTTCAACAGATGGGCAGTGGACACGAAATTATAGTCACAGGTTTGAGCTATAAAACTGGCGTAAAGGATCTAAACAATAGTCGAGGGGTTGATCTGGTCAGAGCTTTAGAAGCAGCTGGAAACATCGTTTGGGTGCAAGATTCTTTATTTACGTCGGAGGAACTGAGTGAAGCAGGGTTCAAGGCTGATGATGAAGTCAACCAGGAGAGCAAAAAGCAGGATCACGTAGCGGCTAAGATTGTGTTAGATCGTCATAAGGCCCTCAATATTAAATAATGGGTTCGGTCAAAGGGTAAAAAGAGTACGAAGGAGCGAATAAGAATGGCGAAAATGTTAGTAACGGGGAGTAAGGGGACCTTAGGTTCGCGATTAGTCGAAGTACTTCAATCTCGAGGACATGATGTTTGGGAAGTTGATTTGCAACACCATCTTGGGGAGAAATATATCAGGGCGGACATCTCGGAATATCGTCAGTTAGAACGGGTTTTTGAGCAAGATTATGATTTTGTCTTTCATTTAGCGGCTGAATTTGGTCGTATCAATGGAGAGCATTATTATGACACCCTTTGGAAGACAAACGTCATTGGGACACGGAACATTTTGGAATGGCAATTGAAAAAAGGCTTTAAACTGATCTTTACAAGCTCCTCAGAAATCTATGGAGAAGCACCTGAACCGCTGTTAACAGAGGATTTACCATTGAAAAAGACGATTATTCAGCATAATGACTATGCGTTAACTAAGTGGGCTAATGAGGTCCAAATCATCAACTTTGAAAAGAAATACGAATCTCCTATTGTTAGACTGCGCTTATTCAATGCCTACGGTCCTGGTGAGTACTATCATTCCTACCGTAGTGTTGTTTGCCTGTTTATCTATCGAGCGTTAATGGGAATTCCTTATGAGGTTTATGAGGGCTATTTCCGTGTCTTTATGTATGTTGATGATTTAATTTCCACCATAGCCAACGTAGCGAATAACTTCAAACCTGGTGAGGTGTACAACGTCGGGGGGACCGAATATCGCAGTGTCAAAGATTTAAGTGAATTAGTGCTGAGCTATACTGACGGTGATCCTAAATTAGTTAAGTATCTTCCAGAAGACAAGCACAATACGGTGAGCAAGCGACCCGATATTAGTAAAGCAATTGCTGATTTTGGTCATAATCCGAAGGTCTTGTTAGAACAAGGTTTACCCATTACCGTTGAGTGGATGAAGGCAATTTACCCGATGGCTAGACGCTAATGCTAACGCCTAAAGTGAGTGTTGTGATCCCCACCTACAATCACGCTCGGTATCTGCCGTATGCGATTGAGAGTGTCATCAATCAGAGCTATCCAAATCTTGAGGTGTTTGTGATTGATGATGGTTCTAACGACAAAACAGCCGAGCTAGTGAAGTGTTATGGTTCTAAAATTAACTATATTTACAAAGAAAACGGCGGAACACCCAGTGCATTAAACCTGGGGCTGTCTATTGTAACGGGTAAGTATGTGTGCTGGTTAAGTGCGGATGACGCAATGATTGGTGAAAAAGTGTCTAAACAGGTTGGACTGATGGAAAGTGATTCAAGCTTGGGTTTTAGCTACACGAGCTTTGTGGTGATCGACGGCTCTGGCAAGAAACAATATGATGTGAATTCTGCTTATTTTTCCGACAAGGAGGAAATGGTGACGAAGCTCATGGAGGGCTGCTTTATTAACGGCTCGTCCGTCATGATGAGATGTTCTGCCCTAGAGAAAATCGGCAATTTCGACGAAGGTTTGCCTCAAGCGCATGACTATGACTTGTGGTTTCGCTTTCTCAGGCATTATGCTTGCGGATTTATAGAGGAACCTCTGTTGGCTTATCGCTGGCACGGTGAAAATATGAGTAAAAATCCAAACGAAGCGTGTTCTTTGATTGTACAAGACAGAGCAAAATGTTTATTTCCCGAGTGGTTAAAGTAAGCATCATCGACAAATGACTGCTCCATCAGTGTAAAAGTATTAAGGATTTACGGTAAAAAGTAAGTCTTTAATGCTTTTGATAATTTTAGCCAATCCTTTCAATATTAAAAGTCACAAAAATAGGACAGGTAAAATACAATAGATAGACCCAGTATATGGTTAGTGCCATATTTAAAAAATAGGTTAATCATTTCATTTTGAATGATCATTAAAACTGAAGGTTAAGAGACGATCCAATGGTTTCATTAACTACCGGATTGATTGAAAATACACCGGTCGCTGGTGTAAGACCCACTACAACATTTACAGTAAAAATAACCAATGATGACACGATTGCTGCCACCGTACAAATTGAAGGGTTTTACGTGACAGGGGTGACGAAGACCCTTTATGTCTTGGAGTTATTTAACTTGGTCCCTGGGGAAGTAACAGAAAGAACCTATTACGCGCAGTTTGATGAGTTTGAATTCCAGTTTGTCAACAGTTCTGATGCTGTAGAGATTTCCGCGTGGGGGAAAAATGCTGCTGGGGCTTTGGTCGCAGCTTATCGTGTGTTACCAGCAGAACTTAATCCAATAGGCTCTCAAGGAATAACCGGATAGACTGGAGCTACAGGAGTGACTGGGGCCACAGGAGCCACAGGAGCCACAGGAGCCACAGGAGCCACAGGAGCCACAGGAGCCACAGGAGCAACAGGAGCAACAGGAGTGACAGGGGCTACAGGATCCACGGGAGTTACAGGAGTTGCAGGAGTTGCAGGAGTTACGGGAGCAACGGGATCCACAGGTGCGGCAGGTTTCACCGGTGCTGCTGATCCACAAGGGAATTTACTCGTTAAAACAGTAACTACTGACGGAAGCAACGACACATATAGTATTCCTTTAACAGTCTTTAATGACGTGAGAAATACTGAATTAAGTCCGATGACAGGTTGGACGTTTAATTATAATATTAATACTGACTATATTTTAACGACGCTACTTTTGGAACAACGTTGACCTTTACCCCGGCCACTAGTGTTATGGAATTCTCCACAACATCATCCACTGCCACAGGAGGCGTATCGGTTTTTGCCTTTGAGATATCATCAAATAGTAACACACAATTACTAGTAGACAGTTTAGCCCTTTATGTGAACTCTGGAGAAACTTTAACGCTGTCAGCCACGTCTGGCGCTAACTGCCAACTTGATTTCTCGATTAGCTGGAATGAATTGTGGTAGATATGATCCTTAATTTGTAGGAGTTTATGTAGAGATAATACGAAACGGGGCCGAGCAATAAAAGCTCAACCCCGTTTCTTTTCTGTTTAGTCGTCGTTCACTTGATAGAAAGAAGCAGTTGCCCGAATTTCCGCTAAGTTCTTCTCTATAATGCCTTGTACACTTTCTAAGTTAACTGTCTGATAATTGTGGATAGCGATATTGCGGAACCCAACCATTGCTTCGCGAGTTGTTCGTCAATAATTCCAGCTTGCTTTAATAAATCAAAGACCTCCAGACTTGATTGGGGAATACCTAGAGCTTTCGAAGCCACCAGATGCATTGCAAAATCAATACTTACTTCACAAGATCGTTTCCTTTAACGGAGGGACCAAAAAAAATTATAGTATGGGGATTTAATTCCTTAATAATATACTCTTTGACTTTACTTAACGTGTTATCAGTGATATTCAAGCTATTGCCCTAAGGGAATCATCTTAAAACCGGAGTAAGGGGGACGAAAAAAGATGACTCCTGTTCACATTACAGGAACCATCTTTTATGTGCACCAGTTGGAATGATCAATCCTTCTTGTGATTGCGATGCTTGCAGTCGTCATCATGTTGATCATAACACTCTGCATGATCAACATAGTTAGGAAAGGTCACTTCGAGTTGGATCAAAATGATCATCTTTTCTTGCAGGGTTCTAAAGGTGCTTTCTTCAAAGGGTCCACCATACAGTGGCATAGGATCCAGTGCATCATCCATTTCATTGATTTGACTGAAGAGAAGTCTAAAGGTCGGTAATGTGTTATAAAACTGTTGGCTCAAGATGTTAAATTCTGTGAGGTCTCTGGATATCAGCTGGTCTTTAGACGAAAATCCTGAAGGAAGTGACTTCGACTTGGCAAATCCGTATTCCTGCTGATGGTCATAATGGACAGGTGGGAAAGTGAGATACTTGCCAAGGTCAATGACACACGAGATGGGTATATCGACAACGAAATCTTTTATGATCCCTTCAGTTGTGGTTGCAGTTTGTCGCACGGGTTCTGAATATTGAATATCCTTGCGTACAAAACCGCCGAGAAATAACTTGGGAGTATCATGTGGAATGCCAGGGACTGATGCAGTGCAATTAAAGAAACGACTTTGTGTTACCTTTAGGGCTTTTCTAATCATTTTAATTTCGAGCGCTTTTGTGGGCAACGTGATGATCGATTCTGCAGGAATTGATACCGTCACCACAATGGTACATGGACCTACTTTCTTTAATTCTAGAGGAGAGCACATCTGTAGTCCTGCAGTAGCTGGGAAAATTGGATTTGGAGTAATCGGCTGAATTGGCTGAGGACACAACTCAGGAGCGGGAGTCTGTACAACCCAAGCAGGGACAAAAGGAGTGGGTTGACACCACTGATGAGGGCAATGATTTTCAGAAGTCAAATTCATCTTCCTTTCAAATAAGAAATAGGACAAGATCTCCAGCTCGAGAAATAATTCATGTAGGCTAATCCTCTTTTCATAAATAGGATATGTCCAACAAAGGTAAGTGTTCCAAAATTAACCAATTGAAGGTAAGGAAATTAGGACATGAACGATATAAAAGAAGATGACGCCCGTTCAATGAACAGGAATCATCTTCTTAATTAAATCATCTTTTTGTTGGGCCGCTCTTGACCTATTCTTGCAAGAATTCTTGAACGTATAGGTTACCGTAGGCGCTTCCATAAGCAATTCCCACGCCGACATGCGTGAAACGAGGATCTAGAATATTTGCTCTGTGGCCAGGGCTTAGCATAAGCGCTGCCATGGAACCAGAAACGGATTTATTGCCTGAAATATTTTCTCCAGCCCATTTCACGGTAAGTCCCACTTGCTGCATCATGGCCCACGGGCTTCCGTAAGTTGGAGAGGTATGGGCGAAGTAATTGTTCACTTTCAGGTCGTTGGCTTTAGCGCGTCCGACGGAGGCAAGCCGTAGGTCAACTTTAACAGGACTCACACCAGCGGCGGCACGTTCTTGATTAATCGTGTCTACCATAAGTTGCTCATCGGCCGTTAAGACGGTCACAGACGGAATGCCTGAGACTGTAGGCGTTGTTGGAGCAGTAGCCGGCGTAGAAACCGGAGCAGGTGTTGTTGTGACAGGCGTGGTTGTGGGTTGAGTGCGAATATTTTTCAAGGAAACAACATTTCCACCGGTACTTGGCTGGCTAGTTTGAATCGATGGAGATGGAGTCGGAGTCGGTGTTTGAGTTGGAGCAGGTGTTGAAGTTGGAATCGTTGGTGTCGAAACACTTGGAACGTTAGACTTAATAGTTACCACAGAACCTGTTAGAGTACGAGGAGCGCCTATATTAACGGCGGCTTGCACTGGTAAGGCAACTGCGGAGATCAGAATCGCAATTTGAAGACCCATAAATAGTTTTGACGTCTTTTGCATGAACGAATCCTCCTTTAGTATTCTTAAGACTTGTCCTTCATCGAAGACAACTGCAGTATAACATAACAAGTTGTCTCTTATCATTGGTACATTTTCACAGTTGGGTAAAAGAGGGATCTATAAGTACACCAAATGGTCTTGCTTAGATAGAAGGGACACGATCCAAAACTTGCGTTCGGATCGTGTCCCTTCTAGTGAAAGGTATACCCTTGTGTGGTTGCGGAAAAATTTTAGCAACTAGCGGCTGGAGGATCAATGGCTGTTTGGAAAGTTAGTCGAAGTTGAATTAATATAATCATCTTTTCTTGGATCGTCCTGAAAGTTCCTTCTTCAAAGGGTCCATCTTTCAATGGCACACGGTCGATTGCATCATCCATTTCATTAATTTGGCTGAATACAAGTGTACAGGTTGGTAATGAGTTTAAGAACTCAGTGCTAACCATGTTTAACTCGGAGATATCGCCCGACATCAACGTATCTTTGGGTGAGAACCCAGAAGGAAGTGGCTTGGAGCTTAAAAATTCATATTCTAGCTGCTGGCTAAAAAGGGTAGGTGGTATCACAAGGGTACTGCCGAGGTCAATAACACACGAATAGGGTACATCAACCACGAAATCTTTAATCGTACCTTCTACGGTGTGTGCAGTTTGTCGAGTTGCTTCGGAATATTGAATGTCCTTGCGTACAAAGCCTCCAAGAAATAACTTGGGAGTATCTTGTGGCTTACCAGGTACAGGGGGCATAAAGTTAAAAAAACGGCACTGTGTGATCTTCAAGTTCTTTTTAATTTTTTTAATTTCCAGTGCTTTCGTAGGCAAAGTGAAAATTGCTTCTGCAGGGATTGATACTGTCACTAATACAGTCGTTGGACTCGTTTGGACTAATTGTATGGGAGTACACATCTGTAGGCTTGCAGTAGCCGGAAAAACGGGATTTGGAGTCACTGGTTCTGGTTCAGGTTGTGGAGTGCATGCCGGAGTAGGCATTTGTTGGGCCCAAGCAGGCACAAAGGGTGATGATTGATTCCACTCATGAGGACAATTATTTTTAATAATCAATATTGTTTCATCCTTTCTAAATTCAAAAAGTTAGGCTATACCCGATAAGATATGCTCGTCTTCATTTTTTGTGCGGACAAACAGTGAGCGAATGACAAGATCTTTAAATCAAGGAATTCCCTCAATGAATAAAAAGGGGTATAATTAAAGATGACATGTTAATTAGGAAATTAAATGAATTAGTTAAATCATAATTAGAATTATTATCCCACTAAAAAGAAAGGGTGAAGTAAAAGTATGGCAATGCATTTGCTACTCATCTTTGCCCATCCTGACGATGAATCCTTTGCCTTGGGTGGAACCATCGCGAAATACGCTGAACAAGGGGTCAAGGTTACTCTTGTGGCGGCGACCAAAGGGGAAGCCGGCAAGGTCGCTGGCATTTGTAAGCCTGAAGAGCTTGGACCCATTCGGGAACAGGAACTTCAGCGGGCAGCTGGGGTGTTGGGGATTTCAAAGGTTATTTTTCTAGGCTATCGAGATAAGGACGTAAATATAGCGCCACCCCTTGAGATGATCGAGAAACTTGTTCGGATCATTCGTGATGTTCGACCACAGGTGATCATTACTTTTGGAGCAGATGGAGCATCGGGACATAGGGACCACCGGGCGATTCACCATTTTACAAAGTCCGCGATTCAGTTTGCCAAGGAGCCTGTAGCACTGGAGTGGGGAAAGCCGTTTACTTTGCCACGTTTGTGTTATGTTCGGCCGGGATGGCGGCTTTCGGCGGATAAGCTTCGGGACGTCGATTATACGATTTCAATTGCACCTTGGGGACAGCGGAAATGGCAAGCTATTTTAGAACATAAGACTCAACAAGGTTCCTTGAAAAGGTTTGAGGAATTGGAAGAAAAGCAACGACAAGATTATTTGAGCCAAGAGTATTTTCAATGTGACCCGGCGTTAAGTGCTGTTCCAGGACGGGGTAAAGATCTCTTTGAGGACTTGGAGAGGGTGGAAGGTTAAGTGCAAGCGAAAGCGAACGCGAACGCTACTGAAGTAGCTCTATGATAGGCGGTGGCTTTGTTGATGACAGAAAGTATGATTATCGTTGATGTTGGGTCTGGTACCCAAGATATCCTACTGTATCAGCCAGGAAAATCAATTGAAAACTGTCCGAAACTGATTGTCCCGAGCCGAACGCAGATTGTTGCAGCCCAAATACGTCAAGCCACTGTGCTGGGCCAGGGGATTTTCATGCATGGTCATTTGATGGGTGGCGGAGCGTGTGCTCTAGCTGTTAGAAAACATTTGGCGGCAGGTTTTAAAGCTTACGCAACCCCTCAGGTGGCCTTAACGTTTCATGATAATTTGGCACTTGTTGAGAAATCAGGCATCGTGCTTTGCGAAAAAGCACCAGAAGCGACGACGTCTATTTGGCTAGGGGATCTTGATCCCTTGTCGCTTCGGCAAGCGATTGAGGCCTTTGGCCTGGAATATCCGCAGAAATTGGCCGTTGCCGTGCAGGATCACGGATTCAGCGTCACAGAAAGTAATCGAATCCTGCGCTTTCGGTTTTGGGAAGAATTTGTCCGGCAGGGGGGAGATTTACGTCAACTCGTCTTCACCCAAGATATTCCAGAGGTTTACACACGAATGCGTGCGGTCCGAGAGATTGTACCTGAGGCGATTGTGACCGATACCGGAACTGCTGCGCTGTTGGGAATTATGGCAGACCCGCTTGTAACGCCTCATTTGAAGCAAGGTATTTTGGCGGTCAATATTGGAAATTCACACACCTTGGCCGCAGCGATACGCGGCGACCGGGTTTATGGCATCTTTGAACAGCATACGAGTTTTCTTGATTTAGATGCTTTGACGAAACTCATGCAACGCTTTCAGTCCACGGAATTAACGAACATCGAAGTTTTCGATCAAGGCGGGCACGGCGCAACGCTGCATCCTGACATGAAGCCAGGTTGGGATTTTGTGGTCGTAACGGGTCCGCGAAGAAGTCTGGCGAAACCACTAAATTGGTATGAAGCAGCCCCCTATGGGGATATGATGTTAACAGGGTGCTTTGGACTTCTTGCTGGGATGGGAATTATTTGAGTTTCTCCTTGTTTTTGTGAGATAACCGCAGGGTTTCTTACTTTAACGGAGAACTAAACATGAATATAGAGCGCGCAGGTTTTGTGCATAAAGAAAGGGGGAAGACCATGGCAGAATTCTTATCTCAATTTCGCAATTTTGACTTGCGGAGCGCAATCGATATCGTGGTGGTGGCAGTGGTCTTTTACCAATTCTACATGCTCATTAAACGGACGCGTGCTGTGCAGTTGGTCAAGGGCGTGATGTTTCTACTCGTCCTCTCTCTACTAGCCCAATATTTTGAGCTTGTGACCATTAGTTGGTTGTTGGATAAAATGTGGCAGATGTTTGTCATAGCGATTCCGGTCGTTTTCCAACCAGAACTCAGAAAGGCACTGGAGCAACTGGGACGAGGTAGCTTCTTCACTCGCCATCCTTTAACACCTGGCGTGGATAAGTTGGAACAAGTCGTGGAAGAATTGGTTCGTTGCACTCAAGTCCTTTCCAAGAACCGCATCGGAGCGTTGATTGTCCTTGAACGGAAAACGGGAGTTCAAGATTTTGTGGAGACTGGGATTAAAATTGACGGCGTTGTTTCTTCGGAATTCATGGTTAATATATTTATTCCAAATACCCCACTGCATGATGGTGCTGTGATTATTCGGGGCGATCGTGTCGCTGCAGCAGGGTGCTTTCTCCCCTTATCTGTGAATCCAAATATCCAAAATGAATTGGGGACACGTCATCGAGCCGCTCTAGGCTTAACGGAGATTACCGATGCTTTGGTGATTGTTGTCTCAGAGGAAACGGGTGCTATTTCTGTCGGGATTGATGGAGCGCTTACGCGCTTTATGGATGAGAAAATGTTACGAGAATTGTTGTTGAGGGAACTCGATGTTAAAAACGTCTCATCAGCTATTCCGTTTTGGAGGTGGTAGCCAATGCTTAAGCTATTTCGGCGAAACCTCGGAGTCAAGGTTGCTTCGTTTCTATTTGCCATACTTTTTTGGCTTTTTGTGATGAACCAAGGGACAGCTGATAAGCTAATCCCTGAACAAACGCTTACAATACCCCTTGTAGCCACTGGCTTGCCTCAAAATATGGTGGTTATGACTCAGCTACCTGCGGTGCGTGTTCGGTTGCAAGGCATCAATCCTAGTGCCAATAATAAAGATCTCTATGCTCAGGTTGACCTTTCCGGTGGAACACCCGGGGAACGCAGTTATGCGATTAACGTTAATACCCCGGTCGGTACAAAAAAGGTGGACGTTCAACCAGCGGATATTAAATTGACCCTGGATACTGTCCAAGAAAAGACGGTGCCAGTTGAGGCGATCGTTTCGGGCGCTGCGGCGGATGGATATCAGTTGGGTACCACCTTAGTTAGACCTTCGGCCGTGAATGTGCGTGGACCGAGTTCCATCCTGAGCACGCTGACCAAAGTGATTGTGGAAATCAGCGCAGCGGGGGCCAATGAGACAATTCAGATGGCTCGACCTGTGAGTTTTCGAGACAAAGACGGTAAACCCATTTTCGGACCCAACCTGACCTCTGATATTTTAAGTGCTTCTCCGAGTACGGTGGACGTGATCATCCCGGTCGTTGCAAAGGGACTTTCTTCCAAGATGGTTCCGTTGAAAGTAACGAGTAGCGGAACACCGGCTCAAGGAAAGGTCTTGCGCTCCTTAGTGGCCTCTCCAAGTAGCGTACAGGTTTTGGGGACGCCTCAGGCCTTAAAATCCTTCGATGTTTTGACGCTTGGCCCAGCAGATATTACGAATCTGGCGGAAGATAAAGCCTTCCAAATTCCGATTGACAAAGTAACGTTACCGCAGGGAATTTCATTTAACGCAGGAACTACCTTGAGTATTGTTGCACAAATCGGACCTGGGATCATGCAAAAGTCAATCACCGGAGTTCCCGTTGAAATACGTAATCGTGGGACAAGCCTTGATATTGACCAAGCGGTTACCCCCGTTGACATCATTGTGGAAGGGATGCCCGATATCTTGGATAAGGTGACAGCGGCCCAGATTCAGCTCTGGGTTGACGCCACAGACCAAGTGGCAGGGCCTTATGCGAATGCGAAAGTTTTCTGGCAACTGCCGCCAGGTGTTACGATGATTACAACACCGCAAGTGAACTATAGTCTCAAAGCTAAGTTATAAAAGGAGTAGAATTGCACCTTATGGATTTACTATGGAGCAACTTGAGGATCCCCGTTGAAGAGGATCCTCTATCACCCGTCACGATTGCACGCAAGTTAAAAGTACCAGAGCAAAGCATCAGTGGTCTGCGCTTCCTTCGTCGTTCCTTGGATGCTCGAAAGAAGCCCTACCTCATGTACGTTTATACAGTTCAGTTTTCACTAGAGGTCCCTAGCGCGGAAATGAATCTCATAGTCGCACGGGTTGCCGGACTGAAGGAACTTCCTTTAGAGGTTCCGATGATATGGCCGACACCAAGTAAGACGCTAAAGCATCGTCCTGTGGTCATCGGTTCGGGACCAGCAGGGTATTTTGCTGCGTTAGCCTTAGCGAGAAGAGGATATGCTCCACTAGTTCTTGAACGAGGAGACTCGGTTGAGGAACGCACCCGTAAAGTTCAGACGTTTTGGGATACGGGGAAATTAGATCCCGAGAGCAATGTGCAGTTCGGAGAAGGCGGAGCAGGGACATTTTCAGATGGTAAGCTCACCACCCGAATTCAGGATCGACGGATTACAGACGTCTTGGCGACGTTCGTAAAGCACGGGGCGCCCGCTGAGATTCAATACTTAGCGAAACCCCATATCGGGACAGATATTCTTAAAAATGTGGTCAAAGGGATTCGAGAAGAAATCGAGTCTTTGGGCGGAGAAATCCGTTTTCGAGCGAAAGTCAACGGATTCAAAGCGTCGGCAGGTGTCTTGCAAAGGGTGATCGTTCAAGATCAGGAAGAAATTCCTGCCGAAGCAGTCATTCTCGCGGTCGGTCACAGCGCCCGAGATGTCTATGAACTCTTACATGCAATGGACGTCACACTCGAGAAGAAATCCTTTGCGATCGGCTTGCGTGTGGAACATCCTCAGTCCCTGATCAATCTGTCCCAGTACGGCGTTGAGGAACACCGCCATATCGGCCCGGCAGATTATCAGCTGACTTATCAGGATGTAAGGACAGGCAGAGGGGCGTACGC
>Ga0209123_1000732_pt1 | contig 38239 bp, 44 predicted proteins | sample BarGraIncu00431A_FD_184500 | JGI IMG/M metagenome (GOLD analysis project Ga0209123, IMG submission 184500) | Arctic peat soil microbial communities from Barrow, Alaska, USA - Barrow Graham LP Incubations 004-31A (SPAdes) (version 2) | ecosystem: Environmental > Terrestrial > Soil > Wetlands >...
TGGAACATGGTATACGGCTCCACGCCAGAGGACGTAAAAAAAGATTTAGAGGGATTGCAGACGATGCGTATATTAGGAAGGAATATGGCCTGGTTCTTAAAGTGCAAAGAGGCCGGTATCAAAGCCAACATTCCGTTCCCTGAGCGTGAAGAAAACGTATTTACCAACTTTATCCGGAGGAGCCGTGAAGTGGAACTTTACAAAGTTTTTAGTAGATACAGAGGGAAATGCAGTCGATAGATTTGCACCGACTACCTCACCATTGAAATTAGAGAGCTCAATTAAAAAATTGATCGGGATATAAGAAGCGAACAATATGTCAATCACGTGGAGACCGTGGTAGTCCGTCTGTTTTCTTCTGAAACTTTACCATCCCACCCTGTTGGTAAATATTTTCTGAGATATGAAGGTCAGATTGTTTTTGGACAGTCTGGCTTTTTTGTATTATATTGGATTATTTATGATCTCTTAGGAGGATATAAAAAAGAGATGTGGAAAGTCTTTAGAAGTGAATATCTAAGAATTCAAATACTTCTAAATACGCAACGCAATCGGTGTGTCAGATGAAAGCCATAAAGTCTATAATGGGAAGCCGAAAAAACTGTAAATATATGAAGGCAGCCCATATGGATTACTAGCCATTATGGCTTCTTATAAAAGACGTTGAATAAAGGGGTAATATCCATATGCAAACAGACATATTAAGAAAAAAAATAAGGGATTACTTGGGAATAAATCCCTTGAGCCTTTGGACTGGGCATAAGGTGCTTAATGAAGAAGATTGTGATGGATATACTCGGATTTTAATAAACTATTTAGGAAGCGAAAATGATGTAATTCCAGCATATTTATTAATACCAAAAGGTGAGGGCGTTTTTCCAGCAGTTTTAATTCATCATCAGCATAATGGAGAAAGGCACTTAGGTAAAAGTGAAGTTTGTGGACTTGCTGGCAATCCATTGCAAGCATTTGGGGTAGCTTTAGTAAAGAAGGGATTTATCGTACTTGCGCCAGATTCAATATGCTTTGAAGATAGAAGAAAGAATATTAAAGGAGTACTCCAGGACCAAGAAAATGACTTTTCACAGCATTATAATGAAATGTGTTACCGTATTTTAAAGGGTAGTTCATTGATGAAAAAAGTGATTGATGATGCAAACATTGCAGTGGATTTACTTAAGAATCATAGAAAAGTTGATAAAGATCGGATTGGAGTTTTAGGTCATTCGTATGGGGGAAATACCGTAATCTTTCAAACTGCCATAAATGAAGAGATTGTATTTGCATGCTCCAGTAGTGCAGCTGCTACATATAAAAACAAAATGGAAAATGGAACAGGAATTGAAATGGCAGAAGTTATACCTGGATTCAATAACAAATATGATATCTCAGATCTAATAAAATGCATAGCACCAAGACATGTTTTATTAGTTTCAGCGACGGCTGATAAATATTCTAAGGATGCTGACTATATTGTCGTTAAAGGGCGGGCAATATATGATGAACTATACGCTGGTGAGAATTTAGAACACAAAAGATATCATGGCGGGCATGCATTAACTAAGGAAAGATTTGAGGATATAATTAAGTGGATAGAACAAGTTGTGAGTAAAATATAAGTAAATACGTCCGCCGCAAACGGATTAACGCAGTCTGCGCCACCTGTTATACCGGGTTTTCATTAAGCCCTTTGAATCAGTAAAGACCAAGAAGCTGCTTTATTAAGAAACAGCTTCTTGGTCTTTACTCTGTAATGAACTCTGTCTAGCGAATTTTTGGCCCTTTATTTTAGTTTTCCACCTTCAATGACAACTGATTCTGGATCAAGGGAGTCACCATAGGCCGGTTTTAGAGTTGTCTCATACGCTTTGTGAATAAAGTTTTCTTTACCCAGAGTCTCCAATTCCGTATTAACCCAAGTCAGAAGTTCTTTGTCGCCCTTTTTAACTGCAGGCGCAATGGTATCAAGACTACCTAACGTTGGGACTCCGACGGCAAAACCAGTATTTTGTCTAGCCCAAGCAAACAATAAAGTATTATCATGAGCTAAGGCAGCACCCCGTTTATCTTTTAAAGCATCAAAGGCTGCTGTATTTTGATCATATTTTATTAATTCAATCTGTGGATAATTTTTCGTAAAGTAAGTTTCTGCCGTTGTACCCTTAACGACAATCACTTTTTTGCCTTTTAATTGTTCAACGGAGGTTATTGGTGCACCATCAGGTGCTACTACGCCAAGGGCAACTTGCATGTAAGGTAATGCAAAATCAACGGTTTGTTTTCTTTCCTCAGTCACAGTGAAGTTAGCTAAAATAAGATCCACCTTATTTGTTTGAAGAAATGCCACACGACTGGCAGGCTCAACCAACACAAATTCAATCTTTGATTCATCACCTAAAAGATCTTTGGCAAATCTTTTGGCAATAAACACGTCAAAACCTTGGTTCTTACCATTAGCATCGACAAACCCAAACGGAGGCTTGTCGCTAAATACGCCAATTTTTATCGTGCCACGTTCTTTTATTTTTTCAATACTAGACTTAGTGGTTGCTTGATCTGAGTTAGTGCCTGTTGTTGCGGTTGCCTTGGTACCGCAACCTGTCAACATTCCTCCTAATACGACGACACTAACCAAGACGGCTAACAACTTTTTGATCTTTCTCATGCTACATCTTCCTCTCTTTTTACTGGTGATATTGAAATATATTTAAAAATTGCTGCGCACGCTCTGTTTTAGGACTTGTGAAAAACTCATCTGGTTCAGAGATTTCACATATTTTCCCAGCGTCTACAAACAAAACTCTGTCGGCAACGGCACGAGCAAAACCCATTTCGTGAGTGACAATGACCATGGTCATTCCCTGTTTTGCAAGGCCGAGTATTACATCCAGAACCTCTCGTACCATTTCAGGATCAAGGGCTGCTGTCACTTCATCAAAAAGCATTATTTCCGGATTCATGCACAAGGCTCTTACAATGGCAATTCGTTGCTTTTGACCTCCAGAAAGCTGACGCGGGTAAGCATCTTTTCGTTCAAGTAACCCTACGCGATCAAGTAATTGAGTTGCCTGTTGGAGAGCCTCCTGCTTATCTCTTTTTTGCACCCTTGTTGGGCCTAGCATAATATTTTCGATCACCGTCATATGGGGGAAAAGATCATAGTCCTGAAAAACCATGCCAATCTTTTGGCGAGTTTCTTGCCAATTCACGTTTTTGCCAGTGATGCTTTTACCATAGAAGGTTATATCACCCTCTTGAATGGTCTCAAGCCCATTAAGGCATCGAAGCAACGTACTTTTCCCACACCCTGACGGTCCCAGCACAACAACCACTTCACCCTTATGCACGCTCAGATTAATCCCGTCCAGCACTGTCGTTTCGCCATACTGCTTATGCAAATTTTGTATTTCAAGTAATACCTGATTATTTTCTTTATTCATGATGGCGCGGCTCCTTTATTGCTCCCATTTCATTTCCAATTTTTTAGATAGTCTGGAGAGTGGATAACATATGAGGAAATACAATATGAAGATGAGCCCGTAGATCCATAAAGGCGCTGCAGGTGCTTTTAAAATTGACCTCTCTATTATTTGTTGACCCACCTTTACCACATCAATCACGCCAATCATAACCACCAGAGAGGTTGTTTTCACCATTCTTGTCGCTAAATTTATTGCGCCTGGCAACATACGCCGTACCGCCTGAGGTATGAGAACATATTTGTAAAGTCCCCAAAAATTTAGTCCAAGAGCCTTGCCTGATTCGATTTGATGCCTAGGCAACGATTCTAACGCGCCTCTAACAATGTCCCCCATTTCTGCTGTACCCCATAGACTAAATACAATGACTGCGACAACTTTACCATCCAAATCAAGATCAAATGCGGCAGTTACTCCAAAGAATACGATAAATAACCACACAAGAATGGGGATGATTCTAAACATTTCAAGGTAAAGCTTACAACTATAGCGTATTACCTTTGAATTTGAGGTTCTAAGTAAACCCACGCCGATACCAAGCACAAAAGCTATTACAATAGAAATGAAGGCAATACTTGCTGTCACCAGCAAACCGCTAAATAAACGTTGCAAGGCTGTTCCTTCAAAGAGCACACTAATTCCCAAATTCTGCATATCTAATCTTCCTTTCCAACCAACTCAAAGAGATTGATAGTGGCAGAATAATGATTAGATAGGCAACCACCAACATCAATAGCGATTCAAACGTTCGATAATACATACCGATGACGGATTGCGTTACATTCATAAGGTCAGCAATTGCAATGATCCCGAAAATAGACGTTTCTTTGAGTAGAAAGATACAATTCGCGCCTAAGGATGGGATAGTGACCGCAATTGCTTGTGGCAAAATAACATATCTGACCAGTTGCAGATTAGAAAGACCAATGCTAAGACCTGATTCAATTTGCGTCTTACTCACCGCCTCTATGCCACCTCGGAATGCTTCCGTCATATAGCTTCCGCCCAAAAATGCCAACCCAACAATGGCACAAGTATTCTCACTCATGGTTAGCCCTATTTTGGGGAGTCCATAATATAAAAAGAATAATTGTATCAGCAAGGGAGTATTCCGAGAAATCTCTATGTACAGCTGAACGACTCGTTGAAGCCCCTTGACCTTATAATATAAAACAATGCTACAGATGAGGCCAATGATCAAAGCTAACACGATACCCCCAAAACCAAGCTTAATTGTGATCCACGCAGCTTTTTGGTATAGAGGCAAAGTCGTCATCATAAATTGCCAATTAATCTCCATTAATTCAGCACCGCCCATTAATTCCTTAATTCTGTTTTACTTAAATTGTGATACTATCATTCGGTTGTAAGACCGGCACTTTGACAGAAACAGTGTCGGGGTACTTAATGCCTGCCCCCGTATTGAGGAGCACCACCTTTTCGTTTTCCCCGATATAACCTTCTTTTCTTAAATGGATGGCTGCCGCGAAAGTCGCTGCTCCCTCAGGGCAAATAAAGAGTCCTTCGGCTACCGCCAATTCCCCTTGCACTCTAAGCAAATCTTCATCATCAACCGCCACTGCGCATCCGTTTGTCTCATAGATTGCCTCTAGTACCAGAAAATCACCCAATGCTTTTGGAACAGTAATTCCAAAGGCCACCGTTTTTGCGTTTTCCCAGAATTCAGAAGACGTCTTGTGTTCTTTCCACGCTTTGACAATGGGAGCACATCCAGTAGCTTGAACCGCCACAAGACGGGGCATCTTTTCCCCAATCCAGCCCAGTGTCTGTAATTCTTTAAAGGCTTTATAGATGCCGATAATTCCTACTCCGCCACCCGCCGGATAAAGGATCACATCGGGCGCTTCCCAGCCGAACTGTTCGGCAATCTCAAGGCCCATTGTTTTCTTACCTTCAATTCTGTAAGGTTCCTTGAGGGTAGAGGCGTCAAATAGCCCATAATTAGCAACCGCTTTACCGACAATCTTCCCGGCATCGCTGATCAAACCATTCACGAGGTAAAGGTCCGCTCCGGTAATGGCGCATTCGTTGCGGGTGATTGCCGGCGCATCTTCAGGCATTATGATGACGCTTTTGATTCCAGCCCTGGCACAATATGTAGCCCATGCAGCACCCGCATTGCCGTTTGTTGGCATACCAAGCGCCTTGATCCCAATTTCCTTCGCTTTAGATACTCCCACTGCAGCACCTCTTGCCTTGAAGGTGCCAGTTGGAATGATGCCTTCATCTTTGAGATACAGATTGTTCAGTCCCACTTTTGGCCCAATTTTGGTTAGTTTAATCAAAGGAGTCATACCTTCCCCCAACGTGACAATGTTTTTTTCGTCCCGAATCGGTAAGAGTTCCTTATAACGCCAAAGTGACGGTTCCCGCCCTACTAAATCGCTTTTCTTGAAATCTTTCTTGGCTTTCTCCAAATCATACCGGGCGAGAAGTGGAGCGCCACAGGAGCACAATTGATTAGGCTGCTCTGTTTCGTAAGTTTTCTTACATTTTGAGCATTCTAAATGCGTTAAAAAGCTTGTCATTAGAAAAGCACCTCCATATTTATTGATGACTAAATTAAACTAATAAGGTTAATACACACATATCCGATATGTTTAATAGTGATTAATTTAATTTGTTTTATAGTACTTCGCTTTTATAGAAAAGTCAATAAAAAAAACCTCCTCGCTCGACTAAACGAAGAAGATTCAGGCTGGTAAAACACATAGAATATCCCACTGCCAGATTATCAAGACATTCTGTTTTTTTTATTATTTATTAGTAAAGTGCAGAAATATTTAGGAAATTGGTTGAATTCTAGAGAAGAGTAATCTATAGTATCTCAAGCCCCCAATTGAAACAGTCTTCTATAACGAGTGTTCTTAATTGGGTCCCAATGGCGCAAATTGATGAATATATCATGAACAATTTACAAGGGGGAATATGTTATGGCATCTGTAAATCTAGATCAGCTAGTACAACGGTATAGCAACAATTCAGAATCCGTGTATCATACATGGTTTAATAGTGAGGCCCGGAGGGACGCTCTTCAGTCCATTCCTAGTAGCGTTTGCAATGTAGTTTTATCAATCAAGAATGGTAGCTTTGGCAATGACTTTAAAGGTTCACCTCTCGAGACCGTCTTAAATTCCATAACAGAACAAAAGCAGGTATTCAAAGGGGCTGCTCATCCGTTTTATTGGAAACCGAAACTTGGGATACCTGATATTTATGAGAACGAGCAAAACAAACGACACTTTGCTCAGTTTCTGGAATGCTGTTTATCCGAAGCTAGTGGGGATGATCTAGTTAAAGAAATTAATAAACTGGATGAATACAAGATAAAAGGTCTTGGACCGGCAGTTGCCAATATACTCTATTTTCTTCATCCGACTAAAATGTCGCCCTTTAATACTGCAATGGTTAAAGGGTATAACTTGATATTCCCCGAAAATATCAAGTTAGGCTGTTGGCAGTCCTACCTCAAGATGCGGGAGACCATCATCAAATCTAATGAGAGATTACAACCAAGCTTATCTGAAGATTTAGGTGCCATTTCAGGACTTCTATATGACGTGGGAGTTGAGAAGATAAGCCTTGACACTAACTGACAAACAGTTGCCTTTGCTTGTCTTAAGTTCCCGGGATTTCGTTAATTAATAGTCATAGGGGGACCATGATGCCTGATTTCTATTATAATTTTCAAGATTTACAGTTGCATGAACAAGAAGGCGAAGATTATCTGATCAACGTCAGTCGTCATTGGCATCACGTCTTGATCATCGCCCCACACGGTGGAAAAATTGAACCCTATACCTCTGAAATTGCACAATGGATCGCAGACGAAGATTTTGCTTGGTACTCTTTTGAAGGCTTAAAAGATCTTGATAACCCAAGGCTCCATATTACGAGTCATAATTTTGATGAGCCTACGGTGCTGCAAGCTCTCCAGGAAGCTTACACAGTGATCACCATTCATGGGCTAAAGAATCGCCTTGATGAATTCCTTATGATCGGTGGTTTGGATACAACCTTGGGGGCTGAATTGCGAGTTGCACTCCAACACCAGGGTTTTATCGTCAGAGAAAGTGAACAGCCATATCGTGGTGTTCGGGCGACAAATATTTGCAATTGTGGATGTTCAGGCAAAGGTGTTCAATTGGAGCTGAGCTTTGCTCTGAGGAAAAGGCTCTTTGAAGATGAGAAATATAGGCTTCGGTTCATTGACACGATTAGGTCACTGATTAAGGACCGTAAATAGATAGGAAATCCATTGCAAAACTTTTGCAAGCATTCGTTAATCGTACTATTATCTTAAATGGAGCGACGGAAAAAAATGATAAAAACAATGAATTAATATAGATCCATTTAACCGCTTCTGTCGGTTATTTTTTTTCTGGCCGATAGCTGTTCAATTTGGGCGAAAGTAACTTTCAGACACTAATAGTATAACGTTAATAATAGTACCTTGACAGTGATAGTAATATGACATATATTATATCTATGGAGGTGCCACGATGGTCGATAATAAAATCTCCTCGGATTTACTCAGAGGACATACGGACACGATTATTTTGAAGTTATTGATGAGCGGTGATAAATATGGATATGAAATATCAAAGTTGATCCATTCGAACTCCAGTGGTGAGTACGAACTCAAGGAGGCTACTATGTATTCTAGCCTTAAGAGGCTAGATCATGATGGTAGTATCACTTCATATTGGGGTGATGAGACCCAAGGCGGACGGAGAAAGTACTATAGAATTACGGAAAAGGGGGAAGGGACATATTTTCAAAATATAAAAAATTGGGAGTACGCTAAGCGCATTCTAGATCAATTATTATAAGAGGAAGGTGGAATAACAATGAATAAGAAATTAATCAAATATTTAGAGGGAGTATTTTTACCCTATGAGCAGTTGCAGTCGGTCAAAGAATTGAAAGAAGAGTTGTCGAATGATTTACAGGAAAAGTTGAGTGATTTGAAGAATCAAGGTTATGATGATGAAGCTGCTTATAATATGACCATCGACTCAATTGGAGATATATCAGAGATCATAGAAAGTATCTCTGCAAAGACAAGAGAACTACAGCAGATGGTAAGTCAGGATTTTTCAAATATTATGCTTGAAAAATCTGATTTTAAAGGTGTGAAAGTACATGATGCCAAGTTTAACGGCAGCGCCCTTAAAGAATCAGACTTCAGCAATTCAGATTTAAGTAATAGCTCCTTTAAAGGCACTGATTTACAAAATTCTGATTTTAAAAAGGTAACCTTACATGATGGAACCTTTAACGGTAGCGCCCTTAAGGGATCAGATTTTAGTGGTTCAGATTTAACGAACACCTCCTTTAAAGGTTGCGATTTGACGAATGTAAGGTTTGAAGGTGCTAATCTTACAAGAACAAAATTAACTTCGGTGAGTCTGAAAAATATAAGTTTTAAAGGCTGTGTTTTAGATTATACGGATTTTACCTATTCAGATTTGTCCGGAGTATATTTCGATCATCAAACGCTTATTGGTACTGTTTTTAAGGGCTCAGGTTTATCAGGGACATCTTTTAAAAATGTCGTTTTTAGAAATGTGTACTTTAAAAGCGCCTATGTAAAAAAGGCTATTTTTGACGGCGCTACAATGGATAAATTGACTTATGCTGTTTTAAAAGGCAGCAAAGCAAACTTGACGAATGTCACAGTGATTTAGGGGGTGGGATCATGATTGGAACGAATACGGCTATTTCTGTAAGTGGCCTTGAAAAGTCCTATAAGGACTTGAAAGTGCTGAAAGGTATTGATTTTACGGTAAAAAAGGGCAGCATTTTTGCCCTACTGGGTTCTAACGGATCGGGTAAAACGACCATGATTAAAATCCTAACGACTTTACTCAAACCCGATAAAGGAGACGCTCACATCTGTGGTTTTGACGTTGTTCGGCAATCAGAGCAGGTACGCGGAAAAATCAGCCTGACAGGACAGTCTGCCGCAGTGGACGAGATTTTGACAGGGAGAGAGAATTTGCGCATGATTGGGAAACTGCGTCATCTGTCCGACGCAAATAGCAAGACCAATGAATTACTTGAACAGTTTCATTTACTTGACGCTGCGGACCGGAGGGTAGCAACTTATTCCGGCGGTATGCGCCGAAAGCTCGACCTGGCGATGAGTTTGATCGGCAACCCCTCCGTTGTATTTCTTGACGAGCCAACCACTGGATTGGATCCGCAAGGACGCATCGCTATGTGGAAAATTATTAAAGATTTCAGGCATTCAGGGGTTACCGTGTTTTTAACGACGCAGTATCTGGAGGAGGCGGATGAGCTTGCCGATCAAATCGCTATTCTAAACGAAGGGAAAATTGTCGCTGAAGGAACCGCGGCCGAATTAAAAAAGCTCATTCCCCACGGACATATTGAACTGGGATTTCGTGATGAAAAAGAAGTAGAATTGGCGCGTGATTTGCTGAAGGAATTTAATGCAAGCCTGAACCAGGAGAATCTAACACTGTCCATTGCTACTGACGGGAGCATAAAACAGATGACTAACATTCTGAATCGGCTTGAAAACGCGAACCTACCGGTTGCTGTATTTTCGCAAAAGCTGCCAACACTGGAGGATGTGTTCCTTACGATTATTGGTGAAAATAAGGGAAAGGGGCAGGATGCTTAATGCAAATCATCACAAGAGTAAAGAATAATCTCAGCGATACGATGGTTATGTCTAGACGTTGCATGCGCCATGCATTTCGAAGCATGGACACGTTGATTACCGTCATCGCAACGCCTATATTCATGATGCTTATGTTTGTTTATGTGTTTGGTGGAGCCATTAACACAGGTTCCATAAACTATATCAATTTTGTCGTGCCGGGTATCGTGATTATGTGTATTGCAACGGGTACAGCCTACTCAGCTATGCGTTTAAACAACGATATGACGAAAGGTATTATTGATCGGTTCCGTTCTATGCCCATCGCTAAATCATCGATATTGGCGGCACATGTGCTGACATCGGTCGTATTTAACACCTTTTCAGTCGTAGTGGTCATGTTGTCTGCTCTATTAATGGGGTTCAGGACTCAGGCGGGAATCACCGAATGGCTCGTTGTTATTGGAATACTGCTACTGTTTACGCTGGCTTTGACATGGATATCCATGATGTTTGGTCTATTGGCAAACAGTATGGAAGGTGCAGTAGGTTACAGCTATCTTTTCTTGATTCTGATCTTTTTAAGCTCTGCCTTTGTGCCCATCAACTCCATGCACGGCATCGTACGCTCATTTGCGGAGTATCAGCCGATGACACCCATTATTGAATCCATTCGTTCACTGCTTACGGGTGTGCCAGCTGGAAACAGTGTTTTAATTTCAGTTATATGGTGCTTGGGTATGCTCATTGCTTCTTATATTGCTGCAATGCAAATTTACAGACATAAGCTGGCATAAATCATCTTAAAGGTATCTTCCAGTAATGGACCTTTTACATTCCTTCAACCCCATCAGATTCCCGCTATAAAGAATCTCGCCACCCCGGTTTCCACCATCTGGTCCCATGTCGATAATCCAGTCGGCGCTTCTGATGATATCAAGATTATGCTCAATGACAATGACGGTGTTTCCTTTTTTTACAAGCCTGTCAATAATCGATAGTATATTTGTTATGTCCGACATGTGAAGCCCTGTTGTGGGCTCGTCCATAATATAGATGTTGCCTTTTTTGTTTAATTCCTTGGCAAGCTTCAATCGTTGGCACTCGCCACCTGAGAGCGTGTTCAGCGGTTGCCCCAAGGTCATATATTGAAGACCTACATCTATGATACTTTTTAGTTTTTTCATAATCTCCTTATGCTCAAAAAAATCATTGGCTTCTGTTATGCTCATTTCCATAATATCAACAATGTTTTTGCCCTTATACAGATACCCTAAAACGTCCTTCTTATAGCGTTTTCCCTCACAATCTCCGCAAACAGTTTTCATTGAATCCATAAAGGAGAGCTTTGCTTCGATAAATCCCGTTCCGCCACAATTAGGGCAACCACCTTCGGAGTTATAGCTGAAAAGACCGGCGCTCACCTTATTTTCATCGGCAAATATCTGGCGAATGAAATCCATTATTCCTGTATATGTGGCTGAATTGGATCGAATGTTAGCACTGACAGCGTTTTGGTCAATTACAACTGCTTCGGGATATTCTTTAATAAATACCGCATTGACGATGGTACTTTTACCCGAACCAGCGACGCCCGTGACGACCGTAAACAAACCTTTCGGTATTTGCAGGCTCACATTTTTTAGATTGTTAATACTGCTTTTCTTTGTTTCGTAAAATTCATGGCTTATCCTTGGGCTTTCTTTAATATCAAGCTTTTTTCCTAGAAACTTTCCTGTCAATGTATCTGCCTGCAACAAATCGTCAAAACAGCCCTCAAACACAATCTCTCCGCCCTGTGAGCCAGCCTTTGGGCCGACATCCACAATATGGTCGGCTATTTTCATAACCTCAGGGTCATGTTCAACCACGATCACGGTATTTCCCTTATCTCTGATCTTTAGTAGCAACTCGTTTAGCCTATGAACATCTCTTGAATGAAGCCCAATGCTTGGTTCATCAAAAATATACATAACGTCCGTTAAACTGCTTGTCAAATGTTTCACCATTTTGACACGCTGCGATTCACCGCCCGACAAAGTCGATGTTTCTCTAGTTAGGCTCAAATAATCCAGCCCGATATTAATTAAGTTCTCCAACCGTTCAAGGATGCTTTTCACAATTGGCGCAAATGCTTTATCATCAATTTTTATTAATACCTGAACCAATTCATCAATTTGCATCGAGGTCATATCATAGATGTTATAGCCCAGTATTTTGGAAGATAGAGCCGTTTCGTTATACCTTTTTCCATTGCAATCACAACACGTTTGAATGGAAGTAAATGCTTCAATCTTTTTTTGATTAGCTGGGGACTTTTCCCGATCTGTGTTGATGTTTTGTCGAGTGAACTTTCCCATAAGTCCCTCATAGGTGGAATTCATTTCGCCATCCATAATGTTAATCAAAACCTTTTCGGGTTTTGCGTAAACCAATTTATCATACTCTTCCTCAGTATAGTCCTTAATCTTCTTATCATTGTCGAAGAAGCCGTGATTGGCATACATTTTCCATTGCCACGTGCCTACAACGAACCCTGGAAGTAAAATTGCACCCTCGTTTAAAGATTTTTCTGCATTTAACGCCTTGTCAATATCTAATATCATGATTCGTCCGATGCCTTCACATGTTTGACACATACCATGTGAGTCATTGAAGGAGAAGTTAAAGGATAGCCCAATCTTTGGCTCACCCAATCTGGAAAAAAGCAACCGTAATAATGAGTTAATGTCCGTAACAGTACCCAGTGTAGAGCGTGAATTCCCCCCAAGCCTTTTTTGGTCAACGACAATGGCTGTTGATAAGTTAGCAATGGAATCAACTTCTGGTCGCCCATACTTCGGCAAAAAGGTTCGCACAAAATTACTAAAGGTCTCATTTAACTCTCTACCGGCTTCTTGTGCTATCGTATCAAAAACAATCGATGATTTTCCCGAGCCCGAGACTCCCGTGAAAATCGTTAGTTTTCTTTTAGGTATTTTCAGACTGACATTTTTAAGATTGTTTTCTCTAGCCCCTAATATTTCAATAAACTCGGTTTCCATCAATTTTCCACCTTTATAAAGATATTTGATATAGCATTACCCTCACGACTCTACAATGAGCAATAAAAGTTGTCTTCCTCACTATCCTTAATATCATATCATCGATTGTAGAGCCAAACGATCATTTCTGCAATCTTGGGAGGAAATGAAGAAAATATGAGGAATGTATAGGGTTAATGGGTGGCACACTGCCATGGGAAGGTAGTTCATCTTGTCCATAGTGTCACCCATCTGCCAAGAATTATAGTGCATCTAAAAAGAGATTGATTGAAAGAGGGGCTTATTATGAGTAATTACCTAATGCCATATTTTTATTTCAATGGGAATTGTGAAGAAGCTGTGAGATTTTATGAAAGCGTTCTCGGTGGAGAAGTCACCATTATGCATTTAGGAGATACCCCACCGAATCCAGCATTCCCGGTACCTGATGACATGAAAAATCTAGTGATGCATGCAGAATTAAGAAGAGACGACCATGTGATCAACTTTTCAGACTGGTTTACGACTAATGTTCCTTACAGTACCGGAAACAGCATATCGTTCGCGTTGCAATTCGATACAAAGGAAGAGACTAAAGCAATGTTTGAAGCATTATCGATTGGTGGCACAATCGACTTGGATTTACAAGAAACTTTCTTCAGCCCGTTTTACGGTAAGATTACTGATAAATTTGGCGTTATGTGGCAGATCGTATGTAATAAGGCTTAACCAAATAAAGCTGTTCTCTATGAGAGCAGCTTTATTGGCGGTATGGACTGTATGTTAATGCATGTAATTGCATAAAATAGTATAACGTAGTACAATATGTCGAAATGTATTTTCGCTTTATGGACGAATGATACCTCTCTAATGATAATTTCAATAGATAATACCCGTGATTTTACGGTTGAAAAATAGGCCTTCTTTACTCACTCTCTTTCCTAATACCCCTCCTAGCGAGGGGACTTTTTATATCTGTCTAACGACATTTCAACCGGCAATAGGAAGAGGAGAGCGTTAAGCTCTCCCTACTTTGGTTTGGAATAAGGACGCTGGAAATTAGACCCAAGAAAGACGAAAGCTCATTAGAAAGAGTTCGTTTCCCTTTCTAATGAGCTATGATTAAGAATGCATAACATGACAGAAAATTAACGTTTTGAACCGAACTGTTCAAAGATTCTCTTTACCATTTGGCCACCAACAGAACCATTTTCACGGCTCGTGCGATCAGCACCAAGTTTAACTCCGAGTTCAGTCGCGATTTCTTCTTTAGTGATAGGTAAGTTGTACTTTGTCATTTAAATTACCTCCTTAATTTTTTTATTTGAGCATGAATTCAATTTAACCAATGATAGAAATTAATACTCATGTAATGTCTGGTATTAATGGTAATCCTTCCAACGAACCATCAATTGAAGCCGTTTAACATCAGGTTTGAGTTGGGAGCTTGCAAGTGTTTTTGTTTAAAATTGCAGAAAGGAGAGCTTAACGGCTCTCCTTTCTGGATTGGACTAACTGCATTTGAGCTAGAGGCAATATTTCTTCAAGAAGTTCATCTCAACGACGACATAGAGTTGTAAATTATTACTTTGAGTAATTTCCACGCCTACTTTGACGGGAAAGAAAATGATAATTTACAACTTTTACTTAACTATATCAATTCCTTGGCATTACTGCCGGATTCTATTATATGCAAGTATTTGAGTTTGTAATCTGGTAGGTTTTGTTTATCTAAATTATTAAGGCTATCACCTTTTCAGATGATAGCCAGTTATAAAAAGCTATTTTTAAAAGATCACGCCTAAAGCGATAAGAATCAAGATAGCGATTGCGATAATTCCTACGCCTACGCAATAGAGCTCCATGGGTCCTGGCCTAATTCACTTAATTTCAAGCTTTTCTACTTAATATAAAACGCTCGTGTAGAATCTTGCGGCGTAGATTATTTGATATAAACTCCATGGATCCTTGTTAGAGTGGCCTTCTTAGACAATTCACCATATTTTTCCAGACCACCATATTTATGACGATTTCGACAGGGTCTCTGACATATACTTATACCATAGGAGGTTGAGAAGTGGTGGAAGATAAAATTCTTAAGGCATTAGAATACTTAAGTCTAAAAGTTGAGGTTATCACAAAAAGAACACTTGGCACTGGTCAATAAAGCGGAACACGATAAGATGTCGTTTGATATATCGGAAATAGACTCAGAGGGTGACAGAACAATTAAGACCAAGAATATATCACAGTGGAAAGGTCGGGCTACATATGGGTGAGGTCATCGTAGTAACTTCTGGAAAAGGCGGCGTAGGCAAGACAACGACATCCGCAAACATTGGCACAGGACTCGCTGCAGCAGGACATAAAGTCGTTCTGGTAGATGCAGATATTGGCTTGCGTAACCTCGATGTGCTGTTGGGACTGGAAAACCGCATTGTTTACGATCTAGTGGACGTGACCAGTGGAAGTTGCCGCCTTAAACAAGCGCTTATTAAAGATAAACGGTTTGAGAATCTTTTTTTGTTGCCAGCTTCACAAACAAAAGATAAAACAGCCGTTAATCCAGAGCAGATGAAAGTCTTAGCCGCAGAGCTAAAGAAAACCTTTGATTACGCAATCATTGATTGTCCCGCTGGAATTGAACAGGGATTTCGCAATGCAATTGCCGGTGCAGACCGAGCCATTGTCGTCTGTACACCGGAAGTTAGTGCCGTGCGAGACGCAGACCGTATCATTGGCCTTTTGGAAGCAGCAGAGCTCAGGAATCCCAAATTAATCATCAACCGGATTCGTCCGGACATGATAAAACGTGGAGATATGATGGATATCTCTGATATACTAGATATTTTAGACGTAGAGCTGATTGGGGCCGTTCCGGAAAACGAGAGTATTATTACTTCTACGAACCATGGTGAACCGGCAGTGATGGATAAAAAATCAAGAGCCGGCGAGGCCTACCGCCTCATCACAAGACGAATTCAAGGAGAAGAAGTACCCCTGATGAATTTAGATGAACCCCATGGAATTATGCATAGACTCAAGAGACTCGTTGGCTTACGCTAACTGTTCGAACCGGAGAGGAGAGGAGGGAAAAGTTCTTGTTGGAATTTATTAGAAGAATGCTTGACAAGGAAAGTGACTCCAGCAAGGGGGTGGCAAAGGAACGTCTGCGGCTCGTTCTGATTCAGGATCGTGCGAGCATGTCGCCTGCCATGCTCGACAGCTTAAGGGACGATTTAATCAAAACTATTTCTATTTATTTAGAAATCGACGAAGCTGCGCTCGAATTCAACCTATGTAAGGATGATAAAGAAGTGGCGCTAGTTATCAACATTCCCGTCAGTAAAATGAAGAGGGACTACGCCGCAAGGAGTAAGTCAGCATAACACAGGGGATATGGAGAAAAACTGCCAAGGCCAGACTTTCAAATTGAAGGTCTGGCCTTTTGGGCTATTATTGGAAATTATTTCGCTCTCGTCTTCAAACACTGGCTCATTTTGACCCGGAGTATTCACTAGTGCAGGAATATTTAGGAAACTTGTTGAAAGACTAGACGAGCGTAATTTGTGGAGAGCAAGGTGTTATAGGGGAAAATGCTTAGTGCTTACAGAGGGTTTCCTAAAAGTATCTATATTATTTTCGTAGTTCAAATAATAAACAGGTTTGGAGATTTCGTCGTTCCCTTTTTGACCTTGTACCTAACAATAAAATTGGGTTTATCGTTTGCAACGACGGGTGTCATTGTAATGGTTGCGTCTGTCGTAAGTATTCCAGGTTCGATTTTAGGGGGTGAATTTGCAGATCAACTAGGGAGAAAAAGAGTTTATGTAATGGCGCAAACAATTGCAGGGATATTACTAATTCCGTGTGCTTTTCTAAATAATTCTTCTGTCATTGTGATTTGCATTCTCTTGGCTACTTTTTTCAACGGAGCCGTAAGACCTGCCATTAATTCTATGATTGCAGACATACTACCACCTCATAAAAGACAGTTGGGTTATTCACTTAGTTACTTGGGGATTAATGTTGGAGTAGCGTTAGGACCGATCATCGCAGGTTTTTTGTTTAACCATTCTCTACCGTTACTTTTTATTGGAGATGCAATAACATCATTTATAGCCGTTAGCCTTGTTATATACCATATCGAGGAAGTCGATCCATTAACCTCAGAAGTTGCAGTGACGGCAGAAGAGAAAGATGAATCAGGGAATCTTCTAGAGGTAATGTTAAAAAGACCGAAGATCATCATACTGTTACTAATTTCTATTATATACAGTGCTGTATATATACAACATAGATTTTCCCTTCCAATCATGCTTGATAGCCTATTCCTAACCCAAGGCCCTGAAAAATTCGGATTACTTATGAGCGTCAATGCCTTAACCGTCCTAATATTAACGATGTGGGTTACTCATATTACAAAAAGATTTAAGCATTTGACGAATATGGTGATCGCCGGTGTTTTATATGCCATAGGTTTTGGTATGGTCGGACAAATCAGTACCTTTTACATGTTTATGATATCTACTGTATTATGGACATTGGGAGAAATACTGATGGCCACAAACTTTGGCGTATATGTTGCCAATCATAGCCCCAGGAATTATAGAGCTAGATTTAGTGCTTTATCTGGCTTAAACAAAGCGATAGGCGGGGCTTTGGGAACTTCACTTATGGGGTTATACATAGGCTTAAATGGTATCAAAGCGGTATGGAATTTAACCTTTGTATTATCGTGTACTGCTGCGATGCTTATGTTTCTACTGTCTGTTTATTCCAGTAGGAAATATTCAAAGCGCCTTCCTGATTGCATTCAAAGTAGAGATAGTGGTCGGTCATAGACCCCTATAATGTAGATCTCTTTAGCATATACATATGGGATAGGGAAAAAATCTTGAAATGCAATTTCTAATTAGATGATTTATGGAATAGGAATGTGTTGTAGTAGGGTAAAACGAGAGGGGAAGGGAAAATGAGAAAACCTATAATCGTGTTGGCGCTCTTAACGATGTCTCTCTTTCTATTTGGCTGCGGCTCGGCTAACCAAGAAAATGCAGCGAAAGAGGTAGTTAGGCAGTATAAGACAACCTTATATAATATTGAGGATTACAATAAGGCTTTTCAAAATTATAGTTCGCCAGAATTCTTGAAAAGTCTTGAAAGTTATAAAATCTACTTTACTGAGAAAGGGTACACTCAATTTTCTGCTAATAGGGTTGCCCTTATGCCAATTGAGGCTTGCGAAAAGGGAAAACATAACTTGAAAGTCACCAATATTATCTTTGACAAGGTAACGGCTGAAAGTAAAGAAAAATTGATGATCGATTATAGAGTTCAGCTTAAAGCTGTTTATCCGAGTGGGGAAAAGATTGCCGATGAAAAGAGCCAAGCAACTTTAGTCAAAGAAAATAATGTGTGGAAAATTAGTAATGACTGGTTTTATGTAAACGAGTTATTTCGAAGCGATTTGAATTTTCCCAACCGATGAATAAAACAAACTCAGATGTTCTGCACCGTTAGTTTAGTCGAGGAAGAATTTTATTATTGAAGAATGAAAAAGTATTGACATTTTCCTAAAAGGGTAATATATTACTTATAAAGAGTAATATATTACCCTTTATTTTAGTTAGGAGGTACTATTTTGAATAAGCTTAATTCGATGAAGGATCAGAAATTTGTCTTTGGTTCAGTCTTAGTCATTGCCAATAGGATGGATACTTTACTTGAGAGAGAACTAAAAGAATATGATGTAACGTCTAAGCAATGGCTCTTGACAGCTGTTCTAGATAATTCATTTGACCATCCTCCCACAATAAAAGAAGTCGCGAGAGAAATGGGAAGCTCTCATCAGAATGTCAAACAGGTTGCTTTAAAGCTTGAACAAAAGGGCTTGCTTGTTCTTGAAAAGGATAAAAAGGATGCTCGAGTGACCCGACTTAAATTAACGGATCAAATTAATGAGTTTGCGCAATTAACACAATCAAAAGCGACAGCTTTTACTCAAGCCTTGTTTAAGGGAATTGAGAAAGATGACATGTCAAAGGCAAGAGCTGTCCTTCAAACAATGCTCTTTAATTTAACCGAGATGGACCAACCTGAAAGGGATGATTGAACCATGAAAACAATGATTATTTATAGCACTACCTATGAATATACCAAAGAGTGCGCAGAAACGTTAAAGGAATATCTCTTGGGTGAGGTTATTGTTGTGAATGCAATGAGTGATGTCATTCCACAATTAGATGAAATTGACAACGTCCTGATCGGTGGCTCGATATATATGGGGCAGATACAAAAGAACATGAAGGAATTTTGCACTTCAAATGTTGCTTTGCTTAAGGACAAGAGACTAGGGCTATTCTTATGTTGTGGTTTGCCAGATAAATTTGAACAAGCTATGACGGATGCATTTCCAGAAGAACTCTTGAAAAGAGCACTTGCAAAAGAATGCTTTGGAGGAATACTGAGGACTGAAAGGATGAACTTTGTCCATAAGATGATCGCAATATTAATGAAAAAATCAGCGGCTAAAGAAGGGAAAGAAGCAATAAAACAAATGCCTGAAAATATTGCAAAAATGGCAGCAATTTTTAATTAATGATGAGAATGAGGAGGATCGTATGATGCCCAACTTGCCTAAAATTGTCCTTGTGATTTTAAGTGTCTTACTGCTTATTGTTTTGTTGGTTGTTATTATATCAAGGATTGCGAATGACCAATTCAATCGAAAGGTTGATCAAGGTGTCGCGGCGTTCTATAGCGGCGTGGAAAATAAACATGAAATCATCCGTCAAAGCGACTTGGAGCGATTACCCACCCCAGTTCAGAACTGGTTGCAATACTCCCAAGTGGTCGGTAAAGAGAGAATTGTAGCCGCACGCACAAAACATGACGTTACCATGAGACTGAAAGAAAACCAGCCCTGGCTAAACGCTCAAGCGGAACAGTACTTTAGAACAGATGAACCAGGATTTATTTGGGCGGTAGATATTAAAATGGCGCCCCTAGTGCACATTGTGGGAAAGGATCAGTACATCGATGGTAGAGGAAATATGCTGATCAAGCTTCTATCTCTTATCACTGTAGCCAATGGAAGCGGCAAAGAAATCGATCAGGGAACACTGTTGCGGTATCTTTCGGAGATCATGTTGGTTCCCACGGCAGCCTTAAGTGACACAATTCAATGGGAAGGAATCGACTCAAATTCAGCCAAAGCGACCATGAGTTACAAGGGAGTGACGGCATCCGGGGTCTTTACGTTCAATAAAAAAGGTGAGATTCTGAATTTTGTTGCTCAGCGCTATGGTGACTTTGATGGAGGCTATCGAATGGAAACTTGGTGCGCTGAAATCACAGAATATAAGGAGTTCGGCGGTTTCAAGGTCGCGTCTAAGGGAGATATCATTTGGAAATTAAAAACTGGAGATTACCATTGGTATCACTTTGAAGTGAAAGAAATCGAATACAACAAACTGGCTAGATATTAAGATCGTACACGCTAGCCAATGGAAAAATAGGTGAGAGGGGTACTGATTATGAAGTGGTTCCTGGCGGTTGTTATATTTATCCATGGCTTGATTCACCTTCTCGGTGCAGTGAATGAATTAGGTCTGGCAAAGGTTGAAGGGTTTTCCAATCAGACGTTGTTCTTAATTCCGCAGAATACTCACCCGATATTTGGAGTGCTTTGGTTCATCGCTGTTTTAGCATTTTTAATGACTGTCTTCGGTTTAGTTACAAATCGGCAATGGTGGAGACCAGTCGCCATTGGCGCAGTAATATTGTCCCAAATCTTAATTTTAATCTGGTGGCCGGACGCGAAATGGGGAACGATTGTTAACGTACTCATAATCATAGGCGGGATTATGCTGGAAAAGCCCCATTCACCAACGGCACGTATTAATGTTTAAGGGTAATTAGACTCAACTGCAAAAAGGTAAATTATTGATTAATGGCGAATGTGATATAACATCCGTCATTCTATTACCTGCAGCGGTAATACTAAAGCCTTTACGATAATGGCACCCGTTATTGCAGTAGTAAGGACTGGAGGACATGGTATGAAAGATTTATTTCTTGTTGAGCCGCAAGAACGATATAAAGTAGGGTTCGAGAAGATGGTTGAGGAGTATAGAGCCTTTGGTGAAACAGAATATTTCGAGATGTACAAAGAAGCTATAAGCGATTTCAAGGGTTATGTTCTAAAATTGAAGGACAACATTAAGGGGTGTGATGGATGGGTCCCTTCATACACCTTCTGGTTAACAAATATGAACGATAAGATTTTAGGCGTTGTAAGAATACGCACTTCATTAAACAACGAATTTGTAAGGAAATTCGCAGGCCATATAGGGTATGATATTTCTCCCCTATCAAGGAGAAGGGGTTATGGTATGACTATACTTAAGCTCGCGCTTGAAAAGGCTGCAATGATTCATTTAGATAAAGTTCTAATTACGTGTGATGATGATAATATTGCTTCCAAAAGAATTATCGAAAATAACGGAGGCGTATTCGAATCAGAAATATTTAAAGAAGAAAATAATAAGCAAATGAGAAGGTATTGGATAACGCCCGATTCCAGTGCTTTAGGAGGTAAAAAATGAAACTTACGCATAGTTGTATCATTACTGAAAACATCAATGCCCTGACCGATTTCTACAAAAAGATCCTGGAGATCAAGCCGGAGATTTATGGGGATGATTACGCCGAATTTCCGACTGAGGCAGGGGCCCTTTCTCTCTTTAGTTTTAAAGCTCATGAAGAATTAGCGCCAGGGTCGTCAAAACCAGGCACAAATGGCTGTCTCGAATTAGAATTTCAAGTCGAAGACGTCGATCAGGAATACGCTCGTTTAAAGTCAATGGATATGGAGTGGGTAAAACACCCTACGACTCAAGCATGGGGAAATCGCTCGATCTATTTTCGTGACCCTGATGGGAATTTAATTAATTTTTATACTCGTACCAGATGACGAACTGTCACGGAGTCATTGAAATCTGTTTCATGACGCCATCACGCTTAATATTATTCATTAAATTGACCAGTCTTTCGGTCGGCGGTATAGTTCAAACAAATCACTGACCCTTGGAGCAGGACTGCCCATTGCGTTTTTCGCCTTTAACCTGCTGTCTGGAATGAGTGATAAGCTTTCCTTCTTGAAGTATTTCTCACTGATCACACTGTTTGATAGTAAAGCAATAATCGACGGTCATAGCTATGGTGCAAAACTTATCATCCTGGTCGTCCTTGGTATAGTTCTTTATGTTGCCGGAATCAAAGTATTTAAGGAAAAGGATTTATCCTTATAGTGGAGAGGCAATTTGCCCTTACCGTCCTAAAGGGTTAATGCCGTGATGGGCAAGGTCAGTTTATAGCTCTCGCCGAAAGGCGGGGGCTTTTGCACGCCTTCTTTGTAACTTCTTAGATTATTTACGAGATAAAGAGGGAATGCAGTAAGAATGTGGAATATTTCAAAATGAGAAGTACTTTCGTGAAATGCTCAAGGAACTTTCTAAGTTGAATAACTGGTAAAGGAGTCAAGTCATGAATAGACCCAAAACAATTATGATTGTAGACGATACTGAAATGAATCTAATGATCTTAGTGGAAGCACTTCAAGATGATTACGAATTAATTGTTGCCATGAATGGGTTAGAGGCGATTGAGTTACTTGAAGAACAGAAACCCGATTTAATCCTGTTAGATATCATGATGCCCCATATGGACGGCTATGAGGTTTTGATAACCTTAAAGAAAAACTCGGCGCTTGAGCATATCCCGGTTATTTTACTCTCAGCAAAGACGGACAGAGACTCGAAGACCAAAGGCTTTTCACTAGGTGCCGTGGATTATGTGACAAAGCCCATTGAAATAATAGACGTTAAGATCAGGGTTAAAACACAGCTCAGATTTGAAGAAGCTCGCCTAGTTCTAGAAAATCAAAAGATCGTCTTGGAAGAAAGGGTGAAACAAAGAACCCTGCTTCTGGAGAGGACGAACTCGGCGGCCATAAACTGTCTGGTTTCTTTACTAGAAACAAGGCACCCGGAAACAGGGGAACATATCCAACGGACCCAGAAATATATCAAAGAATTAGCCCTTGAACTACAAAGCACGGACGAGTATAGAGAGGTTCTAACAAATGACTATATTAAGCTGCTCTATAAATCAGCGCCTTTACATGATATTGGTAAAGTCGGAGTAAGCGATAGTATTGTTCTTAAGCCGGGGCGATTGACCACGGAAGAATTTGAAGAAATGAAGAAGCATACAATTTATGGTGGAAAATCATTAGCCATGGGCATCAAGGAAATAGGCGAAGATTCGTTTTTGACACTCGCGAGGGAAATTGCCTTGACCCACCATGAAAAATGGGACGGCTCCGGATATCCGCTGGGGTTAGCAAAGAAAGAGATTCCTTTATCCGGACGACTGATGGCACTGTGTGATGTGTATGATGCACTGATTAGTAAGAGAGTTTATAAAAACGCCTTTTCCCATGAAGAGGCAAAAAAGATTATTTTAGAGGGCAGCGGATCCCATTTTGACCCGGATATTGTGGATGCCTTTATAAAAAGAGAAGCAATGTTTATTGAAATTATGGAAATATACAGAGATAGTATCTAAGGCGTGTATTTAAGTCTTCAAAACGCAGTGCAATTCAGTATCATCTTCCAGCAAAAAACAAATAAGCTCAGAAGAATTGAGCCGCAAGTCGATTCGCAGTTCCGTCATGAGATCCTATGTAATGAAGGAAATACGGATTTTATTTCGAACGCCCGCCTATTTCATCAACTGTATATTAATGAATTTTATTTGGCCAATCTTTCTAATAATCCCGATATTTACTCAACCTAATTCTATGAGCGGAATTGGAGAAATGGTGGCAGTCATGCAAAAGCAAGGAATATCGGGGATGGTGTTTGTCGCTTTTTTTGGAGTGATGCTTTTCGTTTCCTCTAGTAATGGTATTGCAGCGACTTCCATATCAAGAGAAGGTGAGAACGTATTCTTTAATAAATATATCCCGGTGAGCTACAATACCCAAATCATGGCTAAAGTAATTGCAGGGATTATCATGGGTGTCGTGGGAATGCTTTCAATCAGCCTCTTTGCCGTGATCCTCTTAAAACTCCCCCTGTCCCTCATGGCCCTTATGTGTGTTACAAGCTTTTTAGCCATTCTGTTCAGTAATTTCGTAGGAATAATCATCGACCTATATAACCCTAAACTTCACTGGGATAATGAACAAAAAGCCGTGAAACAAAATTTAAATTTAATGCTAAGTATGGTTATTTGTATTGCCTTTGGAGGATTAACGGCCTTTGCAGTCATCAAACTAAATTTGAATCTAATTCAGGTCGTCGTGAGCTTGATTGCATTATATGGGACTTTAGATAGTTTACTTTATCTGTTTATTAAAAAAATAGGGAACAAGATTTTCAGCAAAATAGAATACTAAGTCACAATAATTAAGAGCCCTCCCATGGTAGAATTATTCTACTAAGGGAGGGCTCTTAAATTTAAACCACATAATAAATGGAACATTTATTTGTCATCGTTATTCTTCTCTAGGGTGCCGTAATTCCTCTCAAACTTATCAATTAAGGGATAAAATATCGCAGTCGTCATCATGCTCAGATAAGCCGTGACAAAACCAAAACTAAGCATGCGTAGTAAAAAGCTTAGATTAAAAGTGATTAAGTGTGTCGTTAGGAAAACTCCTAGGCCGCTCCAAAATCCTTGACAGAAAGGACAACTAAGGAGCTTTCTGAAGAGATACCCTTTTGGTTTAAGGTAATTTCTTAAACCTTTAAATAGCACAAAATCAAATAGAAAGAATCGAATGCTTAGGGTTAATAGCACTTCAAAAAGCATTATGATTCACCCTCATTATTCATGCATTTATCTAAAAGGATTTTAAATTCAGCCGTCGTTAGGGATACTTTTCCGCCAAAATCATCCTTGATGATGACACTGTCAGTATTGAATTCGACGGTTGGACAACAGCCATTTTGACAAAGTGTCAGCTTTATTAAACCATTCATCATGTTCAGCTCCTTTCTGCTTTTTGCAGTTCCTTATTCATTGTATAAACACAGACGATAACTTGTTACAGTTGTCCATCAATTAATTAGAAAGTAATTAAAATATCTGTGGGATTGCAGAAAACATGACATGCTAAATCGGGCACGGAGATCTTTTGATGTAACGTTCAACCATCTCACCTTTCTAGTTAAAGGGGTTTGGTAGGTATCAACCTTGTTATGTTGTTAAATTTATTATCTCGGGAGGGAATGAAAGAGAAAGGTGGAAAGTAGAACTAGAAGAACAGGGACTTTTAGATAGTTTGCTATATCTGTTTATAAACAAAATAGGAAGCAATATTTTCAGCAAAATAGAATACTAAGACTCATTGTAGTTTGAAATTTTATTGGAGGTGTAAGCCATGTCAACGATCGTTGTTTTAAAGGAATGCAAGGAATACGACGAAGAAGTAGAAAAACGCATAAGGGAAGGCATCGAGGAACTTGGTGGCATGTCTGCGTTTGTTAAGCCTGGACAACGCGTTTTACTTAAAGTCAATTTGTTAATGAAGAAAACACCCGAACAAGCTGTGACTACACACCCAAGTGTTATAGAAGCCGTTGTTAAACTTGTTCAAGAAGCAGGGGGTATTCCGATCATTGGCGATAGTCCAGGTGGCCCCTATACCGTGAATGCCTTGAACAGTATTTATGCGCGTTGTGGCATGAAGGAGCTGGCTGACCGAACCGGTGCAATTCTAAACGAAAATGTAGAACAAGTCACAGTGCCTCATCCCTTGGGAAAAGTGATGAAAAGCCTGACCGTGACCAAAGCAGTGGTGGATGCAGATGTCATCATTCCAATCAGCAAATTAAAGACTCACAGTTTAATGACCTTTACTGGAGCCGTTAAAATTCTTTTTGGGGTAATACCAGGTTTATTAAAAGCAGAATATCACGTTAAGTTGCATAGACCCGATGATTTTGCAGAAATGCTTGTCGATATTGTCACCTGGGTTAAGCCGACCTTAAATATTATGGACGGATGCCTTGCGATGGAAGGCGATGGCCCAAGCTCGGGAGTTCCAAGAAAGGTCGGGGCATTACTGATGAGTACTGACCCCTATGCACTGGATGTTGTGGCTACCAATCTGATTGGACTGAAGCCCGAAAGCATACCGACGATTATGGCAGCCCGAAAGCGAGGATATATAAGCCGCATGAATGAAGTGGAGCTTAAAGGCGACGACCCATTCCTTTGGCATATTGAAGATTATTTGTTACCGAAAAGTATCATGAAAAACGTTGATAGAATACCGAAAGTCGTTCTAAATTTCGTCCTCAATCGGGTTCGCTCTCGTCCTCTATTCAATTATAAGGAATGTATCGGCTGTCAAGACTGCTATAATAACTGTCCACCCAAGGCCATTGTCATGCGAAAACAAAAAGATCGACTCGTGCCGGTTGTGGACTCAGCCAAGTGTATCAGCTGTTTTTGCTGTCAGGAGCTGTGCCCAAAAGAGGCCATTGGAATTAAGAAACCCTTCTTAGGAAAACTTCTTTTTAAATAAATTCATAGGATGAAAGATATTAATAGATTGGTTGAAATTAATGCAAATGAACGTCGCTTCCATATTGGGAGCGACGTTCATTTGCTATTTTACTCGGCGTAACATTTCGCTGCCGCTCATTGAAATCTATTTTGATAATTCACAAGCATCCTTGGAAGCTAAAACATTAGGCGTTCCTAGGATGCTTTAAGGTTACCCAAGTAATTAAAGTTCCCGAAATATGCCAAGGGGGCTGAAAAAAATCAGATAGTCTGCCTGGTTAACGTATAGACCGTATTTCTCGGCGTAGTGTTTTAGTGCGTCTTGTAAAAAGTCTTCCATCACGCCTAGAAACTCGGCCAAGTCATAACAGCTGCGTACACCGGCCTCATAGGCCTCAATCAGTTCTTCAAGGGGTATTAATTTTTCATAGCCCCAATTTCTAGCCCTTTTTTCGAGTTTGATGTTGGAGACGTTTTTTTGGTTCAAAATGTTTCCGTGGGTTGTACGATAGTGCCCGTATTCTTCCGCGAGAATGCAGGCTTTTTCTACGTCAGTTGCAATGGACTTGTTAATGGCGATCACGTTATCAACATACAGTCCCTTTAGGGCACGGTTACCAAATGGATATTCAATGACCTCAACGCCTTCTTTATCCAGTTCTGAAATTAAATCGTCATAAGTATAAGTCATGCGACAACTCCTCGTGTTACGGCAGCTGATTTTTTCGTTTAGCCGTCAGGTAGCTAAGAAAATTATTAATTTCTTGCGTTTCTTCCTCAGTAAAATCCGTATTTTCAAAATGCGCTGCGATCGTCGTAGGGATATGATTTGCCTCAATAGGCTCTACTGCGTTAGAGCTTGTGTCTGGAATGGAGACATCGATCAAGCAACTCACAGCAATACCTAAAGCTTGAGCAAGCTCCATGAGTGTGTTTAAACTTGGGTTATACCGGTCCGCTTCCACGTCAGCAAGATATGACCTTGAAATACCAGCGTTTTCTGCAAGCTTAACTTGGGTAAGGCCTTTGTGTTTTCTGAATTGTTTAATTCGTGCGCCTATGCTCATGGTAGTTCATACCCTCTCTTGTGAATTGTTGTGTCTGTCTGATATTTGTATTATAAAATATTACAGTCGGAATTACAAGTAGTCATTCGTGTAATAATAGACGGTAAGACAAGTAATGTGTCGGGAATACAAGAATATTGAGCCTGTTCAGGTCAAATAGGCCCATTTCAACCTTGAGTTAATGACGGACATGCAATACAATTGAAATAGATCAACGAACGAAAGGAGAGCAGTCACCATGGCAAGCAGGAATGTGATCGACAAACGAAAATTAGGTGATGCAATTTCGAGTAAGCGGAAAAAGCTAGGCCTAACGCAGGAAGAACTCAGTATCAAAACCGGTTTATCGAGAAGCTATATCGCTGATGCGGAAGCCGGAAGATACACACCGTCCCTAAATTCTTCTTATAAGATTGCCAAGGCACTGAAGAGCGATCTTAATTTTTTGCTTAAAATGACGGAAATACAATATATTAAGGAGGATGACTAAGCGATGGGTGCATATCACATGGAATTAGACGTAAAAAAGCCCTCCGCGCCAACGGAGAGCCTAAGAGATTATTCGTCATTTATAGTGTACCATAAACAACCTTTAAACATAAGGAGGAATTATCATGAAAATCTCAAGAATAGAGATCAACAATTTCGTGGGAATCTCGGAATTTAAGGTAGATCTTGGTAAAATCAATATCTTAACTGGCCGGGTGGGGTCAGGCAAAACTAGTATCATCGAAGCCATTGAAAAAGGCTTCAGTAATAAAAGCCAACGAGTTGAAGTTATCCGCCACGGTGAAGAAGCTGCGACGATCTTTATCAAAACTGATGATGGACTGGAAATCGATCGTAAACTCCGGACCAACAAAGCAGATTACCTGAAAGTCCGAAAGGCCGGCCAAGCCGTCCCGAGCACTGAGAAGTTCCTGAAGCAATTTCTAAGTGGCGAATTGTTCAAACCCTTGGAATTTTGCACTAAAACTCCCGTCGAACAGGCCAAGATCATTTTGAACATGCTGGAGATCCCCTGGACGATGGACGACATCTCGAACTGGTTCGGCGAGATCCCTGCGGACGTTCATTATGAGGAACATATCCTTCAAGTCATCGGCCAGATCGTGAAGAATTACTTTAGTCAGCGCGAAGTGGTCAATCGTGAAATTGTGGTCGTCAAGGCTCAAGTGACGGGCTATAAAAATGAACTTCCCACAAATTATGACGGCGAAGAGTGGAGAACAAAAAAAGTCTCTGAATATTACAAGGCGGTCTCTGATGCTGAGCACCTCAATAAGCAAAGAGAAAACGCCACGACCATGATCGAAGGGCAAGAAGTACGTATTGCGGCGGTAAAGGCTGAGACGGAGACCGAAAAGCAGACCAAGCGTAACGAGATGAGCCAAAGGCGACACGAGCTTGAAGAAGTTCGACAGGGTATTGTACACAAGATTGAGCTGGCGAAAAGTGCGATATCCCAGAAAGACGTGTTGATGGAGCAGTCGGAGGTGGCCTATAACCTCGAACTTGAACGGAAATATCTGCAACTCAGGGATGAATACGCCGTGAAAAAAGACCGGGCCTGGCAGGAGATTCAAGGTAGCGTCAAGGCCCTCGAACAACAGGTTGCCGACGATGAAAAAACGATCTATGGGAAGGACTTGGAAATTACCTCCCTCGAAGGGATTGAAGAGAACGCGCTGATCACCATTTGTGAAAAAGCGGACGAGCGAATCAAGACCGAAGAGGCCAAGATCGAGAGCTCCCGGAAAATCCTCGCCGAGACGGTCAGCGTCGACGTTGAGCCCTTAAGTTTGGCCGCCGCCCAAGTTGCGCACATGCAGAGCTTCCTGCGCGATTACGACCTGATGGCGTCCCTAATTCGGGAGAAGTTGGCGCCCCGCGAGGAACTCTCCAAGCTCCTGAGCGCTCGTATCGATAAGGGGCGTGGGATGCCCACGGAGTTACTGAAGATCGCTGCGCTACCGATTCCAGGCATATCCGTGGACGGCGAGGGGCAAATCCGGATTGGAAAGACACTAATTGACGGACTGAGCGAAGGGGAACAGCTGGAATTAGCCTTTAGAGTCGCCAAAGCCCAAGCCGGGCAGTTAAAGCTGATCTGTCTGGATGGCTGGAACAAAATCAATCCGTCGGCGCGGACGTGGATTGAGAAGGAAATCAACGAAGACGAGTTTCAATATGTCGTGGTCTCGACGGAGGACGGGGACCTGACCATGGACGTATCAGAAGGAACTGTTAAGGGGGACGTTTCATGCTCCTCTTGACGCATGATAATTATCATAGTCTCGCCGCAAATCTTGACTATATGTCACGCAGTCAGTACACAGGCTTCGTTTACGAGTGCGAGGCCAAAGAGATGGCCAAGTTATCCGATATCTGGGCGGAAGTGTCCACCACTGCCCAGCAGGTGGGTCAATATGTGCATAGCTGGAGTGCCGGCACGCAAAATGAGTTTATGATGAATCACCGAAGTATGTTTACCAAGGCGCTGACCTTGAGAGCAGAATATCTCGTCGCGAACACGATGATTGACTGTCTCCAGGAAGATCCGTTCGTGATGTCCTACCTCGAAGGAACCAAAGAAAAGATCATGACGGCGGAAATGTATGGCGTCACGTGGAAGGTCATGGCTAACGTCCAGAGCAATGAGCGCCGCCAAATTATTGACTTAGCTACCACGAGGAGTATCACGAAGAAGGTATGGGACGAGGTAGCTCGGTTACATGTATCCTTCCTTGAGTTCTATAAATCTCCCCTGAAAGCGGCCATCTATACGGAGGTAGAACGGATCGCAATGGGAAGAAGCGGCGGGGACTGGTCAGAGTTCTTGTTCGTAGCCGTCAGTAAGGAGAAGTATCCGGATAAAGCCGTGATTACCATGACAGACCCCAATCGATCCGCCGCAGAGCTAGCAGAAGTTGAGGTCAATATGCCAAGAATTATCGCGCTCAAGTCAGGGCTGGAGGTACCGATTCGTTGTGAAGGGTGTGACTACTGCCGAGCGACCAAGGTGCTGAGCGCGGCCATTAACTACTTAGAGTTATAAGTTAAACGGGTAAGCCTGAAAGGCTAACCCCAACGAGCCAAGCCAGCGGATAGATTTGCCGGAGGAACCGATTTGCGACAGCATGGTGACGAGGCAATCTATTCGCGACTCCATAGGAAGGCAGGGGAACGTATGACAGACGTAAAGTGGATTAAGATATACACGGATATGGTGAGCAACAAGAAGATCAGACGGATCCGTACGCTACCAGAAGGAAATAATATTGCTCTAATATGGGTTTTTCTCCTAGCACAAGCCGGGGAAAGCAATAAAAGCGGAGCCTTGTTTCTGACGGATACTTTGCCCTTTCGACCCGAAGATCTAGCGGTCGAATTTGATTTTGAAATACCCGTGATCAACCTAGCCATCATAACGCTTGAAAAGTTCTCAATGATCGAGGTATTCGACGATGTGATCTACATAAAGAACTGGGGCGAATATCAGAATATTAATGGACTAGAGAAAATTAGAGAACTAGGAAGGGTTAGAGTGGCAAATTATCGTGAAAATCATAAACTCATACCCGATAGTAACGTTACCTGTAACGTTACACTAACGCCTGGTAACGCAACAGAACTAGAGTTAGATAAAGAACTAGAGAAAGAACTAGAAATAGAGACGAAGAAAAAGGCCGTAAAAAAACCGGCCCTTCAAATCCTGAAAAAAACCTTTGGGGAAAAAGTGCACTTGTCGAAACAAGAACACGAAAAGCTCATTGAAAAGAACGGGGAAGAAGCAACAAATCAGATGATCTCCATCCTTGATAACTGGTACCTAACCAAAGGCAACAAGCCGAACAAGTCTGATTATCATACGATGGTCGGCGTTGGGTGGGTGATCAAACGATTCAACGAAGATAAGCAAAGGCAGGGCGGAAGCCCAGGGAAACAAGTCAACCGACCGAAATCCTTTGATGCTATCGATGAATGGGCAGCCATGACGGAAGGGATGGACGCATGAACAAAGTAGAATTTCAGAAGTTCTTCAGATACATTTCCAGCGTGACCACAGACACAAACCCTTCACCCGAGAGAACGCAAGTCTATTGGGATCTGTTGAATGACTTAGAGTTTGAAGTGGCGATGGTGGGCGGAAAAAGAATCTTAGCCACCTTAGAAAATCCCTTCCTCCCAATGCCCGCCGTATTTCGCAAAGCAGCGCTTGAAGTGACAGGGCTGGAAACACTCCCTTGGCCCGATGCCTATGCTCAGGTCTGTCGGGCAGTCCAGAACTTTGGAGTTCACAGGGTTGAGCAAGCGACCGAATCGCTTACACCGATCAATAGGGCGGCCATGAGAGCACTGGGCGGTTTCAAAGCCTTCTGTGTCAACGAGGAAAATGATATTATCAGAGCCCAGTTTCGCATGGCCTATGAAGCCCTTGCTAAGCGGGAAATGATGGACGCCAAGACCCCGCAAAAACTCAAGGATCTCATGGCGGGAATGGGTAATATGTCAGTTCGTGCACTTCCAAAACCATCGACAAGCAACCTTGCTTATCGAGTCGAGGACGACGAGGAATTAGAAAACGACGAGGAACTTGAGAGCATTGAGGATATCGACGTTCGATCGGACCGTATCAGGGCGATGTTAGCCAGGGCTGTTAAAAATAGGCGGAAAGAGGCTTAGAGGACAACACGAATTATGCACCGAAATGCTGCAAAATAACCAGGCTCAATGCACTGAAAATATAGCTTGTAAATATTTGAAAGCTCATGTATAATGAGAACATAGATAGAACATACGTTCATATAAACAGAATATGTGTTTTGGTAACAGTTTTATCTTAAGTAAGCCTAGAAAGAAAGGAGGTGACATAAATGGCTGTTCTTGCAACACCTAGTGAGACCGTTATGGTACTAGAAGTTCAAACCGGCACGACTCCGGAAGGGTCCCCCGTATTATCCACTCGCAGTTATCCTAACGTTAAATCCGCAACCCCCGACCAAGATATCTTGGACGTGGCCACTGCAATGCAAGCCCTCTCCGAAGACCCCTTAATCTCCGTACGCCGAGACAATCGCCTTGACTTGATTGACGACGGGCTCTAATCAACAAACGTGGTTAGCCCCGTATTAAGGCGACTAAGCCGAAAGGAAAGGAGGAAATAACCATGGCTGTTGGAACACTATCTAGAAAAGTTTTACGGATGACCTTTACAAATGCCTTAGGGGCATCAGTCGGCTTCAACTTAAACAATCCTGCGCCAACGTTGACTGCAGCGACAGTCCAGACCTACATGAATCTCGTGATCTCGAAGAACCTTTTCAATTCCGTCGGCGGCGATCTCATTGCAATCAAAGACATCTCAATCGTCGATACCACAACCCAGGATCTGTTCGATGCGCCTGTCGTATAGAAGCTTGATCGATAGCCTGGCAGGGATGTCCTTCGCTAAGATTATTCTATAGAAAGGAGTGCATGACGTAAATGGAGAGGCGAATCGCCTCTCCATTTCTTATTATAATCACTGATCAAAACTCAGCGACCTGTTCACGAATAGACACGTCGCGGAAAGGAGAGATAGACACGTGGATGAAATGTTAAAGCTGATCGGTAATTTCGGTTTTCCCATCGTCGTAAGTGCTTATTTATTGGTGCGAATCGAAGGGAAGCTAGCAGAGTTGACGATCAGTATTACGGAACTTGCCAAGGCCCTTGCCGTTATAAAGGCATAATGCCGTGATGGGCAATGTTATAGATTCGCTTTATGAGAGGAGCGCCTCATCCTGTATCACACCGGATGAGGCGCTCTTTGCATATGATACGAAATCAAGAATCGGAGAAATTAAATGCCGAGGATACATATTACCCCAAGTGGTCAAGAATCAGTTAGTGTAGTCGAGAGGTGTAAACCTGGTTTGGGAGAGTGAGACTAAAACCTATCATAGAAATATGAAAAGGTATAGACGATTTTATCCCAAGCGGACAATATGGAGCAAGTTATCAAGCTATGGCACGTTTAAGGATTATATGTTCCCGTGTGCGCAGCACGTCGAGACGGTGACTTGTCTGCAAATCAAGCACAGCTAGAACCCGCTTGTGGTCAGGGTTTCAGAAATTGTGCGTAAATTATATAACAATTTAATAGGACCAGCTGGGGACGCGAGAACATATTCTGATGGTTTGGGTAAGACAGTTTTGTGCTATGGTACGGCCGTGGGAACATATTCGTTATGTAATATTTGACAATGGTTTTGGTAATTTTTTCCGTTGACGGTTGAGCTCGGTCATAAGTGAACCAGTAAATAAGTATTGATGGAGATGAAGGGCAGGTCGTCTAATAAGCGGTATGCCTTTTTATTTTATTCTGGATTATTTTCACTACACTGGGAGGAAATGTAGGATATATGTGGAACGTCTTAATGTGATTTATTTAGAAGGTGGGATAAACAATTTTTAGTATATACACACCTTCTCTCGTTTTTATAGTAGGTGTGCAGGCATTGACTACCTGTCTTTTTACAAACAAGTAGTTGTTTATACAAAGATAAATCTACGTGGTCAAATTAATGTCACATCTATTTGTGCTTGAGTGGACAAAGCGGTACATATATTAATGCGGTCAACTAATTAAAGGCTGCGCACTCGCCTCCCCGTGCTCAGTAGTTTACATGCACACATAAATCTATAGTATAGTTGAAGGCGCAACCTTTTTCATTCCGTTTTGTGCCTTGAGTGAAACGAAAGGAATGGTTATATTAATGGCCAAACCCAAAAACTATTATCTAATTGGTGAACTGGCTGAAATCTGTGAAATTTCTACTATTACTTTAAGATATTACGATAAAACCGGTATTTTGAAACCGGATAAAATATGTGCAGAAACTAATTATAGATATTATTCCAAAGAAAAAATCCTTTTGATTTTAATGATTAAGTATTATAAACGTTTAGGCTTTACCCTAAATGAAATCAAGGGCCTCCTACCCAGGTCTGATCTTATTGAGCTACAGAAAAATTTTACCAATAAATTGAAGGAAATCGAGAATGATATTCAAATCTCACATAGAAAACATCAGGCCATTTGGGAATGGTATCAACTATTAACTGAAGGTGCAAGATGTCTATCAAGCAATAAAGACCTGGCAAAACCTGAAATTAAAATTGTGGAAATTCCGTCCCGCCAGGTTGTAACCGCAAAATTCGTTGTAAATGAAGATAATGATTTAAGTAATTGGGATTCCGTTATTATCAATAACCACATCGTCAACACGTGCGAAAAGTACAATCTATATTGTGCCGGACCGGTCCTTTTAGTCTATGACAGTTATATTCAAAGGATAGAGGAATCTTTTAAGGAGATTAAGATTTTTGTCCCAATTTACGATGAAACATCTCGTCCCAAATCAATCATTAATTTTGGTAACTTTAAAGCTGTATCTACCATGCATATCGGAAAATATTCCGACATTAACCTGACTTATCTGAGATTAATTAAATGGTCTAATGAAAATAACGTTAATCTACTTGGTTCAGCAATTGAAAAATACCTGATTGATCCCTGGAGTACTGACAATGAAAAAAACTATGTCACAGAAATGTTTATTCCTATTAGACTATAAAAAGCGGCCACCTTTTGTTCAGCGGTCGCTTTTTATTCTACTGTTGTATTGCTTTAGCCATTTCGTCTCCGACAATTTTATGAACAACTTTGGTCGGATGCCATTCGTCCCAGAAATAGTATTGATCAGGATTATCTTGGCCTATCACGATATCGGGATAGGTTCTTTCAAAAGGTTTATTGATTTCTTTAATCCCATATTTGGCCGGATCAGATCTAATCATCTTACTAACCGCTGTATGATCAAACATAGTTATTTTTACATTCAACATAGTGCCCAGATTCTTTAGGTCTCCCGGCAACTCAGTATTTACGTCTGTAGTGTATTCTTTAGCCGCATCGGTTCTGGAACTAATAACTTCCCATGGCACAACCGATAAATCCGTACAATTAACGACCATGAAATTCTTGGCTCCTAGACCTGACAGTTCTTTTACTGTAGTCTCAATATTTTGGACAGTTTGTCCCGATAATTCTTTGATCGTACCAGGCAAAGTGTTATCCATGTGTTGGAAATAGTCATTAGCTGAAATGAAAATAAAATAGAGAGCATTGGGGTCGGCTTTCTGTCCACCCAAGCTTTCCTTAAACCAGGCCACTTGTCCCAAAACTCCGGTATCTTTGTATTTATTAATCCAATCATAATAATTATCTTTACCGCTTTTGGCCCCGCCGACAGCATAATCTGTCAGTTTAACATGTAGGTCAGCAGCTAAGTCTTCTACTGCCGTAGGGCCATTAGACCAACGTCCATCCCAATATAACTTGTTTTTTGGATCAGACGGTAAGATACCAGCTCCAGTGATTGGCGTGGGAAGACTCACGATCTCCTTGCTTATTTCCATACTCTCACTATTATCAGAGTAACTATCGCCGAAACCGAAAATTTGTGATATCTGAGCCTTGTTTTCTGAAGATGTTGACGTTACTGCCGGATTACTTCCACAGCCATATAAACTAAAAGAAAACATAAAAAGTGAAATTATTATACCAAAAAACTTTTTCTTCATGATTATTGCACTTCTCCTCACAATGATTTGATTATGGTGTATTCTTCAAGTTATTAAATGTTTATCTCTAGAAAATCACCTCCAATTAATTCTTAATCTGATTTGTTCATGTTAAAGAATCACTAGTTCTCTTTTCAATTCTAAACCTTAAACTATAGTTGAAGGTCAAGTCTAAATCGAGTAGGCCCATGAATTATTCATGGGCCTCTCACAGAACCGTGCTTGATGGGGCAGCCGTCAAGGCTGAGAATCTTATGGAGTGAAAAGTCTCCTGTCACCAATTGACCGGATTCGGGTGACTAGCTTATCCAATGCGTGAGGAGGTAACCGACTGTTTGCTACTCAAAACAAGGCCCAATTCTGGGCGAACCCCGCCGGGGTGGCTGTCTTGGGGAACAGGGGCATTGGGATATGTGTCGGTGACTAGTATCTCTACCATGGGAAGATAGCGCATCTGGTCCATGGGCCCGCCGGGGTGGCTGTCTTGGCTAACCTGTTCGTTTTCATATATGAGGATGACAGGTATCCGTACGATGGAGGATATCATTTCTAGTTCGGTTAAGAGGAGATTTATGTCTCAGAGACAGGGCACGTGGAGACGGTAGTTAGTCTCAATAGAAAACACAGCTAGAAGCTGCTTGTGGCGTGGTTTTCAGTGCTTGGAAGTAAATCGGGTGACGATTTAATAGGGGTCAGATAGGGACGCGATAACTAATATTCTTACTATTGTAAAAGGGGTTAGTTTAAGTTGGGTAATATGATTAAATATATTCCAGTTGGAGTATGTTCAAAGGAAATAAGCTTCTATATTATCGATGGCAAACTTAAAAATGTAGAGTTTGTAAAAGGCTGTAATGGAAATGCTCAGGGAGTATCTAGACTTGTAGAAGGTATGGATGCTATAGACGTTGTAAAAAGATTAAAAGGGATTAAGTGTCAGAATGGAACATCATGTCCAGACCAACTTGCAGCTGCAATAGAAAGTTCTTTAAAAGAATAGACGAACTCTAAATGTACAATTATTATGCTGTAATTGCCATGGCCTCCACAACAACTGCATGGAATAGGGGCTCACGGTATAGTTGTGAATTACTTACAGTTTAATAGCACCAGATACGAATGTAGGAACATATTTGTAGGTTGGTTAGACCGTTTTGAGGTATGGTAGTTACACACGGGACTTGTTGGTATTTTTCCTGGGGCTATTTGGACTCAGTGATAAGCTAGGTCGTTGTGAATGAACTGCCCCCTGTCAAGTAGACAGTGGAAATAATATAAAATTAATCTAGGCGACCGCAGCCCGATATTCCATTGGGCTGCGGTCGCCTAATCTTTTCTGTAATCTCTTGTTATTGCAGAAATACACATATTCATTAATCGCTTTATTGAGTTCTTCAAAGGTTTTATAAGTATTAAGGTAATACTTCCCACATTTAATTGTCTCCAAAAGCCTTCCATTGGCCCATTGTCAATACACTTTCCAACTCGTGACATACCTTGCGTCATTTCTCGAGCATCCAATTTACGCTTAAATCCACGCTCGGGGTGGCGTCTTGTTAAGCGTGGGCGTTTGTATATATAAACGGGTTACTTATTTGTAAAGGCTTCGGATTTAACCAGTAGTAAACCTCTAAATACTCGGGACGTTAGTACGCCAAGAAGTTTGATACCTCTTTCAAGGTGAAAGTCCTTGTTGGGCAAGGTCTAACCAACCACCCATATCGAGTGTTGCGCCGAAGCTGGTAACAGTAAGGTGAAGTGTACACAGAGAACCATATAGGCCACAGGGAGGACCGTAACTCC
>Ga0209123_1000733_pt1 | contig 38188 bp, 27 predicted proteins | sample BarGraIncu00431A_FD_184500 | JGI IMG/M metagenome (GOLD analysis project Ga0209123, IMG submission 184500) | Arctic peat soil microbial communities from Barrow, Alaska, USA - Barrow Graham LP Incubations 004-31A (SPAdes) (version 2) | ecosystem: Environmental > Terrestrial > Soil > Wetlands >...
GTTCTACGTTCTACGTTCTACGTTCTACGTTCTACGTTCTACGTTCTACGTTCTACGTTCTACGTTCTACGTTCTGCGTTCTGCGTTCTGCGTTCTGCGTTAAGGGCACCCGCAAGGGGTGCCCCTACGAAACCGGTTTTCCTGTAGGGATACCCCTTGCGGGTATCCTCAACTGACACTGCTGTAAATGACCAAAAACCTACTGCTGCCTTCTCGGATCGAGCGCGTCCCGAATCCCTTCGCCCACCAGGTTGTAGGAAAGGACGGTAACGAGAATGGCGACTCCCGGAAAAAGGGAGAGCCACCAGGCAAACTCGATGTAGTCCTTCCCCGAGGTAAGGATGTTCCCCCAACTCGGTGTGGGCGGTTGCACCCCGATGCCAAGAAAGGAGAGCGCGGATTCGGTGAGGATCGCGCCGGCCACGCCCAAGGTCGCGGAAACCAGCACCGGGGAAAGGGCGTTCGGCAGGATGTGGCGAAAGATGATCCTCAGGTCCGAGGCTCCCAGCACGCGGGCTGCCGACACAAAGTCCCTGCTTTTGAGCGAAAGCACCTCGGCGCGCACCAATCGCGCCACCCCCATCCACCCGGTAAGCCCGATGATGATCATGATGTACCAGATGGAAGGCTCCAGCATGGCGATGACGGCCAGAATCAGGAAAAAGGTCGGGAAGCAGAGCATGATGTCGACCACGCGCATCAGCAGGGAATCGGCCCAGCCTCCGTAAAATCCGGCAAAGAGTCCTACCACGGTGCCGATGGCGACGGCTATGCCGACTGCGACAAAGCCTACCTTGAGGGAAACCCTGGCGCCGAAGATTACCCGCGTCAAAACGTCCCGCCCCAGTTCGTCGGTGCCAAAGAGGTGTGCCGACGACGGCGGCAGCAGCACGTGCCAGGCGTCGAGGGCGTCGGGGTCGTACGGGGTGATGAAGCCCGCGCAAAAGGAGAGCAGGAACAGCGCCGCGATGACGACGAGACCGGCGGTCGCGACGCGGTTACGGCGAAAGCGCCGCCAGAACTGTTGGAAGGGGGTGTTCATCTGGGCACTCATAACACGATTCCCATTGCGGCGCCACGACTAAGTGGGGCCGGCAGCCAGCGAAAAGATCCGAAACGTGCGACTCCGCAGGGGACGACTGGACTGGCGTAACCCGCCGGTATGACAGCAACGGACATCGCTACCCCCTGCCGTGCCGGATGCGCGGATCGGCCAAGGCATAGCAAAGATCCGCCAGCAGATTGCCAACCAGGGTCAGACAGGCGCCGATCACCAGAATACCCATAATCAGCGGGTAATCGCGCGCCATTACCCCCTGGTAGAAGAGCTGCCCCATGCCCGGGATGCCAAAGATCGTCTCGAAAATGACGCCGCCGCCGATCAATCCGGGGAGCGAAAACCCCAGCAGGGTGATAACCGGCAGCAGGGCATTCTTCAAGGCGTGCCGGTAGATGACCGCGCGCTCCCTGACCCCTTTGGCCCGCGCCGTGGTGATGTAGTCCTGCGAGAGGACCTCCACCATCGTCGAGCGCATGTAGCGGGATAATCCGGCAAGGCTGCCAAAAGTGGCGATGGAAATCGGCAGGATCAGGTGCCGCGACATGTCCCAGAACCAGGGGAGGGTCGCAAGCCGCTCGCTTCCCATGGAATGGATGCCGGAAATCGGAAGCAGGTTGTACTTCACCCCGAAAAAATACATGCACAGAAGCGAAAGCCAGAAGGTGGGAACGGAAAAGCCCAGGAAAACAAAGACCGAAATAGCCCGGTCCAGCAGGGTGTCCCGGTGTACCGCGGCAAGGATGCCGATCGGCAGAGCAAGTCCGAACTCCAGGATAAGCGCAATAACGTTGATTGAAATGGTGATCGGGAGCCGTTCCGCGATCTTCTTGGTGACCGGGCGGTTGTCCGGCGAGAAGGAACGGCCAAAATCCAGGTGCGCCAGATGAGAGAGCCAGAGTCCGTACTGCACGTGCAACGGCTTGTCGAGCCCGTAGAGTTCGCGCAACCGGGCCTTGGAGGCGGCCGAGACCTTCGGGTTCATGGAGGCCTGCATCTCCACCGGCTCTCCGGGAGCCAGATGGATCACCACAAAGGAGATCAGTGTGATCCCGATCAGCATCGGAACAAACGCCAGCAGTCGCTTGACGAGATAACTAGCCATATTAATTCACCTGTTCCGACTTCGGCACGTACCACTTGATCTGGTTGTACATGATGCCGGCGGGCGCCGGTTCGATCCCCCGGAATCTGGCTGACACCACCGGCAAGGCATCGGGGACATAGAGAAAGGTATAGGGCTGCTCGCGTGCCAGAATGTCCTGGATGGCATAATAGGCCTTTTTCCTCTTCTCGAGGTCGAAGGTCCCCCTCCCCTCAGCCAGCAGCCGGTCCACTTCCGCGTTCTGAAAATGAATGAAGTTGAGTTCCTTTGGTGCGGTTTTGGAAGAGTGCCAGATATCGTAGATATCGGGATCCTGGCCGGTGGTCCAGCCCAAAAGCACTGCCTCAAATTGTCCCTTGTCGATGAAATTGGTGATGAACGACGCCCACTCCATAACCCGGATCTTTACCTCGATGCCGACGTGCTTCAGGCGCCTTTGGATGATCAGGGCGGATTTGAGCCGCTGGTCGTTCCCCTGGTTGGTCATAATGGTAAAGCTGAGCGGCTTGCCGTCCTTCACCATGATGCCGCCCGCACCCATGACGAAGCCGGCCTCCTTCAAAAGCGCGACGGCGCGGGCCGGATCGTAGCCGAAATCCTCTACTTTTTCCTTGTAGGCCCAGGCACCGGGCTTGTAAGGTCCATGGGCGATCTGCCCCATACCGAGCAGCGCCCCCTGGATGATCTCTTCCTTGTTGATGGCGCAGGTGATGGCTTGGCGCACCCTGCGGTCCTGGAACAGCGGCAGGCGCTGATTGTAGCCGAGATAGGTGTAGGCGGAGGCCGGGTAGCGGTACTTGTTGAAACGGTTAAGGAAATCCGTGGTATTGGTCTGGCGCTGGTACTGAACCGGGGTGAGCCCCATTTCATCTATGCCGCCGGCCTTCAGTTCCATGTACATGGTGGAACTGTCAGGAATGATGCGGTACACGTAGCGGCTGATGTACGGCTTCCCCTCCCAGTAGTTCGGATTCGCCTCCAGTTCGAGCTTTTGCAGGGGGACCCAGCGTTTGAAGACGTAGGGGCCGGTCCCGACCGGTGCCCGGGAGAGCGGACTCTTCATGATGTCCTTGCCTTCCAAAAGGTGGGCGGGGAGCATCGCCATGCCCCAGGAAGCGAGCGCCGGCGCAAAGGGCTTGGGATAGGTGACCCGAAAGGTATAGGGGTCGAGCGCCTGCACGGACTTTACCTGCTTGAAGTCCTCGGAATAGGCGGTGGGAGTCTTCGGGTCGACCACGACCTTGTAGGTGTACAGCACGTCGCGGGAGGTGAACTCTTGACCGTCGTGCCATTTGACGCCATGGCGCAGGTGGAAGGTGATGGTCAGGCCGTCGCTCGAGACTTCCCAGGAACGGGCCAGGTCTCCCTCGAGCTGGTAATTCTTGTCGTAGCGCACCAGGCCATTGTAGACCAGCCCCGAGATGTCACCGGAGGAGGAATCCGTGGCCAGGATAGGGATGAGCGTGGACGGCTCGCCGATACTCCCGGTCACCAAGGCGTCGCCGTAGGCGGGCGCCCCCCCCTTGACGCGCGGCTTTTGCTTTTGCTCGGGCGCACCCTTGGCGCACCCCGCCAGGAGCAGGGCAGCCAAAAGCCAGGTGACCAGGCGCGGTAGGGTCATTTATCTCCGTTCTCCTGACGGCAATGCTTGATCTTTTCAGTCAGGTCGGTCCGCTCCGGCTCGAGCTTCTGCAGCTTCTTGTAGAGGGGGATCGCCTTTTTGAAATGGCGGGCGGCGCAGTAGGCGTCGGCCAGGTGGCCGATGACCGTGGCGTCGTTGTCGGACAGGTCGACCGCCCGCTCCAGCTGGTAGATCGCATCGTCGTAGCGTTTAAGCTTGAAAAAGGTCCACCCCAGGGAGTCCAGGATGAAACCGTCATCGGGCTTCAGCGACACGGCCTTCTTCAGGTAGCTGAGTGCCTCCTCGAGGTTCGTCCCCATCTCGGCGTAGGTGTACCCCAGGTAGTTGAGGGCCTGCGGGTCGTTGGGGGTCGCCACCAGCACCTGTTTCATCATGGCGACGGAGAGCTCCTTTTGGCCGGTCTTGTCGTAGAGGATACCGAGCCGGAAGCTCACCCTCGGATCAGCCTTGAGCGTTTCGCTGGTGGTTTTCAGCACGTCGATACCGTCCTGGAAACGCTCCAGAGACTCGTAGAGTCCGGCCAGCGCCAGATAAGGCTCGACGTGGGAGGGATCCCGCTTGATCTCGTCCTTTAAAAGGGAAACCCCTTTTTCCAGCTCCCCCTTTTCCTTGTAGAGGTAGGCCAGATGCCCGAGCGCGTCCAGATAATAGGAGGAATCCACCGGAATCTGCGAGAACTCCGCTATCGCCTGATCGGTCTCCTCCATCTCCTCGTAGGCGGTCGCCAGGTAGTAGCGCACCTGCTGCGCTCCGGGCTCGGTCTTCAGGATGGACTGGAAGGCGGTCACCGCCTCGTCGTAGCGCTCCAGCTCAAGGAGCAGCAGGCCGATCTTGCGGGAGTTTTCCAGGCTCTCCCCGCCGTCCTGTTGCAGCAGGGTAAGGGCATCGTCGAGGCGCCGCTGCTGAATGTAGAGCTGCGCCAGATGCTGGACCACATTGATGTTGGACGGGTTCACCTCGAGCAGGGTCTTGTAGGTCTCGATGGCGTCGCCGACCTGCCCCTGGGTTTCCTGGGAGATCGCCATCTCGACCAGCGCCTGCTCGAAGTCGGGCTTCAGTTCCACCGCCTTCTTGTAGTAGGTGAGCGCCTCGCGCGGCAGCTTCATCTGGTCGTAGGTCTTGGCGAGGTAATAGTAGCTAAGCGGCGAATCGGGGACCGCCTTGACCAGCGCCTTCAGGGTGTTGACGGCCTGCTCGTACTCGAAGGACTTCAGGTAGAAGATCGCTACGTGCAGGTAGACCTCCTCCTTGGTCGGGTCGAGTTCCATCACCTTCTTGAAGTAGGGAATGGCGTCCTTCTCGCGCTGCAGGGTGACCAGTATGTTGCCGGCCAAGAGCTGGGCCTGCAGGAAGCTGGGGTCGATCTTGATGGCGGCCTCGCACTCGGCAAGCGCCTCCTCGCCGTGGTTTTGCTGCAGATAGATCTGCGCCGCCGCGGTGTGCAGGAAAGGAGAAGCCGGATCGGCTTCCATGGCGCTTCTCAAGAGGGTGAGCGCCCCCTCCAGGTCCCCCTCACCCGAGCGCAAACGGGCCAGGGCGAAGAAGTACAGGGTGCGGGCTTGCGCCGAAGTTGCGGAGACAGGGGCCGCGGGCGCCGAGGCAACCGCGCGCTCGGTGGCGCAGGCGGAGAGCAGCGAGAGCAGGAGGAGGAGCGCAAAACACTTCGTGGTCATGGGGTACCCGTGGTTTATCGTCAGATGCTGGAGGCAATAACCTAAAAAACGCGACACCCGGTCGGGATACAGTATCCCGCAGGATGGCGCGATTTATCACATGAAAAGCTAACATAAATAGGTAGCAGCGTCAAACAACATTTGTGTAAATTTAAACGGTTGCGACACCCCCCCGCTATGATACAATTTTCAAATAATATCATCATGTTAAGGTCTGCGATGATGCGAAAGCTTATAAAATCGTTACTTAAACCTGCGGCCTACCCCGAGCCCACGGCAGAGGTGCGTCTCATCGAGACCCACGTCTCCTTCATCTTCCTCACCGACAGCTTTGCCTACAAGGTAAAAAAGCCGGTGGACTTCGGCTTTCTCAACTTCACCTCGCTGGACCGGCGGCGCTTCTACTGCGAGGAGGAGGTCCGCCTGAACCGCCGCCTCTGCCCCGAGATTTACCTCGGGGTGGTGGAGCTCCGTTCGGGCCCGGGGGGCGCTGCCTTCGGCGGCTCCGGCACCTTGATCGATTACGCCGTCAAGATGAAGCGGCTTCCCGAGGACAGGATGCTGGCGCAGCTTTTGGAGCGCGGCGAGCTGCAGCCGGACCAGATGGCGGCACTCGCCCGGGTGATCGCGCAGTTCCACGGCCGGGCCGCGCGGGGCCCGCTGATCGACGCCCAGGGCAGCTCCGCCGCGATGCGGGCCAACTGGGAGGAGAACTTCCGGCAGGCGGCCCCCTTCGCCCCCCGGACCGTACCGCAGGTCGACCTCGCCCTGATGCGCGACTGGGTAGCGCGTTTCCTGGCCGAGCACGAGGGGCTGTTCCGGGCCCGCGTCGAGGGCGGGTTCATCAGAGAGTGCGACGGCGACCTGCACCTGGGAAACATCTGCCTGACCGACCGGATCTGCATCTTCGACTGCATCGAGTTCAACGAGCGGTTCCGCTACATAGACACGGCGGCCGACATCGCCTTTCTGCTGATGGACCTGGAATACGCCGGGCGCACCGATCTCTGCCCTCCCTTCCTGGAGAGCTACCAGGAAGCTAGCGGAGACCAGGTGCCGGCGGCGCTCCTCAACTTCTACCAGGCCTACCGCGCCTTCGTGCGCGGCAAGGTGAAGAGCTTCCGGCTCGGGGAAAACGGGCTGGCGCCCGGCGAGCTTCAGGCCACCCAGGCCACGGCCACCCGTTACTTCCGCCTCGCCCGCGGCTATTGCCTCAGGGAGAGGCTCTCCCCCGCCCTGATCATCACCTGCGGGTTGATGGGGAGCGGCAAGAGTTCCCTGGCCCGCGAGCTTTCCCGGGAGCTTGGACTCGGTTACTGCAGCTCGGACCTGACGCGTAAAACGCTCGCCGGTCGCGCGCCGACCGAGCGGGGGAGCGAGGGATACGCCCAGGGGATCTACACTCCGGCCGGCAACCGGGCGACCTACCAGGCCCTCCTTGAAGGCGCCCGGCGCGAGCTCAATTCTGGCAGGAGCGTCGTGGTGGACGCGACCTTTCGCTGCGCCGGGGACCGGGAAGCCTTCCGGAGCCTGGCAAAGCTCCTCGGCGTGCAGTTTTTCCTGCTGCATCTGCGCTGCAACGAGCAGGTGACCCGCGAGCGCCTGGAGCAAAGGAGCCGGGAACCCGGCGAAATCTCCGACGGCCGCAGCGAGCTGCTGCCGCGCCAGGCCGCCGAGTTCGAGGCTCCGGAACCGGGCGAGGCGCTGAGCGTCGACGCCAGCCTGCCCCTTTTCGAGGAGCTTGACCTGGTGCTGAGGGGAATGGGGATACTGCCATGAAGTCGCGGATAAAGGAGGTGGTGATCGGACGCCTGAAGCTCAAGGACAGCTGGGTAATCTGCTTTGCCCTCGGCTTCATCATGATGAATTACCCCTTCATCAGCATCTTCAACAAGGCAAACCGCCCCTTCGACATACCGCTGCTCTACCTGTACCTGCTGCTGGGCTGGGTCTTCTCGATCTTCATCGTCTACCTCTTCAGCCGTGCGGAGCGGCACTCAAGCGACACCGGGGAAGACCACTGATGCTGAATGTCGATCTGGTCTGGGGCACCGCGCTCCTCTACATAGCGCTTCTGTTCCTGGTCGCCTACTACGCCGACCAGCGCCAGAAGCTCGGGCGCTCCCTTACCGCGAACCCGACGGTCTACTCGCTCTCCATCGCGGTCTACGCGACCTCCTGGACCTACTACGGGAGCGTCGGCAAGGCTGCGACCACCGGCATAGACTTCCTCCCCATTTACCTCGGACCGACCCTGACCGCTTTTTCCTGGTGGTTCCTGCTGAAAAAGATCGTCCGGATCTCCAAGCAGAACAACATCACCTCCATCGCCGACTTCATCAGCTCGCGCTACGGCCGCAGCCAGTGGCTGGGCGCCATCATCACAGTGATCACCCTGATGGGGATCATGCCGTACATAGCGCTCCAGCTGCGCGCGGTTTCCACCTCCTTCACCATCATCACCGGCTACCACGACTTTCACCTGGGGCTCATGGACCGTTTTTCCCCCCTGTCGCCCCACCCGGGCCTCTTCTCCGCGCTTTTGCTGGGGCTCTTCAGCGTGTTCTTCGGGGCGCGCCACCTGGTCTCGGCAGAGCGCCACGAGGGGCTGGTGGCGGCGATAGCGCTCGAGTCGATCGTCAAGCTGGTGGCCTTCGTCACGGTCGGTATTTTCCTCACCTACGGGCTTTTCGACGGGGTCGGGGACCTCTTCAACCGCCTGAGCCAGAGGGACCCCGCGCTTTTGACCCGGCTCACGACGCTAAGCGGCTCCGGGGAAAACTCCTACGCTTCCCTGTGCAGCCTCTTGATGCTCTCCATGAGCGCGGTCATGCTGCTGCCGCGCCAGTTCCAGGTCATGGTGCTGGAAAACGCCCAGGAAAGCCATCTCAACTCCGCGGCGTGGCGCTTTCCGGCCTACATGTTCCTGATGAACCTCTTCGTCATGCCGATCGCCGTCGCCGGGCTCCTGATGACCGGGAGCCCCTCGGGCGCTGACTATTTCGTACTCACCCTGCCCTTAAAGGCCGGACACCCCTGGCTCGCCCTGGTCGCCTTTCTGGGCGGCTTTTCCGCCTCGGCCGGCATGGTCATGGTGGAAAGCATCGCGGTCTCGACCATGCTGCTGAATCACGTGCTGATGCCGGTCGTGATCCGGTTCAAGCCGCGGGTCTGGTTCCCCTCGCTTTTGCACAACCTGAAGCGGGTCGGAATCCTGCTGGTGGTCCTTTTGGGGTATCTCTACCAGGCGATCGTCGGCGACAGCTACCTCCTCTCCAACATGGGGCTCATCTCGTTTTCCGCGGCGGCCCAGCTCGCCCCGGCGCTGATCGGCGGGCTCTACTGGCCGCGCGGCAACAAGGTGGGCGCCATCACCGGCATGCTCTTCGGTTTCGCGGTATGGTTTTACACCCTGCTGCTCCCCTCCCTGGTGCACTCGGGGTGGTGGGACTCGCAGATCCTGAACCAGGGCCCCTTCGGGGTGGCGCTCCTCAAGCCGCAGGCCCTTTTCGGGATGACCGGGCTCGACCCCTGGACCCACGCCCTTTTCTGGAGCATGTTCCTGAACATCTCGGCCTACCTCTCGCTGTCGATACTGCGCGGACAGGGGGAAAAGGAAAGGGAGCAGGTGAGGAGGTTCGTGCAGGTCTTCGTCCCCGAGAACGGCGACACGCACTGGGAGACCAAGCGCCTTTCCAAGCCGGTCACCATCGTGCAGTTCGTGAACCTGATGTCCAAGTTCATTGGCGAGCCCCAGGCCCACCTGGCGATCACCGACTACCTGGGCGAGCGCGAGATCGACGGACGCGGTGGGGTCTCCGAGTTCGAGCTCCCCAACCTGAAGCGGTTCGTGGAAAAGACCCTGGCGGCTTCGCTCGGCGGGGCGGCGGCCGGAGCGGTCGTGGAGAGCTTCCTCTCCGACATCGGGAGCCGGATGGAGTCGGTCTACGACATCTTCTCCACGGTGCGCACCTCGCGCGACCAGAGCCGGGAGGCGCTCTTCGTTCGGCTGCGCGCCTCCGAGATCATGAACCGCTCCCTGGAACTGAACATCATCATGGAGGACCTCTTGGCGCTGCTGCTGAGGGAGTTCAAGCTCGACCTCTGCGTCATCAGGCTCCTCAACGACGCGGGGACCCTGCAGGTGCGCAGCCACAAGGGCGAGGGGGGCGAGCGGATCACGGCGGAGGACCGCATCCTGGAGATAGATACCCACGTGGGCGAGGCGTTTCTCGGGCGCCGCACTGAATTCTTCAACGACACCGCCTACATAACCAAACCAATCGCCAAGGAGATCTTCCGGCACGAGGGGATCAGGTCCTTCGCCCACATCCCGATAGCGATCGAGGGTGCCCCGCCGGTCGGGATACTGTCGGTCTTTTCCCGCTCCATCGTGGGGCTCTTCACCGAGCAGTTCGTGGAACTGCTGGAGAGCCTGGCCGGCCAGCTGGCCCAGGCGGTGCGCATCGTTTCCGAGCGGGAGGCGCGCGACCGCGAGCGCGAGCAAAAGGAAGCGGCCCTCCTGGAAAACGCCCGGGTAACCCGCGACCTGGAGCTTGCCAAGCAGATCCAGCTCTCCTTGCTCCCCACCGCCCCACCGCAGCTTCCCGGAGTCAGTATCGCCTGCCGCTGCGTCCCGGCAAGCCACGTCGGGGGGGATTACTACGACTTCTTCCAGCGCGGGGACGACCTGGTGGACATCGTCATGGCCGACGTATCCGGCCACAGCGTCGGCGCGGCGCTCATCATGGTGGAGACCAGAAGCGTACTGAGGGCGCAGATGCAGGCGACCAGGTCGACGGGAGAGATCCTCAAAGTACTGAACACGCTTTTGTACGAAGACCTGACCCGGGCCGAGCTCTTCATCACCATGTTCTGCGGCAAGTTCGACGCCAGGCAGAGCGTCCTCAGCTACTCCAACGCGGGGCACACCAGGCCCCTTTTGCTGCGGGGAGGCTCCTGGCAGGAACTTGATACCGAGGGGCTGATTCTTGGCGTCGAGTACCAGGTGGCGTTCGAGGAGAAGAGCGTGCATCTGGAGCCGGGGGACCTGCTGTTCATTTTTACCGACGGCATCATCGAGGCGGAGGGCGCTCCGGGCGATTTCTTCGGCGTGCCGAGGCTGTGCCAACTCCTCTTCGAGCTGCAAAAGGAATCGCCGGAGGCGATGATCGACGCGGTACTGGCGCGACTGGCCGCCTTCTGCGCCTCGGGTCCTTTACAGGACGATGTTTCCATGGTAGTCATGAAGGTAGGCGAGGTTCCCTCTCAGGGCATCCTTGCCAAAACCGGCCGGTTATAGCACAATGATTGGTAGCTTGTCGGACTTCACTACAAGGAGTAGGCCATGAATTTAGCGCAAGAGACAAGGAATGACATAGTCATCATTTACGTGAAGGAGGAGCGGCTGGACGCACACAACTCTGTGGAGCTGAAGACCGCAGTGCAGAAGCTGTTCGAAGAGGGAAAGAAAAACGTGCTGGTGGATCTCAAGGACGTGCGGTTCATAGACAGTTCGGGGCTTGGCGCATTGGTATCGGGGTTCAAGAACGCCATATCGCACCAGGGAAACCTCAAGCTTTCCTCGCTGCAGTCACAGGTGAAGTCCATGTTCGAATTGACCCGGCTGCACAGGGTATTCGAGATTTTTCCATCCACGACGGAGGCCATGGAAAATTTTCAGTAACTAGCGAGGCGTTAGAATGGAAGGAAACGCGATCGAGGTAGACATAAAGGTCCCCAACAAGACCCGGTATCTGAGCCTTATCGGCCGGATCGGGGAGGACATCGCCCGCGAGCTGGAGCGCTACAGCGGCGACCGGGACACGCTTGCCTACCAGTTGAACCTGGTCCTCACTGAGGCGATGGTCAATGCCATCAAGCATGCAGGCCCCCGGGAACCGGAGAAGCAGGTCCGGATCGTCATCTCCATCTGCGTCGACTACCTCACTATCAAGGTCTACGACGATGGGCAGGGGTTCGACATCAACTCCATCCCGCCACCGAACTTCGACGAACTGGAGGACCGGGGGCGCGGCATTTTCCTGATACGCTCGCTGATGGACTCGGTCAGCTACCGCAAGAACTGCAGGGAGAACATTCTGGAGATGAAGAAAAAACTGGTCTGACCCCCCTCCCCCCTATGCCCTTGCTCCCCGCCTGTAGCAGTGAATCACCATTGCCCCACCCACCAGGAACATGGGAAGGCTCAGCATCTGCCCCATGGAAAGCCCCCCGAGAAGATAGCCGACCTGCGCGTCGGGCTCCCTGGCAAACTCGACCAGGAAGCGGAACAGGCCGTACAACGAGATGAAGGACCAAAAGACCACTCCGTCCCGGTTCACCTTCCGCGACACCAGGTACAGCAGCAGAAACATCAGCGGCCCTTCCAGGAACGCTTCGTAGAGCTGCGAGGGGTGACGCGGCAGCGGCCCCCCGGTCGGGAAAACCATCCCCCAGGGGAGGTCGGTCACCCGGCCGTACAACTCGCCGTTGATGAAATTCCCGATGCGCCCGAGCCCGAGCCCGACCGGGCCGGCGAGAAATCCGATGTCCGCAATCTGGTAGAAGCGGATCTTGTGTTTCCTGATGAAATAAAGGCCTGCGAGTATGGCGCCGGTCAGCCCCCCGTGAAACGACATCCCCCCTTCCCACACCGCGAAGAGCTTCATCGGGTGGGCCAGGTAGTAGGAAAGGTTGTAAAAGAGGATGTATCCGAAACGCCCCCCCAGTATCACCCCGAGTGCCACCGTGAAGATCAAGTCGGCCACGTCGTCCTTGACGAGCGGCAGCCCCTTCCGCTTTACCCCTGCCAGTATGATAAAATACGCAGCTAGAAATCCGCAGATGTACATCAGGCCATACCAGCGAAATTCGAGCGGACCCAGCTTGAGAAAAACCGGATCGATGTTGGGAAATGTCATTGAAAGCTCTCCAGTGGTGAAATTGCCCCTAACCTAACAGCAAACTGGCGGGGTGTCAATTGCCTCCCGGCGCGGCTGGTTGACTTTGGACGCTCCGGTTATACATTGTAAATATTATCTAATTAGTGACCCGTTTTGCGGAGCGACCATGAACATCACCATGAGCGAGATTTTTCTGAGCTCAATTCTCGGCAAGACCGTCATCAACGGGCACGGCCACGAGATAGGAACGCTGCGGGACCTGGTCATGATTCCCGGAAGGAGCTTCCCCGAGGTGTCGCACCTCCTGGTGCAGAGCAACCAGAAAAAGGGCGACACGCTCTCGGTCCCCTGGCAGCGCGTCGCCCTTTTCAACCGCTTCGTCATTTCGGTCTCCGGGTCGTTCCAGAGCATCCCGAGGTACCGGCAGCGCGGGGGCGAAATCCTGCTCAGGCGCGACATCCTGGACCGGCAGATCGTGGACGTTAACGGCGCCAAAGTGGTGCGGGTAAATGACGTAAAGCTGGGAAGCTACCGGGAGCGGCTTTGCGTCTTCTTTGTCGACGTCGGGGTCCGGGGGCTGTTGCGCCGGATGGGCTTTGAGCACCTGGGGGAGCGCATCGGCTCACTCTTGAAGCACCCGCTCCCCCATTACCATATCAGCTGGGAGTACGTTCAGCCGCTGGAACCCAACCTTTGTCCCCTTACCCTGACCGTGGCACGCGCCCAGCTCAAGGAGATCCATCCCGCGGACCTGGCCCAGATCATTTCCAACATCCCCACCGGCAACGTCCAGACGGTGCTCGACGCGCTCGATACCGAGACCGCCGGAGAGGCGATCCACGAACTGGATCCTGAACTGCGCAGCCGGGTTATCAGCCAATTGGAAAGTAGGGAGGCGAGTTGCATACTCGAGGAGATGATTCCGGATCAGGCGGCAGACGTGCTGGGGGACCTCCCGCAGGCCAAGGCGCAGGAGCTCCTGGGGCTGATGGCCGAGGCGGAGGCGGACCAGATTCAGGAATTGATGGAACATGAGGAGGACACGGCGGGGGGGTTGATGAACAGCAGGTTCGTGGCCATCTCGGGGGAAATCTCCTGCGCAGAGGCACTGCAGGAGGTGCGCTCGCGAGCGGACGAGGTAGACAACGTGTACTATCTCTACGTGCTGGACGACAGGCAGCAACTGCTTGGCGTGGTGACTCTCAAGAATCTCCTGGTCAGCGCGGAAAAAACGAGAGTCAGCGAGCTGATGACGACGGGCATCAAAAGCGTTCAGGTAGACTCGACGCCGAACGAAGTACTGGAGATCGTCGCCAAATACAATCTGATTGCCGTGCCGGTACTGGACAAGGCGGAAAAGATGGCCGGCATCATCACGGTGGACGATGTGTTGGAGCTGTTTCTTCCCAATGCGCTACGGCGCAAGCGTCATCGGTCGGGTTGAAATGCAGTCCCCAATCTTGTTTCCACCCCTATAGACTTTCACGAACTCCCCCTCGCCCTCAAACTACTTTGGCTACAACGCCACGCCCGCCTTTTTGGCGGCCTCGCGCAACGATTCCACCTTACGCCTCTGGTCCTGAGCCCGGAACTCCTCCTGCTTTATGGTATTTTGCAGGGATAGATACTCCGCGCGCGACATCTTGGAGGTGTCACCCACCCGCCTGCGCAGGTCAGTAAGTTCATCTTCGGTCGCCTGCAAATTGGCCTTGGCGACTGCATACTCACCGCGCAATCCGGTTTCGCCCTTCCCGGCAGGCGCATTTTTTTCTTTCGCAACGGCAGGCTCCTTCGGTTTCCCCTTGACCGGCTCGTCGATCACCTGTGGGGCCCCGCCTTCGTCAGCGCCTAAAACCTTCACCTTCTTCCGGTATTTTTTGGGCACCTTCCCGAGGTCCTCAGTGAAATTCACCGTTCCACTCTGGTCAGTCCATTCATAGGTCACGGCAATGGCCGACAACGGATACAGCAGGAGCAACAAAACGAGCAGTTTCTTCATATCCAACTCCTTTTCAAAGGCAATCTAAGCCAAATCTGCGCGGACCGGCTACCCCGGAGGCCAAGCGAACCCTCGGCCAGCGAGCAAATGGAAGTGGATATGGAATACGGACTGACCGGCACCGGCATTATTATTGTTAACGATCCGGAAACCGTCGTCGGCCATGCCGCGATCGCGTGCCAATTGGGCAGCAACGCGGTAAACCGCACCGACCAGCTGGTCGTCCACCGGCGTCAGTTCCAGCGAATTGACCAGGTGTTTTTTGGGAATGATCAGGACGTGCATCGGCGCCACGGGATTGATGTCCTCAATGGCAAAAAGATCGTCGTCCTCGTAGATCTTTTTCACCGGTATGGCGCCGCTCGCCATCTTGCAGAAGAGACAATTGTCCATAAAACCTCCTGGGTAATGCCGGATTGGTTGCTGTTGAAACGCCTTAGTGGCTCAACCCACCGACTCAACGCTTTTTCTCAAATGAATCAAAAATTCCTTGTTCCCCTTGGGCCCCAGGATGGGCGAGTCGCAGACGCCAAGGACGAGCAGCCCCAGGCTCTCGGCCAGGGCGGTGATGGTGGCGACCACCTCGGCGTGCTTTTTCTCGTCCCGCACGACTCCACCCTTCCCTACCTGGCCTTTCCCCACTTCGAACTGGGGTTTAATGAGGGCCAAGATGGTGCCTCCGTCTTTGATGAGCCGCAAGGTCGGCGGGAGCACCTTGTCCAGCGAGATGAAGGAGGCGTCTATGACTGCCATGTCGGGGAACTCGGGGAGGGTGCCGGGCTCAAGGTGCCGGATGTTGGTTTTCTCCATGCTCACGACTCTCGGGTCTTCGCGCAGTTTCCAGGCCAGTTGGCCGTAGCCGACATCCACCGCGTAAACCAACCGTGCGCCCCTTTGCAAAAGGCAGTCAGTGAAGCCGCCGGTGGAGGCGCCGACGTCGATTGCCGAGAGTCCGTCGACCTTTATGCCGAAAAGGTCGAGCCCCTCGGCGAGTTTCAACCCGCCGCGGCTCACGTAGGGCAGCGGCTCCCCCTTCAGGCGGATCTCGGCCTCCAGGGAGACCATCAATCCCGCCTTGTCAGCCAGGTGATCATCCACCACTACCTGCCCGGCCATGATGAGCGCCTTGGCCTTTTCCCTGGAGGGGGCAAGCCCACGCTCCAGCACGAGTTTATCGAGTCTTTCCTTAGTCACTAAGTGTCCTTTTAGTAGATGCCGTGCAGCGGCCCGCCGGGAGCTGCCAACTGGTCGACGCGACGTTCCACTGCCGGGTCCTCGATCAGCGGCGGGGCGTGGTGCGGTTTGACGCGGGCATCGATGACGATGGGCCCGCTGCAACCCCACTGCTTGGCTGTAGTGGAAGCCCCCACGCCGTAAATGTCGGCTGCGGGGTCGGAGCGGGTGAAGGTGACCCAGAGGAAATTGTTCAGCCCTGCGGCGGCGAACCGGCTGTCGTCGCAAACGACAATCAGGGGAAAGGCTTCCAGGCCGGCGACCCCGGTCAAGAAGTCGCAAAGCTCTTCCACAGCGGGGTCCGCCTCGCCCTTGCACCCCGTGCAGGCGGGCCCGGTTACCGCGAAAATGCCCGGGAGGCAAAGCGCCGGAGCGCTCCAGCCGGCCGGCAGGCGGAGTTCTGCGGGGAGCACCGTCCCGAGGGTGCGACGCTTCTCACCGACGGCGGCGAAGACGACCTTGGAGCCGCTGTTCAGGCCGGAACCGGAATAATCAAGGGTGTCCATGGTGGTCGCAGTCTGGAAGTGGAGGTCCCGGCGCGGGTCGATCCGCTCCAGCACGTGGGCCAGGAAGGCCGGAATGTCGTGAAGATCCAGTTGCGGCGCGTCCTCGTGCGCAGCGATCATCAGATACTTCGCCAGTGAGAGCTGCCCCTGTCCCAGGATCGCGTTGGCGATGGTGAGGATTTCCTGCGGGGTGCGCCGCTCGCCGTAAGGGACATAGCGCTCGCTCCCCATGGCGAGCAACAGCGGGTGCACACCTGCCGCGTCGACGGCATGGACTGCGCGCACTCCCGGAATGACGGTCGGGATCAGGGGACCGGTCAGTTCATGAATGAAGGCGCCGAAGGAGGTGTCCTCCTGGGGAGGACGGCCGACAGTCGTGAAGGGCCAGATGGCGCCCTCGCGATGGTACACCTTGTCAACCTGCAGCACCGGGAAATCGTGCGCCAGGCTGTAGTAGCCGAAATGGTCACCAAAGGGTCCCTCCGTCAGCGTCCTTTGCGGGTCGATGATCCCGCTGATGCAGAAATCTGCTTCGGCGGGGACCGGCAGGCCCCCCTCGCGGCTCACCATCTCGATCCGGTGACCGGCCAGCAGGCCCGCGAAGGAGAGTTCGGGCATCCCCTCGGGAAGCGGCATGACCGCCGCGACGGTCATGGCGGGCGCCCCACCGACGAAGACGTTCACCCGGAAGGGAACCCCCTTCTCGAGCGCCTCGGCGTGATGAAAGCCTATGCCGCGATGGATCTGGTAATGGATGCCAACCTGGGCGTTATGCAGGTACTCGCCCCCGGAGATCTGAACCCGGTACATGCCGAGATTGGAATGGCGCAGCCCCGGTGAGCCGACGCTCTCGGAGTAGACCTGCGGCAGCGTAATGAAGGCGCCACCGTCGTCGGGCCAGGATTTGAGTTGGGGCAACTGGTCCAGAGTCGTGCAGTTGGCGAGGATCGGGCCGTTGTCCACCCGCTTGGGGATCAGATGCCAGGCGGCGGGAAGGGTCGAGAGCAGCGACAGCGGCTCCTTAATGAAATAGCGCGGATCGACCTTCAGCTGCACCAAGCGCTCCACTGCCTTCAGGGTGTCCCGAAAGATGAACCGGGTGCGCTCCAGGGTCCCGAAGAGGTTGCCGAGCATCGGAAAAGAGCACCCCTTGACCCGGGTGAAAAGGAGCGCCGGCCCGCCGGCCTGGTAGACCCGCCGCTGGATGGAACCTATCTCCAGTTCCGGCGAGAGTTCCTGGTCTATCCGAATCAGGGAACCCGAGCGCTCCAGGTCCGCGACGCATGCTGCACTATTTCTATATCCCAACTATTTCCCCCGCCAGACATGATGCCTGAATCACTGGTTTATTTTTAAAGCACCCCCGCAGGCAAGTCAACAACAAAACCGGAAACGGCACCTCAACAACCGCCCGTGGCGCCAATCGGAGAAAGTAAATGAGTGGCCTGGGGCTGTTCCCCCTCCCTAACCCTCCCCCTCCGGGAGAGGGGACTAAAATCGGCGGCCCCCTCTCCTTTCGGACTAAAAGCGGCAGTCCCCTCTCTTTCCCCTCCCTCTCCTCTTGCCCATCGTTCCCACGCTCCCGCGTGGGAATGCATCAAGGGACGCTCCTGCGTCCCGCTTTTACAGCCTAAGGCGCCAGGAACCTTCAAATGAAAGCTTGACCCATTACGGTTAATAGTTGTAATCAAGCAGATAGGGTGATGGGTGGCTGGTTGCCAAGAACCTGAATTCCCTCACCCGGTCTGCGGCCACCTTTGTCCCAGAGGGCGAAAACACCCCCTCCCGCCGGCCCTTGTGAAGAGGCAGTCAACGCGACAACGGGAGCCTTCTTGCCACGCTACACCATTTTCCGAAAAATCCTCATCATCACCCTGCTCCTTTCGCTGGCGCCGCTCCTTGTCACGTCGACCATACTTCTCATCAACCTGCAGTCCATAAGCTCTCGTCTTTCTGAGGAAATCACCGCATCAGACGACATCCAGGCCTCCGAATCCCTCACCATGAGGGCACGGCAGCTGGCGGAAAACATATCGGACTTCCTGCACCAATGCGAAAGCGACCTGCTGTTTCTCTCGCGCTCGCCGCTGGACCGCCCCACCCTGCTGGAATTCTACCGGACGCGCCGCTCCGAGGTATGGCTGAGAAACGGCGACGCCGCTACTACCCGGGAAACCAGGGAACTGATCCCCCTGTACCGCTCCATCGCACTGATCGACGCCAGCGGCCAGGAACGGGTCCTGATCCGGGACGGCAAGTTCGTTACCGGGACTGAGCTGCACAAGATCTCCGACCCCGCCAACACCGAGTTCCTGAGCGAGGACTATTTCAGGCGGGTGCGCGCCCTCAAGCGCGGCGAGATCTACGTCTCACACCTGAGCGGCTTTCATGTATCACGCCAGGAACAGCTCAGGGGCGCCCCGACACCGGAAAGCGCCTACAACGGCACCACCTACCAGGGGGTGATCCGGTTCGGGGCGCCCCTTTTCGACAGCAGCGGCGCCTTCGCCGGCATGGTGATCCTCTCCCTCGACCACCGTCACCTGATGGAATTCACCCAGCACGTCGACCCTGGGAAGAATTTCTCCACCGTGTTTCCTTCCTACCACAGCGGCAACTACGCATTTCTCTTCGATGACGAGGGATGGATCATAACCCACCCCAAATACTGGGACATCCGCGGGTTGGACCGAAACGGCAAGATGGTGCCGCCCTATTGCGTGAACTCCAGCAAGACCGACATCGACACCGGGCGCATACCCTTCAACCTGGACCACGCCGGGTTCGTGCACCCGAGCTACCCCAAGGTGGCAACCGCGGTGCGCGAGCAGCGCATCGGTTATGTCGACATTACCAACGTCGGCGGCGCCAAAAAGATCATGGCCTATGCGCCGATCAGCTACGACACCGGCGATTACCGCAAGCACGGCATCTTCGGGGGGGTCACCATCGGTTTTCAGGCGGACCAGTTTCACGACGCCGCCCGCAAGGGAAGCCGCCTCATTAACCGGCAGCTCGGAAAGCACAGAACGACCAGCGCCGTCATCATCCTGGTGACCGCCCTCATCTCGGCTCTCTCGGCGTGGCTCCTCTCCCGAGGGATCAGCATTCCCCTACGGCAGTTGACCGAGGGCGCCGGAAAACTCGCAGCCGGCGACAGCCACGTCAGGGTGACGGTGGCCTCGGCGGACGAGATCGGCGAACTGGCCGGCACCTTCAACTTCATGGCTGACGAGCTGGAACTGCGCAAGCAGAGCATCCTCTCCACCCTCGACGAGTTGCGTAGTTCACGCCTGGAGATCCTGGACGAGCGCAATTTCAAGACGAGCGTGCTGGAGAGTATTTCCAGCGCCATTGTCACCTTCTCCCCAGAGGGATATCTCACCTCCATAAACGGTACCGGCCGCCTGTTCCTGGGGTCCGATGTGGTGCAGGACCAGCATTACCGCAGCGTCTTTGCCGACTGGGGAACCTTGAGCGACCGGATAGACCGCGTGCTGAGCGGAGAGGCGGGCTACGGCCGGGAACCTTTCAAAATGGACCGCGGCGCGGGACAAACCTATTTCGACGTGGGATGTTTTCCGATCGGTCGCGATGCCGAGCAGGGATTGACCGTGACTTTGCGTAACGAGACCGAAAAGGAGAAACTGCGCGAGGAGATGATGCGTTTGGACCGGTTTGCTTCGCTCGGCAAGCTCTCCGCTGGCATCGCACACGAGGTACGAAATCCCCTCACCGGCATCTCGCTTTTGCTCGACGACCTGCACGACCAAGCGGCGACCGGCTCCGACGACCGGGAGATGATCAAGAAGGCCCTCGCCGAGATAGGTCGCGTTGAGCGGCTCATCAACTCACTTTTGAACTACTCCTCGCCGGCACGGGCCGAATTCCGCCAAAGCGAACTGAACCGGGTGGTGCACGACACGGTCCTGCTGATGCGCAGGCCGTGTGAACGGCGGAAGGTGGTGCTGGACTTTGTGGAACATCCGCTCCCCGGTTGCAGGATCGATCCGGAAAAGATCAAGCAGGCGGTACTCAACATCATCAGGAACGCCCAGGAGGCCCTCCCGGAAGGCGGGCGGATCACCATCACAACCAGCGTCAGGGGAAATTGGGTGGTGATAGAGATCGGTGACGACGGCCCCGGGATCTCAGCCGACGACCTCCCCCTGATCTTCGAGCCATTCTTCACCCGCAAGGGCGCGGGTACCGGGCTGGGCCTCTCTATCACCCAGCGCATCGTCGAAGAGCATGGCGGCAGGATCCGCGTAGAGAGTACCTCCGGGCAGGGAACGCTTTTCATTATCGAGCTGCCCCTGTAGGTCGCCGTTGAACGGGTTCGCCGTCACGCGACATCATCATCGCCGCCGTCTACCGTTGTCGTCGCGTTGATGAATCCAACACGACTTACAGAAATCCCCCTCCCCCCTCGCGGGCCCCTCGCGGGGGAGGATCGGGGTGAGGGGGAAGGCGCCATTGAGCACTTCGTTGGCAGCTCCCTCACCTCTGCCCCTCTCCCGGAGGGCGAGGGGTTCCCAGGGCCAGATAGATTCGGCAGCCGACGTGTCCGCCGTTGCCTGCAAAACCGTAGGTCGCCCGTTAAACGGGTTCACCGGGAACACGAATTTACTGCCGCTGCCACCGTTGCCGTCGCGTTGTTAAATCCAAACGCGACCTACAAAGGGTTTTCCATGGAAAAAATTCTCATCATCGACGACGAAGCGTTCATCTGCGAAAACGTGCAGCGCATCCTCTCCAACGAGGGTTTCCAGGTGCGATCCGCCGCCTCTGGACAGGAGGCCCGCGACATCGTCGCCTCGGAAGAGATCGACCTGGCCCTGCTCGACCTGAACCTCGGCACGGAAAACGGCATCGATGTCCTGAAGGCGCTCAAGGAGTTGGATCCCGAACTGCTGGTGATCATCATCACCGGATACGGCTCGGTGGAAAGTGCCGTGGAATCGCTCAAGCTGGGCGCCTTCCACTACATGAAAAAGCCGTTCAAGTCCGATGCGCTGAGACTCATCGTCAAACTGGCTCTGAAAACCCAGACGCTCAAGCGCGAGGTGCGCAAACTGAAGCGCGACGGCGGCGTCCTCCCGGGACGCTCCCCGATTATCGGCAGGAGCGCGGCGTTCCACGAGGTTGCCGCCCTGGTCCGGGAAATCGCCCGCATCCCCTCGACGGTGCTGATCACCGGCGAGTCGGGAACCGGCAAGGAACTTGTCGCGCGCGCCATCCACGATCTATCGGACCGCAAGGACGCCGGCTTCATCGCCATCAACTGCGCCTCGATTCCCGCGGGACTGCTGGAGAGCGAGCTGTTCGGACACGAAAAGGGAGCCTTCACCGGGGCTACCTGCCGCAAAGCGGGGCTTTTCGAAGAGGCGCACGGCGGCACCATCTTCCTGGACGAGATCGGTGAGATGGACATGACCATGCAGGTAAAGCTGCTGCGCGTGCTGCAGGAGCGCTCCCTGCGCCGGGTGGGTGCCGTCAAGGACATCGGCATCGACGTGCGCGTCATCGCCGCGACCAACCGCGACCTGAAAGCACGGATCGCCGACAAAAGCTTCCGGGAGGACCTGTTTTACCGGCTCAACGTCTTTCCGATCCATATCCCTCCCCTGAGGGAGCGCACGGCTGATATTGCCGCGCTGGCTGCTTTCTTTCTCGACAGCTTCAGCCGCGCCTTTGGCCGGGATTTCCGTGATGTCTCTGACGAGGCGGAGCGCCTGATGGAGCTCTACGCCTGGCCGGGAAACATCAGGGAACTGAGGAACGTCATAGAGCGCATCTGCATCATGAGGAGCGGCCCCACCCTGCTCCCCGAGCACCTCCCCCAGGAGATCAAGGAACTCCAGTTCCCGCAATCTCCGGGTGGGGAGCTGACAGCGAGTTGCCTGGCAAGCCTGCCGGCCGGGCTCGGTCTCGAAGAGGCTATCTGCGCCATGGAAAAGTCGTTCATCGAGCAGGCGTTGCAGAAAACCGCAGGTAACGTGCTGCAGACAGCGCTGAACCTGAAGATCCCGCGCGGCACCCTGCGCTACAAGATGGACAAGTACGGCTTGTAACTAGCATTGATAGCTTTCGGGTCGAGACGCATCGCCTGCGTTTCTCAGCGCTGCCGCAAGCCCGTCGCTCTAAGCTTCACCGGGTGAAGGAGACGCATGCCATGCGTCTCTACGCGAACAGGTAATGTTCCCTCACCCGGCTTATCCAGCGCCTCCACTCCGCGTCTCCCACTTTGGCAACTATCCGCCACCCGACTGGCGGATTTCAGCCACCCCACCTCCCGACCCGCTGTCAAACCACCATTATCTCCCAATGTAGCACGTATTTTCGATACTTTAACTAAACCATGGCGATGGTACTCCTATTGCATTAAAACAATGTCTCTGATTTATTCATGGTACCGTGACCGGCTGGCAAAGACCAACTCAGCCGGGTATCGGCAGGGATCCATGAACTTCGGCATCTAATGAATAGTTCGGCATCTCACCTTAAACATAACCAAACATCAAGGAGGAAGACTATGAAACTGAATGGATGTCTGAAAGGCCTGATCCTCGGGGCGGTGACGCTCGCCCTGCCGATGGCCGCCCTGGCGGCACCCGCACCGATCGTCATCAAGTTTAGCCACGTCGTTGCCGCCAACACGCCCAAGGGGCAGGCCGCCATGTACTTCAAGAAACTGGCGGAGGAGCGCACCAAGGGGCGCGTAAAGGTGGAGGTCTACGCCAACAGCCAACTCTATAAGGACAACGAGGAGATGCCGGCCCTGGAACTCGGAAGCGTGCAGATGCTGGCGCCGTCCCTCGCCAAGTTCGCCCCGCTGGGGGTGAAGGAGTTCGAACTGTTCGACCTCCCCTTCATCTTTGACAACTACCAGGAACTGCACAAGGTCACCCAGGGCCCCGTCGGCCAGAAGCTTTTGAAGAAACTGGAGCCCAAGGGGATCCTCGGCCTCGCCTACTGGGACAACGGATTCAAGGTGATGAGCGCCAACAAGCCGCTCAAGACCCCCGCCGACTTCAGGGCACTGAAGATGCGCATACAGTCCTCCAAGGTACTTGATGCCGAGATGCGCTCCATGGGCGCCATCCCGCAGGTAATCTCCTTCTCCGAGGTCTACCAGGCCCTGCAGACCGGCGTTGTCAACGGCACCGAGAACCCCCCGTCCAACCTCTACACCCAGAAGATGTACGAGGTGCAGAAGTACGTGACCGTCTCCGACCACGGCTACCTGGGTTATGCCGTCATCGTCAACAAGAAATTCTGGAATGGTCTCCCGGCCGATATCCGCGGCATCCTCGAGGGCGCCATGAAGGACGCCACCACGTATGCAAACGAGGTCGCCAAGAAAGATAACGACGAGGCGCTGGCTCTGGTCAAGAAGTCAGGCAGGAGCCAGATCATCACCCTCACCCCCCAGGAGCGCCATGTCTGGAAAAAGACCATGGACAAGGCTCACAAGGAGCACATGAACCGGATCGGCGCCGACCTGGTCAAGGAAGTCTACCGGGAAACCGGCTATAACCCGGACAAATAGTCCAGATCCGGGGAAAAGCCGCTGCCCGCCCAGGAGCGGCTTTTCTCCGGGGCCCCCAGTTACGCCCGCAACAGTGCAGCGCGACAACAAATACCATGCAGGAGAAAAACCATCATGATGAAAATCCTTGATCATCTGGAGGAGTGGATCATCACTTTCCTCATCGGCGCCGCGACACTGCTCATCTTTGCCTCCGTCGTGCACCGCTACGCCTCAAGTATTCCGGTTCCCGGTCTGCAGGATTGGCTGATCTCGCTCAATTTCAGTTGGGCGCAGGAACTTTGCATCTACATGTTCGTCTGGATGGCCAAGTTCGGGGCCGCCTACGGCGTACGCTCCGGCATCCACGTGGGCGTCGACGTGCTGGTGAACCGCCTGCCCGACCAGTGGCGCAAGAAAGCCGTGCTGATCGCGCTCTTCGGCGGCGCCGCTTTCACCGGGATCATCGGCACCCTGGGCGCGCGCTTTGTCTGGGCGGACGGCATGCACTTCGCCGTGGCCACCTTGCTGGGATTGCCCATAGGCGAACTGACCTCAGGACCGACCTCGCCGGATCTCGAGTGGCCGACCTGGGCCATATATTTGGCGGTGCCGCTCGGCTCGTATCTGATGTGTTTCCGTTTCCTGCAGGTGGCCTGGGCTTTCGTCCGTGGCGGTGAACTGCCGCATCACGATCATGCCCATGTCGAGGGAATCGATCTCGAGGAAAACGAAGCCCCCGTCTTCGAAAAAGTCATGGTCGGAGGTGTGGAATGAGCGAACAGGCAGCGATAAACTTATTGCCGCCCTTGAGCAAAAAACGGGCAGGCATTATTCTGGTCTCCATTGCCACGGCGCTGATCGCCATCACCTTCTTCGGCAACGTCGGCATCGTCTTTGCCCTGCTGGTCGCCTTGATGCTGACCGGAATACCGGTCTCCATTGCGCTGGGACTTACCGTACTGATGTTTCTCTTTACCATGACGAACGTTCCGGTCGAAGCGGTGGCGCTGAAACTTTTCACCGGCATTGAGAAGTTCGAGATCATGGCGATCCCCTTCTTCATCCTCGCCGGCAACTTCCTGACCCACGGCGGAGTCGCCAAGCGGATGATCGCTTTTGCCACCAGCATGATCGGACACTGGCACGGAGGCCTCGCGCTTGCCGGCATCCTCGCCTGCGCCATGTTCGCCCTGGTCTGCGGCTCCAGTGTCGCCACCGTGGTCGCCATCGGTTCGATCCTGCTTCCCGCCATGGTGAAGCAGGGTTATCCGATGAAGTTCGGCGCCGGCGTCATCGTCTGCGCCGGCTCACTCGGCATCCTCATGCTGCCTTCGATCCCCAAGGTGATCTACGCCATCGCCACCAACACCTCGATCGGCGCGCTCTTCGTGGCGGGCCTGCTGCCGGGCTCGCTGCTCACCATCATGCTCTGCTGTGTCACCTGGTACGTCGCCAAAAAGCGCGGCTACAAGCTACTGCCCAAGGCGAGTTGGGGGGAGCGCTGGAGGGCGTTTCGCACCAGCGTCTGGGGGCTTATGCTGGTGGTCATCATCGTCGGCGGCATTTACACCGGGATTTTCACGGCGACGGAAGCGGCCGCCATGTCTGCGGTGTACGCCTTCTTCATCTCCGTGTTCGTGTACAAGGACCTGTCGCTGAAGGACGTCCCCCGGGTGCTGCTGACCTCGGCGAACCTGAGCGCCATGCTGCTCTACATCATCACCAACGCGGTGCTTTTCTCCTTCCTGATGTCGAGCGAGAACATACCGCAGGCGATGGCCGACTGGATCCTCGGCAAGGACCTCGGCGTGGTGGCGTTCCTCATGTTCGTGAACGTCGTGCTGCTCTTGGCTGGAAACGTGATGGAGCCCTCCTCCATCATCCTCATCTTCGCCCCGATCCTGTTCCCGGCCGCGATGCGCCTGGGGATCGACCCGGTGCATTTCGGCATCCTGATCGACGCCAACATGGAGGTGGGCCTCTGTCATCCGCCGGTAGGGCTCAATCTCTACGTAGCCAGCGGCATTTCGAGGCTCAGCATCACCGAGCTCACCGTGGCGGTCATGCCCTGGCTCTGCACCATGCTGGTGTTCCTGGTGATCGTGACCTACTGGCCGACGTTGTCGATCTGGCTGCCGAGAGTGATGGGACTGATGTAAGGAGGATCCAGATGTCTGACCACGTTATCATCTATCTGATAGTTGCACTGAACAGCTGCTGCCAGCTCATGCTCATCTGGCGCCAGAAATTTCCTGCCGGCACCAGGAACAGGTATTGCCTCGCTGCGGTCGCCATCCCCCTTTTTTTGATGTTGTCCATGCGGCTGTTGATTGCCGGCGGAATGATTCAGGGGCGCGTTGCCGACCAGTCGCAGCTGGAACACTTTGTGACGTCCATTACCAGCATGCTGCTCGTTGCCGGCCCCTGGTTCGTGACAGTCGCTGCGGTCGTCAACAAGAGGCGGCAGCGCACCAAAGCTCATGTGGTTGCGGCGGGATGACATCCCTGCTCTCAGGACGGAGATGAATAATTTGCCCTACCGGCAGCCGCAAGGTAAGGTAAAGCGCGCTTAAAGCGGCGGAAAGAAATCTTTCCGCCGCTTTTTTATGGGGATGGCGACCCTTTAAAACTTGCGCTGGCCACCCGGTGGCTATATAAGAAAACCTATCGTACTACTTAAGGTTGGGCTGGTGAGCATTTTCACCAAGGACGGTTTGTACATGGATTCGGCAGCCATTCATTTGGCGAAACATATACTGCTCATAGTCGGGATAATTCTGGGTGCAGGTTCCCTGAGCGGCATTCTGGCCCAGAAGTTGAGGATTCCCGACGTGGTGCTTTTCCTGCTGATGGGGATCGGCCTCGGCCCGGAACTTGCCGGTTTGATCGACGTCAAGGCCGACTCAGCCTTCAACCAGATCATCCTCATTTTCGGCTCCTGCTACATCCTCTTTGACGGAGGGGCCAGCCTCAGGCTGAGCGTGCTGAAAAAGGTCTGGATCACCATCGTGACCATCGCCACGCTGGGAGTGGCGATCAGCGTCGTTATCACCGGTTGCGCCGCCAGCTGGCTGCTGGGCCTCCCCGCCCTGACCGCGCTGCTACTGGGCGCGGTGATCGCCTCCACCGACCCGGCAACCCTGGTGCCGGTCTTCAAGCAGGTCCGCATCAAGGAGCGCGTGGCGCAAACCGTCATGAGCGAGTCGGCCTTCAACGACGCCATGGGTGCCATCATCACCTTCTCCCTGCTCGGGGTAATTCTCGGGACGGGAGGGGATTTTTCCTTAGGGAAGGCGGCCTTCGAGCTGGTGAGCGATGCACTGATCGGAATACTGGTAGGTGGCGCGCTCGGCTATATCGCGGCCTTCCTGATCGCTCATGAAAAATTCAGCTTTCTGGTGGAGTACGCGCCGCTCGTCACCCTGATGGCAGTGGTAGGCGCCTACATGAGTGCGGAGGGGTTTCGGGCCAGTGGATTCATGGCGGTTTTCGTGTTCGGCATCATCCTTGGTAACAAGGACGCCTTCGGCTTTCGCATGGAGAACCAGGAACAGGAGAAGCTGGAGGATTTTATCCTCACCACCTCCCTCATCATGAGGATGTTCATCTTCACCCTGTTGGGTAGCCAGGTGAATTTTGTGCTATTGGGGAAATACCTGGGGAGCGGTCTGGCGCTGGTGGGGGTACTGATGTTCGTGGCGCGACCGGCGACGGTATTTTGCTGCACCCTCCCCGACCGTCGCGCCAGTTGGAGCCTGCAGGAGATGCTCTTCATGTGCTGGACCCGCGAGACCGGCGTCATCCCCGGGGCGCTGGCCGGCATCCTGCTCGGCATGAAGGTGCCGGGGGCTGAGGTCATTGCCTCGGTTACCTTCCTCGCCATACTGACGACCATCCTGCTCCAGGCGACCACCACCCGCTGGCTGGCGGGGAGGCTCGGCTTACTGATCGAGAAGTAGGACGATGTCCGCTCGCCCTGACCCGGAGAGCGAGGGGGAGGAAAGTGGAGAAGTTCCCGAGCGGGCGAAAGGGAGCTAAGTCAGCCCGATAGTCCCCTCTCCCGGAGGGGGAGGGACAGGGAGCCTGCTCCAGCCTTCCCCCCTCCCGACCTCCCCCCTCCGGGAGGAGGAGAGTTGGTAACGGATCAACAAAGATCAGGGAAGCCGGCAGGCTCACTCGCCCCGACCCGGAGAGCGAGGGGGAGTTTTGAAAGTGGAGAAGTTCCCGAGCGGGCGAAAGGGAGCTAAGGCAGCCGAAAGTCCCCTCTCCCGGAGGGGGAGGGACAGGGAGCCTGCTCCAGCCTTCCCCCCTCCCGACCTCCCCCCTCCGGGAGGAGGAGAGTTGGTAACGGATCAATAAAGATCAGGGAAGCCAGCAGGCTCACTCGCCCCGACCCGGAGAGCGAGGGGGAGGAAAGTGGAGAAGTTCCCGAGCGGGCGAAAGGGAGCTAAGGCAGCCCGATAGTCCCCTCTCCCGGAGGGGGAGGGACAGGGAGGGGGAAGCCTGCTCCAGCCTCCCCCCGCGAGGAGGAAAGTTGGTAGCGGTTCAATGAAAATCAGGGAAGCCGGCAAGGGCTCTTTCTCGCGGTTACCAGGTACGGAAGGCACCGGAATCGATATGCACGAACCCTTCCTGAGGGTAATATCCGACGCCGCCGGAAGCAAGTGACAGCGCCGCGTGCCTGATCCGGTCCAGTCCCATTCCCGCAATGGCGAGGTCGATGGCCTTTCCCTTCATGTGCAGACTGTGCCTGGCCACCCCTTTGGAAAGAGACCGCAGCCGACTGTTGTAGCTAGGTGACCGGTAGCCAGAGATGATCTGGATCTCGTTGCCGCCGCCCAGGGCGTTGTCGAGCCGGTTCAGGTATTCGATAACCCGCAGGTCCATGGCGGTCATCTCGTTGGTGACGTGGCAGCGCAGAGCCCAGTTCAGGGACTTGATTGCTTCCGGGTCGTATTCTCCGAGTCGGTTTCGATAGGTGACGGTCAGGTGTTCGCGGGTATTTACGTTGTGCAGCGAGAGTTTTCCTTCAGGGGAGGTGGAGCCGTCCCAAAGCTTGGCAAGGGCGGATTTGGCACCAAAAAGTGTAGCAGCTAAACAAAGTGAAGTCTTGAGAAATGCCCTCCGGCACGTCATTGTAGCAATCAAATAATACTCCTTTAATTCAAGCAGTTACCAGACTATGGTCCTCCGCAGACTACCCATTTTTACCACAAAATCGCCAATCCTGTCAACCGCCCCCCCTCCTGCCCCGCCAGGCGCGGGTGTAGCCGGAAGCAGTGCCTGCGTTCCGCTCCAGCGCCGAGGCCGTGGGCGAAATCGTAAAGCAGGCTTGCAACGGTTCAGCATTCCCCCTGTGGGCACCCGCAAGGGGTGCCCCTACAAAGGTCTACGGAATGCCCCTTTTGGGGGTACCGCAAAAACGGGAATCGCCGGCAGGAAAAATGGCAGCGCTTGCCGCAGTTAGAGAAAGGGAAGCGGCTTTCCGGTGCGGTAAGCGAGGGCCTGACATACGGCGACCAGTACCCCTTCCCCGGCTAAGACCCTGATATCATAGGTCGCGGTCTTCCTGGTGCTGCTGACTTCGCGCGCCTCGGCCCGCAGCCTGGCGCCGCTTTCGGGACTGGCCACAAAGTTCACGCTCACGTTCAGTGCGACGGTCACCTCACCCACGGTCTGGCACACGGTTTCAAAGGCCTCGTCGATAAGGGAAAAGATGGCGCCACCATGGGCACGGCCGAACAGGTTGTTCATGGCTTCGGGGTGGTAGCTCATCTCCACGGCGGAAAAGCCCGGCTCGAGCTCCTTAAGCGTCATTCCCAGCGTCAGCGCGAATGGCTCCTTGGCAACCTCTCTGAATATGGCGTCTTTTAATTTCTGATCCATGATCTCCCCCCTTTAGATTTAACGGTATACCATCTCGCAACCCGACAAGCAAATGTGCCTCTTGAAGGTCGCTGCTACGCTTTGCCTTCATTATTCTGTCATAACAAAAAGACCCTGGGTGATAGCACGCCGAATGTTTGAAACCTTTCCTAACAATTCATTGAAACTAATGGCGCCATGCTGTATAAAACAAACCTGTCACATATCAGAACATCCGTTCCCTGCTCCCTACACGATGCTACACCCTCCAATAGCGGATAACGACCCGGGATGATGCAGCACGGGAAGAGTATAGACCGCGCTAATTGTTTGATAAATTTTCTCGTTTAAGATAACATTTCCCACCAATCACCGGGAAACGATATGCCAGAGAGGGAATCACATAAGGTCGCAGCGTCAAAAGAGAGTTGCGGTGCTGCCGCAGCGTGCAAAACGGCGCTCGCCCTGACCCAGAAGGCGCTGAAGGCTTTTTCCTTTTATCCCGAGGGGCACCCGCTTCGCGAAAGGATCCTCCTGGGAGCCTTTCACGCGCTGGCTCAGGCCGCCCGGGAGGAAATCGTCTCGGTCATCGTGCACCGTAACGGCTTTGCACCCTCCAGTAAACCCGCAGCGCTCGACCAGTCCCCCATGACCAAAGCCCTGGCACAGGAGCTTTTCGCCCGCGAAATCCAGCGACTGGTCGTGCTGCCTCAACTCTCCCTCTCCGAATACACCCGTTTTCTTTCCCTTTTGGCACAGGACCCGCCCAAGCTCCTCGCCGCCGGGGGGCTGACCGCCCTTTTGAAGCAACAGGGCATTGATACGATTGTCCTTAACGAGATCGATATCACCGCGGTCTTTACCCGTAAAAAGGCGGAGGAGGACGCCGCGGAGGCTGCCGAAACCGAGGAAAATCCGGGCCAGGAGCCACCGGACCAGCCGGCGGCAGGCGGTCTGCCCGACCAGCTAAACCAGATGAGCATCGCCGAACTGATCGCCCTGATGGCGCGGGAGAAGGACGACAACCAGTACCGGCAGTTAGCCCGACTGCTGGTCGCCAAGGGGCTTCCCTTGAAGTCGGAACGCAATTTCGGCCGGCTCTCCATCCTGCTGGTTGCAATGGTGCGGCAAGGTGCGGAGCCCACCCGGAATCCCGCCAGCCGCGAGCAGGCCCTGATAGTTTTGCAGCAGCTAGGCCTCGGGGAAATGACCGAGCATCTGCTGGATCACCTGGAGGACCCGGATTTCAAGCAGAAAGAGACGGTCTACGTGATTTTCCGGACCCTGGGCGCCGAGGTGGTGGACGCCGTCATCAGGCGGCTGATCGCCGTGGGCTTCAAATCCTCCCGCAAGGCGCTGACGACCGCACTGCTGCGCATCGGCCCGGCTGCGGAACCGGCACTTTTGGAGCTGCTGCAGGACGGCAGGTGGCAGGTCGTACTGGCGGCCGTCGCCATCCTGGCGGAGTCCGGAAGCAGGGACGCGGTGAAGGGGCTCATCTCGACCGCCCACCACTGCGACGGCCGGGTGCGCATGGAATCGATCCGCGCCCTGGCGGGAATCGGGGGTGTCGAGGCTACCGCGACTCTCATTGAACTATTGCGTGATCCCAACCAGGCGATAGGGGTCCACGCGGCGACCTGGATCGGAAACACCAGGAACCAGAGGGCACTCCCTTCGCTTTTGCAGCTGGTCATGACCCGGGATCTGCGGGGGAAATACCGGAACCTCAAGAAGGAGGCGCTCCTCGCCATCGGCCGCATCGGCGACCGCAGGGCGCTCGACCCCCTGTCCAGGCTGGTGCAGAGAACGCACTGGATCTTCCCGCAGCGCTGGAACGAGTTGAAGCTGAGCGCCGTCGAGGCGATCGGCAACCTGGGCGGGGAAGCGGCACAGCAGGTCCTGCGGCGCGTTTCGGCGCAGGGGGGGGAACTCGGCCAGGTCTCCGCCGCGACCCTGGCGACCATGGCTCAAAAGGAATCGGATCACCATGATTGAAATCACCAATCAGGCTGCGCAACGGGTTGCCATCCTGCTGGCTGCGTCGATAAAATCCGTTATGCTCTATCCGCTCGCCCACCCCTCGGTCGGCCTCCCTTTGCAGGAACTCACCGGCCTTTTGACCGAAATGCTCCAGGAGCGCCACGAAATCCACCTTGGCGTCGTCGAGGGGACCTTTTTCCTGGGAAACCGCCTGATCGTCGCCCCCGGTCCCGCAGTCGCGGAACTCGCCGAGCGCCTGACCAAGAAAAATATCGAGGCCCTGACGGTCTATCAAGGAGTTACCAAGGAGGATCTTTTCGGCTTTTCCTCACTGCTCGCCCGCCGGGATACCGACGCACAGCGGCTTCCCGAGGAGCTCAACAAAAAAGGGATCTGCAGCATCCGCCTGGGCATCGACCAGACCGTGAGCGACGATTCGGCCGACGACGCGGAACTCACCCCGTCGCGCACCTATTTCCAGGCAATCAACGCGGTGCGCGACACCATGCGGGAGGTCGAAAGCGGTAGGATCCCCCCCGGGGAATGGATCAACAGCGTCGTCGACAACATGGTTTCCATCACCATGAAAGACCCGACCACCCTGCTCGGGCTCGCCATGATCAAGGATTACGACAATTACACCTTCAGCCACAGCGTCAACGTCGGGATCCTGGCGCTGACCCTGGGGTCCTATCTGGGTCTTGACCCGGCGGCCCTGCGCGATCTCAACACCGCGGGGCTGCTGCACGACATCGGCAAGACCAAGGTGGATAAGGCGATCCTCAATAACCCCGGGAAACTCTCCGCTGAAGAGTTCGACCAGATGAAGAAACACGCCGAGGCCGGTGCCGAAATCGTCCGTGAAATGAAGGATATCAGCCCGCAGGTGGCAGATGCAGTGCTGGGGCACCACATAAAGTTCAACCGGACCGGATACCCCGAGTGGGCCAGCGCCAGGGAGTTCAGCCACTTTGCCGAGCTGGTGGCCGTCGCCGATTGCTACGATGCCATCACCACCCTGCGCAGCTACAACGTGCCGACCCTCCCCAAGGCCGCCATGGATATCATGCACCAGCTGGCGGGGACCTCGCTCAACGGCGAGTTGGTGAAGCAGTTCGAAAAGATGATGGGGGAATATCCGGTCGGCACCCTGGTGCGGCTCGACACCAACGAGATAGCCCTGGTCGTCAAGCCCCATCCCATGGAAAGCGTGGCGCCCGGAGTGAAGATCATCCTTGACGCGCAGGGAGAGCAGCTGGCGCTGCCGAGGCTGGTGAGCCTGGCCCGGAGCGGGGGAGTCCGCTACGCGTCCATCGTTTCGCCGGTCGACGCGCTGCTGAAAAACATCGATATTGCGGCTTACCTGCTTGCCTGAAGGGAGGGGCGTCAGCCCAGGGTGAAGTAAAACGTGGCCCCCTCCCCCAGCGCTCCCTCGGCCCAAACCTTGCCTCCGTGGCGCCTGACGATGCGCTTGACCATGGCCAGGCCGATGCCGGTCCCCTCGAATTCTGACCCGTGCAACCTCTGAAAGGCGCCAAAGAGCTTGTCCCGGTACGCCATGTCAAAGCCGACACCGTTGTCCCTCACGAAGAAAGCCTGCCGCCCCTTCCTGTCGAAAGATCCCAACTCGATACGGGCGGTTTCCTCGTGGCCGGTATACTTCCAGGCGTTCTCCAAAAGGTTCATCAGCACCAGCCCCAGAAGTATCCGGTCGCCGTGGGCAGTATGCTCTGGGGCAATACTAAAAACCGCCTGGCGCTCCGGCTCGTTCTGCTGCAGTCTGAAGGCGATTTCGCCCGTCAGTTCACTCAGGTTCACCTCGGTCTTTTGCAGCGGAGATCTTCCCACCCGGGAGAGTTCCAGCAGGTCGTCAATCATCTTCCCCATGTTGCGGCTGGATATGCGGATCCGCTCCAGGTAACCGTGCACTTCGGGTGAGAGGCACTCGGCACACTCCTCCTGAAGGATGGCGCTGTAGCTATTAATGTGGCGCAGCGGTGCGCGCAGGTCATGGGATACCGAGTAGCTGAAAGACTCCTGTTCCTGGATGGCCGCCTCGAGCCGGGCGGTCCGCTCCGTTACGCGCAGGTCGAGTTCGGCGTTGAGCAGGCGGATTGCCTGCTCCACCCGGCGGTTCTCGGTAACGTCACGGGAAATGCCGAAGACGCCGACGATGCTCCCCTGCTCATCGCGCAGCGGCCCCTTGGTTGCCTGCACCACGATCTTTTCCCCGCAGCCGTTGGTGAGCACCTCTTCGATGCAGCGCATCTCGCCGGAGCGCAGGATGGCGCGATCCCTCTCCATGATGGCGCGGGCCTCGGCGTAGGGGAACAGGAAGCTGTCGTCCTTGCCGAGCGCCTGCGCGACGCTTTTACCGGTGAGGCGCGCCGCCCCGCTATTGAAGAGGACGTAGCGCCCCGCGATATCCTTGGCAAAGACCGCGTCGCTGGTTCCCTCGATGACGGCATTGAGCAGTTCGCGGTTTTGACGCAGCGAGTGTTCAGCCTCCAGGCGTTCGGCCATGTTCTCTTCCAGGTCAGCGTTCAGGCTCTTCAGGCGCTGCTGTTCCCGGTCGTAACTGGTCAGCACCGCCCAGAGCATCAGGGAGCAGGTGAATGCGCTCAGGATAAGCGAGAGCGTCAGATCGGCCAACCGGGCGGACTCACTTTGATAGGGGACGAGCCACCCGGGAAAATGAAGCTCTGCCGCAATCAAGGCTATCACGTCGGCGATAGCTGTCCCGAACAGGACCAGACGCATCCTGCCCCGGAAGTAGATCAGTGCATAGATGAAGGCAGTGAAAAAGTAGATGATGACACTTCCCTGCGAGCCGTCATTGGCAAACCAGCTGAGACTCTGGTTCAGCAGGTACAAGAAAAAAAGACTCCTCAGCCGGTAGCACCCCCGGCACGCCTCCAAATACAGGAGAAACGACGCCAGGCCGAAGGCCAGGTCAATAAGCGCGGCCCAAATCGAAAGATGAATCATCAATTCGGCCGGAACTATCACCAAGAGGGTCAGCGCCGTGGCGGCAAGACAGAGCAGCCTGAAGAGGCGCAATTCCATGACGGTTTCAGACCCGGCCAGGAGTAAAATTCTTTCTCTGATAGAGCCCATACTGTTCTGGCTACCTCGCACACTGTAAGTGTTTAGTCGTTGCAGCACTGCGATTAAAGAGGAAACGAGAGGAAGCTCGAACTACAGTTGTACCTGGTTCAGCTTAAAACGGCGGTACCCGGCATGTTATTTACGAACTGCCTGTTGCCGGTGAACGGCTGTATCGTGAACCCCAACATCGCACCGTTGGGGTTCACGATGAGACTGTTCACCGCCAACCTACGGAAACAATTGGCAGCCGACAGATTAAGCCGGACTGGGAATTTGAAGTCAAAAGTCAGTAAATGTAAGTTTTGACTTAGCACATGAGTCAACTTTTATAAAGTGATTTTTTTCAAAACAGTCACTTTTGCATATATCTGGCGGAATTCCACCAAAATGTAGGACTTATGCCTACATAACGACAATCCACCCTTCAGCGTCCCTACCCCTGAAAGGGATGGGAGTGCTGGTAGATTCATAAAGATCGTGAAGGATACGGGTTGTCTGTTCGATTAATTCCGGCGCCCTCACCAAGGTCCCGCGCTATACTCAAAAGAAAAGCGAGGTAAAGAGAAGAGGACAACCATGGCGCCACAGGTATTGGATAGTTTCCATCCCTTGATCAGCCGCTGGTTTCGCGAGAGCATCGGTACCCCGACCAAGGTACAGTCAGCCACCTGGGCGGAGGTTATGAAGGGAAGGCACCTGCTCGTGACCGCCCCCACGGGAAGCGGCAAGACCCTGGCGGCCTTTCTCTGGGCCATCAACCAGCTCGTGACCGGCGCCTGGAGCCGCGGGGGGACCCGGGTCCTCTACGTCTCGCCCCTGAGGGCCCTCAATAACGACGTGCGGCGCAACCTGATCGCCCCGCTGGAGCAGCTTCAGGACTGCTTCGCGCGCGCCGGCGTCAACTTTCCCCTCTTGCAGGTCCAAACGAGAAGCGGCGACACGCCGGGAAACGAACGCCGCCGGATGCTCAAAAGCCCCCCCGAGATCCTCATCACCACGCCGGAAAGCCTCAACATCCTGTTAGCCTCCAAGGGGAGCCGCCACCTTTTAACCGGCATCGAGACAGTCATACTCGACGAGATCCACGCGGTGGCTGCAACCAAGCGCGGCACCCACCTCATCACCGCGCTGGAGCGGCTGGTCCCCTTAAGCGGCGAATTCCAGCGCATCGCCCTCTCCGCCACGGTGCGCCCTCTGGAAACGGTCGCCGAATTCGTCGGCGGACTGCATGAGATCAACGGGCAGTATCGCAGGCGCCCGGTGGCGATCGTGCGCGGGGAGCGCACCAAGCAGTTCAGCCTCCTGATCAGCGCGCCCGAGGAGACCGAAACCGGCTCGGAGCGGGATTTCTGGCCGGCTTTGGCGCGGCGCTTCTGCGCGATCATTGGCGAGCACCGCTCCACCTTGTTCTTTGCCAACAGCAGGAGGACAACGGAGAAGGTGACCCGCCTCATCAACGAGGAGGCAGGCGAGGAGCTAGCCTACGCGCACCACGGCTCGCTGTCGCGCGAGATCCGGCTCGCGGTTGAGGAGCGTCTCAAGGCCGGGGAGCTGAAGGCGATCGTCGCGACCAATTCGCTCGAGCTCGGCATCGACATCGGCCGGCTGGACTCCGTCGTGCTGATCCAGACGCCGCGCTCCATCTCTTCCGCCATCCAGCGCATCGGCCGCTCCGGCCATGGCGTAGGCGAGGTGAGCCGGGGGCTCCTCTTCCCGACCCAGGGGATGGATTTCGTCGCCGCCGCGGTCGTGGCCCGCTCCCTTGCCGACGGTGACATCGAGGAGTTGCGCCCAGTGCAGGCGCCGCTCGACCTCCTGGCCCAGATCATCCTCTCCATGGCGCTCACCGAGACCTGGGACCTCGATGAGCTGTACGGGTTCCTGAAGACCAGCTACCCCTATCGGAACCTGGCGCGGGGGCAGTTCGACCTGGTGATCGGGATGCTGGAGGGAAGGTACTCCGACTCCCATGTCCCCGAACTGAAACCCCGGGCGACTGTCGACCGGCTCGCCAACACCATCGCCACCCGGCCGGCGCTCTCCCTGCTGATTTTCCTGGAGGGAGGCACCATCCCCGAGCGGGGCTATTTCGATCTGCGTCTGAGGGATAACGGTGCCAAGATCGGTGAGCTTGATGAGGAGTTTGTCTGGGAGCGCAGGCTTGGCGACACCTTTTCCCTGGGCGCTCAAGTCTGGCAGATAACCGAGATCACCCACAGTGCCGTGCAGGTGGTCCCCGCCCGCAGGACCCAGCAGATCATCCCCTTCTGGAAGGCGGAGGAGCTGGACCGCGATTTCTACTACTCGGAAAAGATCGCCGTCTTTCTGGAAAACTGCAGCGCCGGACAAACGAAAGCGGAGTTCACCAGGGAGCTCAGGGAGCGCTACTTCATGGACCGGGGCGCGGCAGAGGCGCTGGAGGCCCACCTGCATCGGCAGCGCGAGGCGACCGGGAGCGAACTGCCGCACCGCCACCACCTGCTGGTGGAGTTGTACCGCGATCCCGACAGCAAAACCGAGGAGCGTCAGGTCATCCTGCACACCCTCTGGGGCAACAGCGTCAATCGCCCCTTCACCCTGGCCCTTTGCGCCGCTTGGGAGCGGGAGTACGGCTACCCGCTGCAGGCCTTTTACAACAACGACGGTATCGCGCTGCTGGTCCCCCGCGAGTTCGAGGTCCGTGCGCTGTTTTTATTGGTCGCGCCGGAACAGATCGAGACCCTGCTGCGCGGATCCCTGGAGGCGAGCGCGTATTTCGGCGTACGTTTCCGCGAGAATGCCGGCCGGGCGCTCCTGCTGCCAAAGACCAACTTCAAGAGGAGAATGCCGCTCTGGCTCAACCGCCAGCGCTCCAAAAAGCTGCTCGCCGCGATCAGCAGGTATCAGGATTTTCCGATCCTGGTCGAGACCTGGAGGTCGGCGCTTCAGGACGATTTCGATCTGGCAAACCTGAAGAGCCTGCTGGGCGAGATACGGGACGGAGAAATCAGGATTAGCCAGAGCTACACCAACGCGCCTTCCCCGTTTGCCCACGGCCTGATCTGGAGCCAGACCAACAAATATCTGTATCAGGACGACAGTTCCGAGTCCGGCAGGCCGTCCGAATTGAACCGGGACCTCCTGAAGGAGCTGGTCTACTCCGCCCGGTTGCGCCCGCGCCTCCCCTACCCTCTGATGCGGGAATTTCTGGCCAAGCAGCAGCGCACCGCGCCGGGCTACGCCCCCGAGACCGCGCACGAACTTTTCGACTGGGTCAAGGAGCGCCAGCTGATTCCGCACGAGGAGTGGTTGCAACTCCTGGCCGCTATGGAGCGCGACCACGCAGTCGTGCCGCGCGATCTGATGGCGCAATTGGCCGGGAGAATAGCTTTTTTGAGCATTCCCGGCGCGCCGGCACCGCTAGTGAGCGCGCTGGAAATGCTGCCGGAACTTACCCGCGGGTTAGCGCGGGAGCCCGGGGAGATCAGTGTCACCCCTCTTTTAGAGGACGAGTGGTCGCACCAGGCGCTGCAGCGCTCGCTGCAAAAGATAATGGCACGGCAAACAGGCGCTCCCGAAGTTCCCGAAGTTCCCGAAGT
>Ga0209123_1000734_pt1 | contig 38178 bp, 40 predicted proteins | sample BarGraIncu00431A_FD_184500 | JGI IMG/M metagenome (GOLD analysis project Ga0209123, IMG submission 184500) | Arctic peat soil microbial communities from Barrow, Alaska, USA - Barrow Graham LP Incubations 004-31A (SPAdes) (version 2) | ecosystem: Environmental > Terrestrial > Soil > Wetlands >...
TTTATGAAAATATTTAAAAATAAAAATAAAAATTAACAAACTTTTACGTATTATGCAAAAAAAATATAATGGTATGTCATTTTAAACAATATTATAATACCTTATAAAAAATACATAAGTTTTTAACTATTACAATATTCATAATAGTTTGTAATTAGTGTAAATTATTAGAGTAAAAAAAAAAAGGTTAGTACGGGTGGTACTAACCCTTAAAATGTAATTATCTAAAATTTGTGAATTGCAAAGCAATATCAAAATCCTTGGATTTTACAAGTGCCATTACTTCCTGTAGCGTGTCAAGATCTTTACTAGTAATTCTTAATTGATTATCCATAATCTGAGCTTGAACTTTAAGTTTACTAGATTTAATTTCAGCAATTATTTTTTTTGCTTTTTCTGTAGAAATACCTTTTATAATTTTAGCAGTTTGTCTTGAAGAACCTAATGTTGCTTCTTCTTGTTTATCAAGATCTAATGCTTTCCCTGATATACCTCTTTTAATTAATTTACTTACAAGAACTTCTACAACTGATTTTAATTTAAAGTCATCATCAGATACAATTTTAATATCCTCTTTTACTAGTTTTATTTCAGTAATAGTATTTTTAAAATCATACCTTTGTTTGATTTCTTTTAAAGCTTGGTTTATTGCATTGTCTACTTCTTGCAAATCTACATCTGATACTATGTCAAACGAATGTGCGGCTGCCATAATTGAAAACCTCCTTTAAATTTTATATATTTCGGCACATTAATGCGCCTTAATAGAATTCTCTTAATTAATAGTAGATTAATAATTTGTAAATGTCCAGTAGTTAATGAACAAAGATTAATTTTTTTGAATTATTTGTATTAAATTAAAGATTAATTCTGTTTTTCCCTAAGGTATATACAATATTCAACGATATATTATTAAACATAAAAATAAGATATTTTAAATAACCTATCTATCCATATATAATAAAACCATAACTAATTTTTACGTAAATACTTAAAAGGAGAAAAAGATCTGTGGGAGTAGATATAAGAAATAAAGAGAATGAATTTAAGGAGTTAAATAATATTCAAGATAAAAATGAATCTAAGCAAAAATTAAACCATATAAATGAACATTTTATATTTAATACTTTGAATAGTATATTATCACTTTGTAGGGGGAATTCTGAAGAAGCTAGGAAAGTTGTTTTAGAACTTAGCAGCTATTTAAGATTTAATTTTAAAGTAAGTGAAAAAATCGTTTTTTTATATGATGAAATAGAGTATATAAAATCTTATTTATATATCCAGAAGGTTAGATTTGGGGATAGGTTAAATATTAAATATGATATAGAAGAAGATATAAACTTTATAATTCCTAAAAACTCACTTTATAATTTAATAGACAATGCAGTTAACCATGGAATTTTGAAAAGAAATCATGGAGGAACTATAACCTTTATGGTTAAAAGGGATAGTGAAAAAGTAGTATTGAAAATTAGTGATGATGGTGTTGGTATGGAGGATGCTTTAATAATGAAAATACAAAGTTTTGAGCATTGTGGTTCTATTTTAACCTCAACATCTCAATTTAAAGATTTATATAATTCCAAATTAGAGGTAATTAGCAAACCACAAATTGGAACCTACATAACTTTAAATATACCAATAGAAAATATAAAATGCGTTTAGGTTTGTTATTGTGATGAAATCTATATATGGGTGGGGTGTATATGTTAAGGGTAGTTTTAGTAGATGACGAGAAATTGTCTTTAGACGAACTAAGTTTTATTTTAAGTAAAAATAGTGAAATAGAAATTATAGGTAAGTATTTTAATGCCTCTACAGCTTTAGAATTTATAAAAAAATCTAAACCTGAAATTGTGTTTCTAGATATAGAAATGCCAGAAATTGATGGATTTACTTTGGCAAAAGAAATATGTAATCTTGATTTTCCGGTGAGTATTGTGTTTGCAACAGTGTTAGATAAATATGCTATAAAAGCTTTTGAGATGAATGCTGTGGATTACGTTCTAAAACCATTTTCTGAGAAAAGGCTAGAGATTACCATGGATAAAATAAATGAAAGATATAATTGTAATAAAGATACATCGTCCTATAGTTATAATAGTATAATTCCGGAAGCAAAAGTCATTGAAGGTGTGAAAAGGCTACCGCTTTGGAAGGATGAGTGTATTTTTCTTGTGTTACCACAAGATATATTATATTGCACTGTGCTTAATAAAGAAGTGTTTGTTTTAACTAAAAATGCAACCTTTACAACACATGACACTTTAAATCAATTAGGCAACAAATTGATTTATCATAATTTTTTCAGGAGTCATAAAAGCTATTTAGTTAATTTAGATAGAATTTATAAAATAGTTCCATGGTTTAATAGTACTTTTGTGCTCCAAATAGAAGGCTGGAAAGAGGAAGTGCCTGTAAGCAGACATTATGTTAAGGAATTTAAAAAAATACTTAATATGTAATATAGATTGAGAGGTAAAGATGAAAAAGATACTAATAGTTGATGATGAAGCGAATAATAGATTATTACTAGAGGAAATACTTGAAGAATTTAAAGAGAAAGGGGTAGAAATACTTCTAGCTGAAGATGGGAAAAAGGCTTTGGATATAATTAAAAGTGATAGGCCCAACCTGGTATTTTTAGATATTATGATGCCTGAAATAAACGGATATGAGGTATGTTATATAGTAAAAAAAGAATTAAATCTTCCCAATATATATATAGTATTGTTAACAGCTAAAGGTCAAGAAGAAGATAAACATAAAGGTATTGAAGTTATGTGTGATAAATACATTACTAAGCCTTTTTATTTTAATGAAGTTTTAGACATAGCTCAAAATGTATTAGGAATTAAAAATATATAATATATTATGATATTTTTTAGATTTAACCTTTTGTTTTTAAAATAAAAGATTAAATCTATTTTTTTATGAGATTACAATAAAGTCAAAGGGTGAAATTTGAATGACTAATAGGTTTTAATATTATAATATGGTTTAAATATCATAAAATTGACGAAAATAAATAATAGTAGAATTTTTGACTAAAGTACTGAAATTAAAAATTATTTATAATGATGTGAATTTAATCAAATAAAAAGTTCACCCCATAAAGATACAAATTTTTAAAAATAATGTTATACTATTGTAAGAAATTATTACTGATGAGAGGGAGAAATGTATGTTGCGTGAAGCACAAGAAAAATTAAAGAAGTATTATGGATATGATGATTTTAGAAAAGGACAAGAGAAGGTAATAGAGAGTATTCTCAGTGGGAAAGATACTTTTGCTGTAATGCCTACAGGTGCTGGAAAATCAGTATGCTATCAGATTCCTGCGCTAATGCTCAAGGGTGTAACACTTGTAATATCACCACTTATATCACTTATGAAGGATCAAGTAGATACCTTAAATAGCATAGGGATAGCTGCAACATACATAAATAGTTCATTAAGTATTAATGAAGTTAATGAAAGAATTGATAAGGTAGCGCAGGGGGAGTTTAAGCTTCTTTATGTTGCTCCAGAAAGGCTAGAATCAGATTTTTTCTGCAATATGCTAAATAGATTAACAATATCGCTTTTAGCAGTGGACGAGGCTCATTGTGTATCTCAATGGGGACATGATTTTAGACCTAGTTATGCAGCAATTTCTAGTCTAATAAACAAATTACCTGAAAGACCAATAATAGCAGCATTTACAGCTACTGCAACGCAAGAGGTAAGAATTGACGTTATAAAGTTATTAAAATTAAGAGAGCCAGATGTATATGTAACTGGTTTTAATAGAGAAAATTTGAGCTTTACTGTTATTCGTGGAGAAAACAAAAGAGATTTTGTTTTAAATTATATTGCAGATAATAAAGATAAAGTGGGTATAATTTACACAGCAACAAGAAAAGAAACAAACAATCTTTATGAACTTTTACACAAAAAAGGATATAAAGTAGGCAAATACCATGCAGGGCTAGGAGACGAAGAGCGAAAACAAAATCAAGAAAAGTTCTTGTATGATGATATAAACATTATTATAGCCACAAATGCTTTTGGGATGGGAATAGATAAATCAAACGTTAGATATGTAATTCATTATAATCTTACTAAAAGTATGGAAGCTTATTATCAAGAAGCAGGTCGTGGAGGCCGTGACGGAGAGCCTAGTGAATGTATATTGTTATTTTCTGCGGCGGATGTGCTGCTTCAGAAATTTTTTATAGAGCAAAGCACTGAGTCAACTCAAAGAAAAGCTAATGAATATAAGAAACTTCAAGCTATGGTGGATTATTCGCATACAACTAGGTGCCTACGAAAGTTTATTCTTGAATATTTTGGAGAAGAAAATGTTGTAGACAAATGTGGGAATTGTAGTACTTGCAATGATGAGAGTGAACTTGTAGATATAACTATTGAAGCACAAAAAATATTTTCTTGCATCTTTCGAATGAAGGAAAGGTATGGTACTTCCTTAATTGCAGAAGTGCTCCGTGGCTCAAAGAATAAAAAAGTTTTGGATCTTGGATTCGATAAGTTATCCACATATGGGATTATAAAGCAATATACTGTTAAAGAGATAAGGGACCTTATAAATGTTCTTACAGCAGAAGAATATCTATCCTTAGCTGATGGCCAATTCCCCGTGGTTCATTTAAAAGAAAAAGCTGTGGCAGTACTTAGAAATGAAGAAAAAGTGTATCAAAAAATTGAGAAAAAGAAAGCTAAGGTTGTTCGTGATACTGGATTATTCGAAATATTGCGCATACTTAGAAAAGAGATTTCTGAGAGAGAAAAGGTTCCACCATATATTGTTTTTGCTGATAGTGCATTAAGAGAGATGAGTGAGTATTTCCCAGTAAATAAAAAAGATATGCTTAATATCAAAGGGGTTGGGGAATCTAAGCTTAACAAGTATGGAGAGGAATTCATCCAGGTTATTAAAAAATATATGGTCGACAACAATATAGAACTTAAGGAAGAAATAATATATAATGAAGAATCTGATGGTGAGGTTCAAATGCAAGGTGTAGTGAAGTCGGGTTCTAAAAATGAAGACAAGGTGCCTAGCTATGTTATTACTTATAATATGTATAAAGAGGGTAAAAGCGTAGATGAAATAATTAGAGAAAGAAAACTTAAAAGTCTAACAGTACAAGAACATATATTTAAATGTGCAGCTGAGGGTTTTGATGTTAATTTAGATGATTTTATTCCAAAACATCATGAAGCACTTATCATTGAAGTGATAGAAAAAATTGGTGCTACTAAGCTCAGACCTATTAAAGAAGCTTTACCAGATGAAATAGATTATTTAGCAATAAAAGCAACAATATTTAAATATGCTAACAATAAAATTTCTTAGAATAAAGGAGAAAACATGGAAAATTTATTTAATGAACTAGGATTACAAGAAAACCTAATAGAGGGTTTGAAAAAACAAGGGATTGAAAGCCCTACGGAAATTCAGGTAAAGGCTATTCCAACGGGACTTGCGGGCTTGGACATTATAGGAGAATCAGAAACCGGTACAGGTAAAACTTTAGCGTACCTTTTGCCTATATTTCAAAAAATAGATATATCATCTAAAGATATTCAAGCAATTATACTTGCGCCTACTCATGAACTTGCAATGCAAATACATAAACAGATAGAATTGTTATCGGAAAATTCAAATAGCAACGTCAAGTCTACTAGTATAATAGGAAATGTTAACATTAAAAGGCAGTTAGAGTCTCTTAAGGAAAAACCACACATAGTAGTTGGTTCTGCAGGAAGGATTTTAGAACTTATAACAATGAAGAAGTTAAAATCTCACGGGGTAAAAACTATTGTAATAGATGAAGGCGATAGAATGATAGATGAGGATAATATAGAGGGAGTAAAAGCAATAATAAAAACTACTCTTCGTGATAGACAAATTATGATATTCTCAGCTACGATTTCACTTAAAGTAGTAGAAATTGCTAAAACTTTAATGAAGGATCCAGAAGTTATTAAAGTAGGGGATAAAAGCGTTGTAAACCCTAATATAGAGCATATATATTTTGTAGTTGAACAAAGAGACAAACTGACTCTACTCAGAAAACTTATAAGTGCTACTAAACCTGAAAAAGCAATAATATTTATTAATAAAAGTGATGAAGTAGAAATTACAACTTCAAAACTTAACTATCATGGATTAAAGGTAGAAGGTATTCATGGAACTTCTGATAAAATTAATAGAAAAAAAGCTATTGAGGATTTTAATGAAGGCAAAATTCAACTTTTAGTGGCTTCTGATCTAGCAGCTAGAGGACTTGATATAGTGGGAGTAACACATATATTTAACCTAGATATACCAGAAAATTCTAAGGATTATTTACATAGAGTAGGTAGAACTGGAAGAATGGGCAATCAAGGGTTAGCACTATCAATAGCAGTAGAGAGAGAACTTGATCTTATTAAAAGCTATGAAAAAGATTTTAATATAGAAATTATGCTAAAAGATATCCGCATGGGAAGAATAACAGATGCAAAATATATACCTAAAGCAAAGCAAGTGGTCGGTAATTCTAGAAATGGTAATAAAACGTCTAATTTCAATAAAAAATAACAAAATAAGGAAATGAATATATTACAATAGCATAGTTTAATTCCTTGTGGTATAATAGCTGAGTAGTTTCGACTAGAATGAAATTACATTATCCTAGGTTGAAATTACTTAATATATGGAGGTATTTATAAATATATGATTAGTACAAATAATATAAGTTTAAGATATGGTGCACGTAAATTATTTGATAATGTTAATATAAAATTTAATCCTGGTAATTGTTATGGACTAATTGGTGCTAATGGTGCCGGTAAATCAACATTTCTTAAAATATTGTCAGGTGAAATTGAAGCCAATACAGGAGATGTTTTCATTACACCTGGAGAAAGACTCGCAGTACTTAAGCAGGACCATTTTGAATTTGATGAAAATGAAGTTCTTCAAACAGTAATGATGGGTCATGTAAGACTATTTGAAATAATGAAACAAAAAGATGAATTATATGCGAAAACTGATTTTACAGATGAAGATGGAATGAAAGCTTCAGAACTAGAAGGAGAATTTGCAGAACTCAATGGATGGGAAGCTGAATCAGAAGCTTCAACTCTACTAATGGGACTTGGAATAACTGAAGAACTTCAAAATAAAAAAATGAAGGAATTAACCGGATCAGAAAAAGTTAAGGTGCTTCTTGCGCAAACTTTATTTGGTAAGCCAGATATTCTATTACTAGATGAGCCTACAAACAACTTAGATATAAAGTCTAAAAATTGGCTTGAGAGTTTCTTGCTCAATTTTGAGTCGACTGTTATAGTTGTTTCTCATGATAGACATTTTTTAAATAAAATATGTACTCATGTTGCAGATATAGATTTTAGTAAAATTCAATTATTTGTTGGAAATTATGATTTCTGGTATGAGTCTAGTCAGTTGGCCCTTCAAATGGCTAAGGATCAGAACAAGAAAAAAGAAGAAAAAATTGCAGAATTACAAAACTTTATTGCTAGATTTAGTTCTAATGCTTCTAAAGCAAAACAGGCTACTTCTCGTAAAAAGCAACTAGATAAATTGACTTTAGATGATATAAAACCTTCTTCTCGTAAATATCCATTTGTCGGATTTAAGCCAGAAAGAGAAGCTGGAAATGATTTGTTAACAGTTGAAAATTTAAATAAAACTATTGATGGAGTAAAACTTATTGATAATTTGACGTTTATAGTTAGCAAGGGAGAGAAGATTGCTTTTACAGGTGCAAATGAATTAGCTAAAACTACCTTATTTAAGATATTAATGGGTGAAATGGAGCCAGATAGTGGTGAGATTAAATGGGGAGTTACCACCTCAAGAGCTTACCTGCCAAAGGATAACACAGAGTATTTTTATGGTATAGATTGCACTTTAGTTGATTGGCTTAGGCAGTATTCAGAAGAAAAGGCTGAAAGCTTTATTAGAGGCTTTTTAGGGAGAATGCTTTTCTCAGGAGAAGAAGCTCTTAAAAAAGCTAGTGTATTGTCCGGTGGAGAAAAGGTTAGATGTATGTTATCTAAAATGATGCTTAGTAATGCTAATGTGTTAATTTTCGATGAACCTACTAACCATTTAGATTTAGAGTCTATTACAGCTTTAAATAATGGGTTAACTAGCTTTACAGGAACAATGTTATTATCATCGCATGACTCTCAGTTAGTTGCAACAGTTGCAAATAGAATAATAGAGATTACTCCTAAGGGAATAATGGATAAACAAATGGGTTATGATGAGTTTATAGAAAATGATGAAATTCAAAAAGAACTAGAACTTATGTACAAATAAAAAAAAGGCACTTCTATTTTATTAGAAGTGCCTTTTAAAATTAATGAGCTAAAAAAGGCCAAAACCTCTTCCACAGCCACGTCCACCAATGCCACCAACGCCCAATAGTAAAAGAAGTATCAAGATACCTCCACCACCAAAGCCACCTATGCCACCAGTTCCGCATCCGTTTCCACAATTATTTTCACAATTACAAACAGGCTTACAGCAACTTACAGGTTTGCTACAACAACAATTATTATGTCTATGACTCATATAAATAACCTCCTTATTTGATAAGTAAAAGTCTAAAAATCAACTAAAGTAATTTAACTAGCTACTTTAAGAAGAAATTTTATCCTTTAACTTAAGTATTGAATTTGCTTTGGTATTAATACCAACACAAATAAGTTATGGACTTTTTTAAAAAAATCATTAAATTAAGGAGGTTGTAGGTGTAATATAATATATTCCGTATTATATTAAATGTGAATGTAAAATAGTGGTAGTAATCTAAAAAAAATTTTTAAAATCACATTCCTTTATAATATCTACATAAGAATTGGGTATCCTATAATTGTAGATGAACAAATATATTTTAGGAGTTGTAATTATATGAAAAATACTAAAAAAATATTAGCTATACTTCTTTCTTCTGTAATTGTGTTATCAGTTGCAGGATGTAGCAAAGCAGCAACAGGAACTAAAACACCAACAGGAAACATGCCAGCAGCAGGAACTAAAGCACCAGCAGGGAATATGGCAGCAACAGGAACCAAAACACCAGCAGGAAATATGGATGTAGTCAATGGTCTTAAAGCATTTAATGCAATTGTTAAGGCATATCCAGCTAATAAAGCTTTTCAAAAGGAAACGAAGCATTGGGGTTTTAAGCTTCCAAGTGGAGAAAAATTTGAGTGGACTAGTGACACGTCAGCAAATAAAGCAGATTTAGCCATGGTAATGCTTGCAGACCCACTTGTTAAAGCAGGACTAGATGTAAGCAAACTAGACAAAAATGAGTGGTTATATGCACCAGCAGCAAAAGTTGAGGGTATTGATTTACCTAATCGCATAATTAAAACAGCTAATATAAGTGATAAAAAGGAAGTTACAAATGGTTCAGAAGACGCACTTCAAAAACTTATAAATCAATCACCAATGATACTCACTGAAAATAAAGAAGAAAAGCACTTTATGCTAATGGTTGGGGACGGTAATTCAGTACACTGGGCACAGACTTTGGGGAAAACCGATGAAGACATGGAATTTGTACTTAAAGCAGAACCACTAATTAAAGCTGGGCTAGATGTTAAAAAACTTGCAGGTACAGGTTTTAAATTAGAAGTAGCTGGAAAAGACAACATGGAAACTAAATATGATCAATTAGTTAAGGGTTTTAAATTAAAATAGGCTTTATAAACTATTATCTCTTAGTTAATTACAGTTATATTTACTGTTAATAGAAAATACGAAAAATAAGGGTGCCAATTTGGTATTCTTATTTTTTTTTATGTGAATATTTAGAGAAAGAATAGCTTTACAACAACAATAAAAGTATAAATATGTATTTGTTAACAAAATATAGCAATATACTAAATTTTATGTTATGATAAGATAAATAATTACAAAATGAATATTAAGTTCTAGTTATAGCCTATACTTTGGCCTAATTCTCTTTAAAAAATTATATATAAAAGGGTTTTATAAAAAAATATATAGTATAATAAGAGACATAAAAAAATATAAACGGGGGTAAATGATATGGAAGAAAATAATGTTTTGACTTCTGATAAAGAAGCTATGAAGATGGATACAGAAGAGGCAATAACAATAGTATCTGATGCTACAAAAGAAAATGTGGATAAGACTATTAATGCGGTAAAGGACATTGCTAAAAATGTTAAATCAAAAGCTGCAAGGGCAACTACAGCAGCAAAAAAAACGGTAGCTAAGAGAACAAAGAATACAATAGCTAAGAAAATCAATGTTGGTTTTTATGTGCAATATCAAGGAAAAGAGATTTCTAAAGAAACAATACTAGAAAAAGTTCATGAAGAATGGACAAAATCTCATAAAATTTCAGACCTTAAAACATTAGATATATATATAAAGGTTGAAGAAGATACAGCCTATTGTATGGTAAATGGAGATATTAAATTAGACATAAAATTATCTTAATATGCAGCTCCGCAGGAGATGATTTAACTAAAAGTAGAGAAGGCTTATGGCCTTTTTTATTTTAGGAAAAAATTAGATTTTTATGAAGTTATTCAAGTAAAGATTATTAATTTAACATTTAAAATAGAAAGAATACTGAAAGAATAATGTAATACCTAAAAAAGCATGTACATTGATAAAATTTTATGATAGATTGAAGGTAGTTATAGTTCCCTGCCAAATGCAGAGAATCAAAATATTTTAGGAGGGGATTTTTAATGTTGGAAGAAAGACTAAGTAAAGTTCTAGAGATTATGGAAGATATGAAAATACCTCAGATGATAGTTTCTGATCCAGCAGCTATATACTATCTTACTGGAAAATGGATTTTATCTGGAGAGAGAATGCTTGTACTCTATATTAACTTAAATGGACACAACAAAATATTTATTAATGAGTTATTCCCTGTAAGTGAAGACTTAGGGGTAGAAAAGATATGGTTTAGCGATACTCAGAGTCCCATAGAAATTGTTGCAAGAAACGTTGAAAAAGATAAACCAATGGGAATTGACAAAAATTGGCCAGCGCATTTCTTAATAAAACTAATGCAACTAAAGGGCGGCAGTTCATTTGTTAATGGGTCTGAAATTCTTGATCGAGTACGAATGTGTAAGGACGAAGTGGAAAAAGATTTAATGAGAATAGCATCAAAATTAAATGATGGTGCTATGGATAAAATGATAAAACTTATTCCAGAAAAACATTCTGAAAAGAAAATGGGAAAGTTACTAGGAGATATATGGGAAGAAGTGGGCGCCGAAGGACATTCATTTGATCCAATTATAGGTTATGGTGCAAATGCTGCTGACCCTCATCATGAAATGAATGAATCAACAGTTAAAGAAGGGGACAGCATAGTTATTGATATCGGATGCAAAATGAATTCATACTGCTCAGATATGACTAGAACTGTTTTCTATAAAACGGTATCAGAGCACAGTAGAGAAGTTTACGATATAGTAAAAGAAGCAAATAAAAGAGGAATTGAGAAAGTTAAAGCAGGGGTTAGATTTTGCGATATTGATGCTGCAGCTAGAGACTATATTACGCAAAAGGGTTATGGAAAATATTTTACTCATAGATTAGGGCATTCAATAGGAATAGAAGTTCATGATTTCGGTGATGTTTCAGCGGCTAATACTGACGAAGTTCAAGTAGGACAAATTTTCTCCATAGAACCAGGTATTTACATTCCAGGTGACGTAGGAGTTCGAATTGAAGATTTAGTAATAGTTACAAAAGATGGTTGTGAGATATTAAATTATTATACAAAAGACTTAATTATTGTAGAATAGATAAGTACTTTTTAAATAAAGTGGGTGTTTCATAAGTAAATAGAAGGGCTTTGATAAATTTAAATCTTATCGAAGCTCTTTTACATTATTAGCTACAGGGAGTAAATTATATCCCCTTTTTTATATAATGTATGAGGGTGGGATATACTAGTATAAAAATATAATTTTTTATTGGAGGAACAATTATGTTAAATATAGGTTGCCATTTATCAGTATCAAAAGGATATAAAGCTATGGGCTTAGATGCCCTTAGCATAGGGGCAAATACATTTCAGTTTTTTACTCGTAATCCTAGGGGTAGTAAAGCAAAAGAAATTGATCCGAGGGATGTAGAAGCATTACTAGAAATATTAAAAGAAAATAAGTTTACTACAATCTTAGCACATGCGCCATACACACTTAATGCTTGTTCTGCTGATGAAAAAACAAGAGAATTCGCAGTTATGATTATGAAAGATGATCTACTTAGAATGGAATTTTTCCCAAATAGTTTTTATAACTTTCATCCGGGTAGTCATGTAAAACAAGGCACAGCAGTGGGCATAGAATTTATTATAAATATGCTTAACAATATACTAAAACCAGAACAAACTACCACAGTACTTCTTGAAACAATGTCAGGGAAAGGAACAGAAGTAGGACGAACATTTGAAGAATTAAAACAAATTCTTGATGGGGTTACTCTATCAGGCAAAATGGGTGTATGTCTTGATACTTGTCACGTATACGATGCTGGGTATGATATAGTTAATGATTTAGATGGAGTAATAGATGAATTTGATAGAATTATTGGACTTGATAAGCTTTATGCAATTCATTTAAATGATAGTAAAAATACATTTGAAAGTCATAAAGACCGTCATGAAACAATAGGCGAAGGCTCTATTGGGCTTGAAGCGATTACTAGAATTATTAATCACCCAAAACTACGTCACTTACCATTCTACCTTGAAACTCCAAATGAATTAGCTGGTCATGCTGAGGAAATCAAGATATTACGAGGGGTTTACCTAGAATAACACAGTAGGAGCTAAATATATTATTTTTCTCTAATACCTTTCTGGAACTTAGTTATTGACTTGGAAACACCATTAACCTATAATAACTGTAATAAAAATTATCTACAATATACTGTTAAATTTATGGATATAAGTTAGAAAGGGGTATAATAAAATGAAAAATCAAATTATTGAACAAGTTGAAAAAATAAAAGAAAGACTATGGGAAATAAATGATTATATTTTTTATAACCCAGAATTAGGTGATGAGGAATTTGAAGCTGTCGGAAAATTAACATCTTTATTATCAGAACATGCTTTCAAAGTTAAAATTGGTATAGCAAATAGAGAAACTGCATTTAAAGCAGTATATAAAAGTAATTTAGAAGGGCCTACCATTGCATTTTTGTGTGAATACGATGCATTGCCGGGAATAGGGCATGGATGTGGACATGATATGATAGGTACGATAAGTGTTGGCGCAGCAATAGCTTTAAGCAAAGTAATAGGAGAAGTGGGTGGAACAATAGAGGTTTATGGCACTCCCGCTGAGGAAACATGTGGTGCAAAAATTGACATGGCTGAGCAAGGAGTCTTTGACAATGTTGATGTTGCTATGATGATGCACCCATATGGGAAAAATTGTGAGAGTGGTCCATCATTGGCAATGGAAGCTCTGAAGTTTGATTTTACAGGAAAATCAAGCCATGCATCAAGCTCACCGGAAAATGGAATTAATGCACTGGACGCAGTTATATTAATGTTCAATGGTATAAATGCTTTAAGACAACATGTTACGTCAGATGTTAGGATACATGGAATTATCAGCGAGGGCGGTAAAGCCGCTAACATAGTACCAGATAAGGCTGTTGCAAAATTTTATATAAGAGCTTCGAAAAAGAATTATTTGAAGGAAGTAATTCAAAAGGTTAAAAATATAGCAAGCGGAGCAGCAATGATGACTGGAGCAACTCTGGAAGTTAGTTTATATGAACCCCCCTTTGATGATATGAATACAAACAAAAATTTATCTGATTCTTTTAATAAAAATATGAGGTTGTTGGGCATTACTGATATTAACCCATCTGAGAACATCGGATCATTAGACATGGGAAATGTAAGTTATATTGTACCGTCCATACATCCACTACTTGGAATAGGCAATCCAAAACTTAATTTACATACAGAAGAAATGGCCAAAGCAACAATTACAAAGCAGGCTCATGATGCTTTAATTACAGGAGTTATGGCGCTTGCCTATACTGGATATGACGTTATTACAGATTGTGAATTGCTTTCTAAAATAAAAAAAGAATTTGCTAAAAGTTTAGAATCTGTTTGATATATTAGTAAAACCGGGCCTCGAAAGTGTTTTTTCGACAAATTAAATAGAATTGTATTTAGAATGCTATTGTTAAGTTGGCTTATGTTTGTTAAAATAGAATTGTAGTGTATTTCAATTAATGACCCAGTGGGATTTTTTAGTTCCCACTAATAAAATAGTTTATTAAATTACAATATACATAAGGAAGGAGATAATATTATGATTTATTCAACAGAAGTTTCAGAAATGATTTGTGTTGCAAAAGGACCTAATCATGGTTCTGCACCAATTCCTGAAGAAGGAAAATGGGTACAAAGTAAAGAAATTAAGGATATCTCAGGTTTAACACATGGAATTGGTTGGTGTGCTCCACAGCAAGGTGCCTGTAAGCTTACACTAAACGTAAAAGAAGGAATAATACAAGAAGCATTAGTTGAGGTAATAGGATGTTCTGGTAGTACTCATTCAGCAGCTATGGCTTCAGAAATACTTCCAGGAAAAACTATTTTGGAAGCATTAAATACAGATTTAGTTTGTGATGCAATAAATACAGCTATGAGAGAATTATTCCTTCAAATAGTATACGGAAGAACTCAAACTGCATTCTCAGAAGGTGGACTACCTATCGGCGCTGGACTTGAAGACTTAGGAAAAGGTCTTAGAAGTCAAGTTGGAACAATGTATGGATCACTCGCTAAGGGACCTAGATACTTAGAAATGGCTGAGGGTTATGTATCTAACATAGCACTTGATAAAAATAGTGAAATAATAGGTTATAAATTTGTTCAATTAGGAAAAATGATGGACATGATTAAAAAGGGTATGGATGCTAACGAAGCTATGAAAAAAGCTACTGGAACTTATGGTAGATTTGATGAAGCAGTAAAAGTAATCGACCCAAGACAACAATAATATAAAAAGGAGGAATAATTAAATGGCTTTATTTGAGAGTTATGAAAGAAGAATAAATCAGATACTACCCGTATTAAAGAAACACGGAATAAATTCACTAGAAGACGCAAGAAAAATTTGTGAAGATAAAGGTATCGATGTTTTTGGAATAGTTAAAGGAATTCAACCTATAGCATTTGAAAATGCTTGCTGGGCATATTCAGTTGGAGCAGCTATTGCAATTAAAAAAGGATGTACAAAAGCTGCAGATGCTGCAGTATACATTGGCGAAGGACTTCAATCATTTTGTATACCAGGTTCTGTTGCTGATGATAGAAAAGTTGGAATTGGACATGGTAATTTAGCAGCAATGCTTTTACGCGAAGAAACAAAATGTTTTGCATTTTTAGCTGGACATGAATCTTTCGCTGCTGCCGAAGGCGCAATTGGTCTTGCAAGAGCTGCTAATATAGTAAGAACAGAACCATTAAAAGTTATACTTAACGGTCTTGGAAAAGATGCCGCTTATATAATTTCAAGAGTTAATGGATTTACTTATGTTCAAACAAAGTTTGATTATTACACAAGTAAATTAACAGTAGTTAAAGAAACGGCTTTTTCAGATGGAGAAAAATCTAAAGTAAGATGTTACGGAGCAGATGATGTACGTGAAGGCGTTGCAATTATGCACTCTGAGGGAGTAGATGTTTCAATTACAGGAAACTCTACAAACCCAACAAGATTCCAACATCCAGTTGCTGGTACTTACAAAAAAGAATGCATTGAGCAAGGCAAGAAATTCTTCTCAGTTGCATCAGGTGGTGGTACTGGTAGAACTCTTCACCCAGATAATATGGGAGCAGGTCCTGCGTCATATGGAATGACAGATACAATGGGAAGAATGCATTCAGATGCACAATTCGCAGGTTCTTCATCAGTTCCAGCTCATGTTGAAATGATGGGACTTATAGGAATGGGAAATAATCCTATGGTTGGAGCTTCAGTTGCAGTTGCGGTTGCAGTAGAAGAAGCAATGAATAAATAAGAACAATTTTTGTTCAATTATAATAAAGTTCTACATCTTATAATAAAGTTCCACAAACTCATAATAAAGTTTGGGAAAGATAGATGACGGACAAGCCCTGTACTTAGCTTTTATCGGCTAAATACAGGGCTTTTATTTTTTCCCCTATAAACCCCAAGCTTCCATTCCATCCTCAAAGCATGAATAAAGTGCAGGATTTATCTCCTGTAACCATTCATGTTTTTATTTTTTTACTCCATAAATCGTAGATTAAAGGTCAGAGTTAATGTGTGGATAACAGATAGAATTAAGGGAGACATAAAATGAGCCGAAGGCTTGGTGTGGATAGGGTTAAGCGGGAAGCAATGATAGAATTAAGGGCGGAAAACGTTTTAAAAAGAGAGGAAAAAAGAGAGATGGAAGAGAGATGAAAGATTGAAGGGACGGGAGAATAAATATGTGAAATTGACAGATTAAATTGCTTTTGCTTATGTAAAAGCAGATGAATTAGGGAGAAAAAAGGTGAGAAAAGAGGTGGAAAAAGTGAGTGGGATTTAGTGCTTATTTTTGGGGAACTTTATTATGATTCTTGGCTTTTACCTTGTTTATAATCTGTGGATAAGTCGGGCAAAAGGGGGGATTTTTGTGGGGAACTTTATTATGATACAGAAAAAGGAAAGAGGGTGGGAAGGTAGGTGGGTGAAGGGGTGGAGAGGTGGTGGGGGATTTTGAGAATTTGCGGGAACTTTATTATTAGGGAACATAGATAGGAGCGAAATGAATTTCGCTAAGGGATAAATGTTTAAAGGTTCAATGGTATGCAGGATTTAAGAAGGTGCATTTACTGTTGCTTTTTTTCATGCAAGTATTATAGTGATTATTTAGTATATTATTGCCCAAAGTAAATTAAGTTTATATTTCGGTAAATAATATCAAACTACACACATTTATATATACATTATATTGAAATAAATGTTAAAATTAGTTTATGATAAATTATAATGTATTACACCCTTATAAAATATATCTAAATTTAAAAAGGGGGAAGAGTATGAAAAAGAAAATGGGTTTTATTGTTTTAACAATAATGATTGTTTCAGTATTTTTAGTGATTAAATTTAACAATGGTGCGAAAACAATAGAAGAAGCAATAACAACACCTGGTTCAAAAGCAATAAGTATTATCCATGAAGAAAAAACTGATAAAGGAAGTATAGTATTTTGGAATCATAAAGGCGAGGATAGTCTTTATACTGCCTTCGTAAGAAAGACTATAAGCGGGTATAAGAATGTTTATAGTGGTGTTGAAGGAGACATATCAGTTGTAGCAAATAAATTTGGAGTATCATACTTATATCTCCCTAATATAGAAAAAACATCACTACCAATATATTTCGGAATTATTGGTAATTCCGATATTAGTCAAGTGAAGCTTATAGAAAAGAAGAGAAACATTGAAGGTCAAGCGAAAATTATTAATGCTAATGGAACAAGGATATGGCTTGTATATATGAATAAATTTCAGGGTTCAGATTTTGATGTAATTGGTCTTTCAGCAGATGGTAAGGAATTAACTAAAATAGATGGTGATATATCGCCATATTATGCAGAACAAAAACCATTTAAGAGTCCATATAATTAATGTATGTACATTAATTCGGAACAATCATAAAGGTTTAATAAATTCAAGAAATGCGATATATAAAACTTTAATATGCACTTTAAAATAAGTAATTTTATATGGGAGTGATTGTTTTAATAAAAAGCGAGAAATTTATTATAAAATAGGAAAGATTTTTTAAGGAAGGTGAAAAGTTATTAAAAAAAATAGTGTTATTATGATAGCAATTTTTTTTATGTTTTTCAATGACAGGATGTAGGAATAGAGATAATCTTATTAAGAAGATTAATGCAGAGTATTTCACAATAGCTTACGGAAAAAGTATATATGAAGCAAAAGATAAGGTAAAACAAGAAACCGTTGATTTTCTTGTTAAGGACTATAATAATATTAAATTTGTGGGGACAACAAGTCAGGAAATTAATTATGATAAAGCAATAACTATTACATTCATCAATAATGACAAAATTTCTGGGCAATTAATTATTGACGATAAAGGAATATGTCAGATAGATAATGATGTTAATACCTATATTATAGATAAAGAAAGTAATATATATGCAGATTTATTAAAAGTATATGAAGAGGTAAAAGGAAAATATGAATCATAATTTGCTTATAGTCCGAATTAATCATCATAAACCCCTCTATATTTAATAGAGAATAAAGAGGGGTTTATTAATAATTTTATAAGTGATTATATTTGCGAAAATCAATAGTATTCTCTGCTTTTAATCTTTGGATGGAACGGGTTAATAACAGAATTAATTATTGTGGATAAAATTTATGCAGGTTCTTCTTTCTCTGTAATGTACCATTCACCTTTTATATTCTTAATAGTAAAAGTAATTGATATGTCTGATGAACCTCCTTTTTTATTGTTTAGTAAATCCATTATTTTAACTGAATAAGTCATTTTAACATAAACTGTACCTGCAACTTTAGTTTGTGATTTTTCCTTTAAAGTAAAATCTACTTTGTATGTTTCTTTATTATTTAGCCCACCATAAGCACTATATATATTTGTTCTTTTAAATACTTGTGGTGCTACATGTTTTGATAACTCATTAGAATACCCCTTATTAGTTAGAAATGTTTCCTTCACCACATTATAAGTATCCGCCTTTGAAAACCATTTGGGCATGATTTTAGTGTATGTATAAGCACTCATAATAATCAAACATATTATAAAGATTATACTAAGTAGCCTGTTCTTATTGATGAACTTTTTTACTTTATTAAACATCTATTCCTCCCCCCTTATTTTCATTTCAAATATTTATCAAGTAAATTATACCATAATTTACAATCGTACATTATTGCGATGTCTTGTTTGTAACGGATTCTCACGAAAAATATATTATATCACTATACTTAAATTACTTATCTGCAATACCTATTCTTTGTGAAGGAGTTAATACATTACCATCATAACTTTTGAAAGTCCAACGGTACTCCTATAAGTGATTATATACACGATTATTTAAGAGAATTTATGAAAGAAATAATTCCATTAGACTTAAATTACGACAGAACATTTGATTACTTTGAGTATATGTTAGGGCTTATTCATATAGAAAGAAAGCATGGTACTTTCAAAGAGGATGAAAAAAGTATTTGGAGTCCTATTGGTAGGTTTGGTTGGAGATGAATGGTTGCCTCTAAAGTATGGATTATTTGATGGAAAGAAAGAGCGAGTGATTGAGATAAAACAAAGGTATGATGAATTTCTAAAAACAGTAAATTATTATTAGAAATAATATTGTGATAGTGGGTAAAGGAGTAAGTGTGCATAACAATAAATATTGTTTCCATATAATAAAGCCCGTTATATTAAAAAAATTTTAATCAAATCAAGACTTGACTAAATCAAATAAAATTCTGCTTCAAAAGTTAATCTGTTCACTGGCGATTAGCTTTTTTCAATTTTCATTACAAAAATAAAACCTATAATCTGAATTAAATTCTCCAATTTAAGATTTAAAGCCTGATAATTTCCACGAATAAATGATTAAAAGAGCGCGGTAAAAAATGAGTCGAGGACTTGGAGTAATTAGGTGTAGGTATCAATAATATTTAGGTCTTGTTAAGCAAGTTCATACAAAAAAGAACATAATGAAAGTAAGTAGTTAGGATTGCTTTCTCTGTATTTTGTTTTTATACATATTACTATCAGCAACATCTAAAGTATATTTCATTGCATTTAGTGATATTTCTGAATAAGATAAACCCATAGAGATTTCTATAGGCATATCAATATTACTTTCATTGTAACGTTTTATTGCATTTTGAAGCTTAATATAAAGCCTCTCAACTTCAAGATAAGATTCGTTTTTTATAATAATAACAAATTCGTCTCCGCCAGTCCTTACAACTATGTGTTCACTATCAAATATTGATTGTAGAACTTTTCCTGTACTTTTAATAAGACTATCTCCTGTTGAATGACCTAAAGAGTCATTGATACATTTTAATTTATCTAAATCACATACAAGTATGCCAACTGGTACATTTATGTTGTTATCTAACAAATACATTTCTTTTAACAAATAATTCTTGTTATATAATCCAGTTAAATCATCATGGTAACCTAACTTTTCAAGTCTTTGCTCTAACTCTTTTTTTTCTTGAATATTTCTGGTAATTGATTCAACTGCAACAAGTTGTCCATTTTCATCAAATGTAGGTATGATGTAATCCTCCACCCATAAGTAATAACCGTCTTTATGTCTAAGTCTTACCTGGAACATCTTTGAAAAGTCTGTTTTACTATCTATTTTTGATAATTGTATTTCATAATCATCTGGATGTGCTATTTCGAAGGGAAGCATGGGATTTTTCTTGTATTCTTCTAAGCTATAACCAAATATATCTTCTGCAGAGTGACTTAAATATGTAAATTTTGGTTCGGGTATGATTTCTAATCTACAGACAATATCTTTAGCACGTTCAAGCATTTTAAATACCATTTTTTCTCGGCTCTTATTAATCAATAGACTCTTAGTATATTCCCCCATTAACATATGGATATTAAGTAAAAAATATGACGTTACGACTTTATTTTACACATGATATATCATATCACAAGAAGTTGATTTTTCCTATAATCTGATTGCTTTGCATAATGTATAATCCTCCAAAAAATTATTTAATTAATAGTTATTGTATAAAATATTTTACTTATATTTTTTAGAGGCATTACAAAGTTCAAGCAAATAGACATTATTAAAACTTTTATTATCAATTATGGAATTTATAGTTACATAAAGGTATAATACTTATAAGATTTAGTAATGATATAACAATTTTTACAGGTACAGTATTAAAAATTGCGATGGAGCAATAAAGCTTGGTATTAATTCATTTGTATTATGTAGAGATTGGAGAGTATATGTTTATAATAAATTAAATCATGGAAATTATAATATTATTAGAAATCTAAATGACATTAAGAAGCTTTTAAGTTAGAGGATAATTTTATTAATACGATAAAATAGGAGAAAAAAATGAATGTTCAAAAGAACTATTGGGATAAAATTTATAAGTCTATAGGAGATAGGAAAATCAAATATGATTTATGGTTAGATAAATATGAAAATATTCTTATTAAATCTAAAGACATTCCTATCATTGATTTAGGATGTGGATTTGGAAATGATACTCTTTATCTTAAAGAGAGAGGTTATAATGTTATTTCCTGTGATTTTTCAGAGGAAGCATTACAAAGATTAAGTAATTGCATTGATAACTTAACAGTTAAATGTTTTGACTTGAAAGAGGGGCTACCATTTGAAAGTAATTATGCAAAAATAATTATTTCAGACCTTTCTTTACATTATTTTGCATGGAATGATACTCAGAAAATACTGAAAGAAATAGACAGAGTATTAATGCGAGATGGTATTTTATTGTGTAGGGTTAATTCAATAAAGGATGTAAACCATGGTGCAAGTCAAGGGATAAGGATAGAAGAGAATTTTTATAATATTGATGGTAACTTAAAAAGATTTTTTAATGAAGAACAATTAAGGGAACTTTTTAAAAATTGGAATATTAAATATATAAATGAGTGCGAGATGAATAGGTATAAAGTCAGCAAGATACTATGGGAAATAGTCATTGAGAAATGCAATTATTAAAGTTTGATATGGTTATGGGGGGAATGTAAGAATGAAAACTATAATTTTTGATTGGGGCGATACCCTAATGTATGATTATAAAGAATATAGTGGGGCTATGGCAAACTGGACTCATGTAGAAATAATTCCAGGTGTTAAAGAAGCTCTTGATATACTTAATGAAAAGTACATATGTTGTGTAGCCTCAAATGCAGGAGATTCTGACGTAGAGCTAATGGGTAAAGCTTTGGAGAGAGTTGATATAAGAAAATATTTTAAAAACCTATTTACTTCTAAGGAGCTTGGATATGCCAAGCCAAACCTTGAATTTTTCAGTGAAACAGTCCGCAGGTTAAATGTTGAAGCAAGTGATTGCATAATGGTTGGTAATGATTATTTTAAGGATATTGTACCTGCTAAACAGGTTGGAATGAATACAATTCTATTTTCAAAAGAAATAAGTATATTGAAAATGAATTATGCAGATAGGATAATAACTTCAATGGAAGATTTGTATTCTATTGTAGAAATATTAAGTAAAAAGTAATTAGGAGAATTTAATATGGTAAAGAGGGTACATATTTTAGGAGCGTCTGGTGTAGGAACTTCCACTTTAGGTAAAGCACTTGCAGAGAAGCTGAATTATTGTCATTTCGATACAGATGATTATTACTGGCTACCACCAAAATATTCGTTTACACAAGCAAGAGAAAGAAATGAAAGACAAAGCGTATTAATGAGTGATTTAAAGAAACATGATAACTGGATACTATCAGGGTCTTTATGTGGGTGGGGAGATATTTTCATACCGTTTTTTGATGTTGTTATATATCTTTGGATACCCAAGGATATAAGAATTAATAGACTTATTGAGCGTGAAAAACAGATATATGGTGAAAATATAGAGCCTGGTGGGAAAAAATATAATCAATTCTTAGAATTTATTGAATGGGCTTCTAAATATGACGATGGGGACATTGATATACGAAGTAAGGCATTACATGAGGAGTGGTTAAGTTCATTAAAGTGTCCTGTAGCAAGGATTGAAGGAGATTTATCAGTAGAAGAACGTATGAATAGTGTATTAAAGTTAATTTAAAATAATGAGGATGATGTAAATGGAGCGACAAATAGAAGTAAGATTGATTCAATATAACGAACTACAAAAGTTATTGCAATTATACAAACATCTTAATAAGGAAGACCCAGAGCTTGTTATTAATGAGGTTTTGGGAAAGCTATGGTGCGAAATATATAATGACCCTAACTCTTATTATATAGTGGTAGATATTAACGGTGAAATAGTAGCCTCATGTGTCCTGACTATAATTAGAAATTTGACAAGAAATGCACGACCTTATGGTTTAATTGAAAATGTAGTTACACATTCAGATTATAGAGAAATTGGTTGTGGAAGAAGTGTATTGAGTAAAGCGTTAGAAATTGCTTGGGAGAAAAATTGTTATAAGGCAATGCTACTTACAGGGTCTAAAAAAGAAGAAACCTTGAGATTTTATGAAAATTCAGGATTCATAAAAGGAGAAAAGACTGGATTCATTGCAAAATCTGAATATTAATTATTACATAATTTAATTATTGAAAGGAAAAAACTATGAATAACTTTATGATTGGGATGTACGGTAAATTAGATTATAAAAAATTTGATAGAGATTTTAGAGAAGGTTTTTATGGGATAGAAGCATGTTTATTTGAAAATGAAAGTGATATAGAAAATTTAGAAAATGAAGCTAAAACAAAAGGCTTTGAATTTGGTATTCATTTTCCGTTAAGAGCAGGAATTTCAAAATTAAGAGACCCACAGTTTTTGTCATTAGATGAAGAGATAAAAAAGTTTGCCTATAAACATATTGAAGAAGAGTTAATTTATATCAAACAAAAGCAGATTAGCCCCAAATATATTTTGTTTCACTATCCTAAACCTGCAATATTGAAGGAAGATTTTGATATAAGTAACTGGCGGTTTTATGATAGTAGCGAGTATACATATGAAATGGAGTATCCATATGAACAATTTATGAAAAACAGCGAATACCTTTTTCAATGGTTATCACAGAAGGGCTATGAATATAATTTCATTCCTGTTTTAGAGTTTGATTCATTAAACAAATATGTCTGTGAAGGTAATTTTCTTGAAGGATTGTTTGAGAAATATAAAAGGGTAAGGGTTTGTTTGGATACAGGTAGACTCCATATGCAACATAAAATAGATTCTGATTTTAATGATATTGAAATTATTAAAAGATTTTCAAAATATACTGAGGTAGTACATTTATGGAATGTTAAATTAGGTGGTATTGGTCATTTTCCTGCATTAGCAAAATTAAATCCAGAAGACGGATTTGCACCTATTGAGGATTATTTAAAAATAATCAGAGAAGAAAATAAGAATGTAAAGATAATGTTTGAACATAGGTCGGATTTGATAAGTGATGAAGAATTAGATAGTTGCTATTCATGGATAAGCGAGATATTAGGTTGAAATAAATTTATACATTAAAAGTTAAAGGGGGATGATGATATTGCCAAAAGATGTTCAAGCAGTATTTATAGATAGAGATGGCACTATGGGTGGAGATACTGACGTAACATACCCTGATAAATTTGTTCTATACCCGTTTACAAATAAAGCTATAAATATGCTAAAGAGCAAAGGAATCAGAGTATTTGCATTTACAAATCAACCAGGCATTTCGGCTTACAAAGCTACAGAAGAAAATTTTATTAATGAGTTAGTAGGTTTTGGTTTTGAAAAAGCTTATATATGTCCTCATGCTCCAGAGAATAACTGTAAATGTAGGAAACCTGAAACTGGATTATTGTTAAGGGCAAAAGAAGAATATGCACTTGACCTCACAAAATGTATCGTAATTGGAGACAGGTGGAGTGACATGATGGCCGCAGAAGGGGTTAATATGGGCAAAATACTTGTGCTAACTGGTGCAGGAAATGAAACATTAGGGAAATACAGAAGTAAGTGGTTAGAGATAGAGCCAGATTATGTAGCAAACAATTTATTAGAGGCAGTTGAGTGGATTTTAGAATTAATATAGCAAATGCTTATAAAATTCCTATAATGATTATGCAACAATGGTAATAGGCTATAGAAGATACAATGTTAACAAGGCGAGTTTGGACACCAAAGACATATACTCATTTTTCAAATGAGTTTTTTCTAAACCATGTTGAGGTATTATAATAGATATAAAAATAATAGGTGAAATACGTATTGGTAAAAAATTGAAACACTAGATTATATAATAAATTATATTATTAATTTTTGAATTGGGAGATGAAATATTGATAGGACTAAAAAATGGAGTAGTAAGATTAGAGACTCATTCTAATAAATGGGAGAACATTGCAAAAAATACAATAAACAAGCTAAAAGATATTTTAGGAAATGTAGCTGTTGATGTTCAACATGTTGGAAGTACATCAGTTGTTGGATTAATGGCAAAGCCCATTATAGATATAGAAGTTGGTGTAAATTCTATTCAAGATGTTATCGACTTAATCCCTTTATTAGAAGAGAAGGACTTTATTTACAGACCACGAACAGCTAATGAAGGACATATATTATTTGCCTGTAGAGATATTTCGAATGGTATGGATACACATTATATTCATGTTGTTATTTATGGTAATGCTGAGTGGAATAACAATATCAAATTTAGAGATGTTCTTAATGAAAACGCTGATATTAGAAAAGAGTATGAGAATTTAAAATTGCAGTTAGCCAATGAATATCCTAAAGGCAGAGTGACATATACGAATATGAAAACTGAATTTATAAAAAGAATTATGAATGGATAAAAAGAACATAATATGAAGTTGAGTTAATTCGGACTTTTCATGTATAGCGAAACACTAAAGGGGGGAATTTTTATGGATTTTAAAGTAAGGGAAGCGGTTGCGAATGATTGATTAAAAGATTTGTATTAATGAAAATTCTGAACATGAGAGTTATTAATGGTATTACTTATTTTATATATGCGTTGCAAAGATTATTAACAAATCTAAAGAAGGAGGTATACTACTCTGACAAGTGAAATAAATTATACTGAAATAATTAAAGAACAAACAGAGCGTTCTCTTTGGAGTATTAACAACGTTATTGATTGTGTACCAGACGGATATTGGAATAAAAATTATTGTAATATGCCTCTATGGAAACATATTTATCACACATTACATTCTTTGGATATGTAAGGGGCTATTCCAACTGGTGAAATGTAAGTCTAAATTTTTAAGTTTCACTTCATAATTAATCAAAACAGAATCAATAGAGGAATTTACGAGTTAATTGATGGAAGGTGAGTTATATAAAATTACTATTTATATGTAGTAGAAACAAGTGGCGGAGTCTTACAGCAGAAAAAATATTTAATGGAGTAAATGGATATGATGTAAGGTCAGCAGGAACAGAAGCAAATGCTCGTATTAAGGTTACAAATGGTCATATAGGGTGGGCAGATATAATATTTGTAATGGAAAAAAAACACTCTACAAGGCTTAAAAATAAGTTTGGGGATTTGCTTAATGATAAGAAAATAATTTGTTTAGACATACCTGATGAATATCAATTTATGGATGAGGAATTGGTTGAATTACTTAGGGGTAGGGTATCAGAGTATATTGAAATAGATATTTACAAATGACTGTTAGTAGATGATATTCAACCACTAACAGTCATTGCTTATTTATAGATATTTTGTATTTAGTGTTATATAATAGGATTAACTAATTAAAATAATCAAATTGAGGGATAGTTTGAAAATTAAGGAAATTTTATATTATGCAGAGGAAGGAAGTGAGTATTTAGTGGGTCGGTGCAATTTTTATACGATTTCTCACTAAAGATAAAGTATGGATAATAAATTTCCCAACGCTGAAAAGATATTAGAATGTCTGTTAGAAAATTTGGACCAAGGAGTTCAAGTAGTAGATAGTGAAGGTAAAACCATATATTATAATGCAGTGATGCAAAAGGTAGAAGGTGTAGAATTTAGTGAAGTTATAGGAAAAAAAGTTAATGAATACTTAAAGGATGTAAAGGATGAGGAGTCTACCCTTATGAATGTACTTAAGACTGGTAAAAAAATTGTAGGATTAATACAGCATTATGGAAGTGGATATAAGAAGAAGGTCACTACTATAAATACTACTGTGCCAGTAATCTTAGATAATAAGACTATAGCAGTGATTGAAATAGCTAAAGACATGACTCAACTAAAAGAATTAACTGAAAGTATTTGTAAATTGCAAAATTTAGATGCAAAGGTGAATGCACATTATGCTTTTAGTGATATATATAGTGATAATCCTGTTATGAAAAGCGTTATAGAAAAAGCTAAGAAAGCAAGTATGTCAAGTTCATCTGTATTATTATATGCAGAAACAGGTTCCGGAAAAGAAGTCTTTTCTCAAAGTATTCATTATGATGGGTTAAGAAAAGATCAGCCCTTTATACCTATAAATTGTGCTGCTATTCCTGCGCTATTATTAGAAGGAATGCTTTTTGGTACAGAAAAAGGAGGGTTTACTGGGGCAGAGAATAAAAAAGGATTATTTGAAGAAGCAAATCATGGAACCATTTTATTGGATGAAGTAAATTCTTTAGAACCGTATCTTCAATCTAAACTTTTAAGAGTACTTCAAGATGGATATGTAAGGCCTATTGGAAGTACTAAAAGTATACATATTGATGTAAGAATAATAGCTACGTTAAATGAGGAACCAAAGAAACTTATTGAGAGTGGTAAGTTAAGAAAAGACTTTTATTACAGGTTAGGTGTACTTAGAATAAATATACCTCCACTAAGAGAGAGAAAAGATGATATTATTTTATTTGTAGACAAGTTAATCGAAAAATATAATAAAATTTTGTGTAAGAATATAATGGGTATTGATGAAGATATGATAAGAAAACTTAAGGAATATAATTGGCCGGGAAATATTCGAGAATTAACAAATGTTATTGAAGTCGCAATGAATATGGCAGACAATAATTCTATTTTAACAGAAGACCATTTTGATTCTGGAATAGATAATGAAATTTGTCTAAATGATCACGATAGTATTTCAAATATAGATAAGGGCTTTGATTTAGAAGCTTATATGAGTGATATTGAAAAGAATATAATAGAAAAAATATTGAGAAAAAACAGTTGTAATGTTAGTAAAACGGCTAGAGAACTTAGTATTTCAAGACAAAATCTTCAATATAAAATAAAAATACATAAAATAATATAATATTATTGTAATAAGCAAAATTATTTGCTATTCATGCAAAATTTTTTGCATATACAATTATCCATAGAAGACACTGAAAATACTGGAAGTTATTGCTTTAATTGAATAAATCATATAAAAAATGTGCAGAATATTTTGCGAATTTTAAACATCTATGTCTAAGCAATGGCTTAAACACAGGTGTTTTTTCTTTGGCATGGTAGTTGCTAAATAATAACATAAGTATAAGAATTATGTATTTCAATAATAATTTAAATCTCGGGAGGTAAAGACTATGATTAAAAAAGGCACGTGGGTTGAAGTAGAAGAAATTGTTTTAATGCCAATAGACAGAGCTACCAATATACCAGATGAAACAAAAAAGACACCACTTAAATCTTGGATACGAGGGAAGTGCCTTAGTGATTCTGAATTAGGAAATGAGGTACAAGTTGAAACTAATATAGGTAGAATTGCTAAGGGGAAAATCGTTGAAATAGAGCCAGGATATTATCATACCTATGGTAAATATGTTGAAGAGATAAGTAATATAGGAAAACAAGCTAGAGAAATGATAGCTAAATAATGATAGTTAAATAAAGTAATGATTTTAGGAGTAGTTTTAAGAGGAGGTTATGCGGCATGAATAAATATGAGGAGCTTATGGGTCGAAAGAATGAAATAATACTTAAATCAATTGGTGTGGATTATAGTAAATATGAAACTGGAAAGGTTTCATTTGATTATGAGAGATTAATGGATGATGTTGAATATTCATTTAGTGAAGTTAAGGAAATTCAAAATGACGTAGGAGTAGGAAATACACCATTGCTGGAGTTAAGGAATATAACGAAATTGGCAAGAAAGGTATCAAAGACCGGAAAGGCAGCTAGAATATTTGTAAAAGATGAAAGCGCTAATCCCTCTGGGAGTTTTAAAGATAGAAGAGCATGCATATCTGTATTTGACGCAAAGAGGAGAGGATACATTGGCGTAGGAGCAGCTACTTCAGGTAATTATGGAGCCGCAGTTGCGTCACAGGCAAACATTAGAGGTCTGAAATGTATTATTGCAAATGAATGTTATGATTCAAGAAAAATAGGGCAACCAGAAATATTAGAAAAAGGGAGAAAGTGTGAAGGCTTTGGAGCAGAAGTTGTTAGGCTTTCTGTAGGACCAGAATTATTTTATGATTACCTAAAAATACTTGAAGATACAGGTTATTATAATGCTTCATTATATTCTTCTTATGGAGTAGCGGGAATTGAAACTTTAGGATATGAAATAGCTGAGCAGTGTAGAGAAAGATTAGAAAAAGATCCTGATGCTGTTATTGTAACCCATGCAGGTGGTGGAAATGTTACTGGTACTGCAAGAGGACTTATAAGGGCGGGAGCCATGGAAACCAAGGTGATAGGAGCGTCAGTTGATCTTTCAGGCCTGCATATGGCTTCCGATGTAGACTTTAACAAGAAATCTTTTACAACAGGACATACAGGATTCGGAATTCCATTCATGACCAATCCTGATAGATCAGATGTACCTAGAAGTGCAGCAAGGCCTTTAAGGTATTTGGATAGATATGTAACAACTACTCAAGGCGATGTATTTTGGATGACTGAAATATTAGCTCAACTTGAAGGATTAGAAAGGGGACCAGCAGGGAATGTATCTTTAGTCGCTGCATTTTCAATTGCTCAGGAATACGATGATGACGCCATAATAGTTGTTCAAGAGACTGAATATACGGGAGCCGGAAAACATTTATTACCTCAGCTTAATTTTGCTAAAGAAAATGGGATTAATGTGTATGTGGGCAATCCTAAAGAGCAAGTGCCTGGTAAAAATATAGTAATTCCAGCTAACCCATCATTAGTAACAGTCACAGATATAGATATGGATGGGTTAAAAAATTCATATATAAAAAATGTTCTTAAAAAACTAATTGATAATAGGGTGGAAAAGGTTGATATTGAGTTTTTATCCTTAGAAACAAAATACTCTAAAGAAAAAATAATCGATATATTAAAACTGCATAATGTAGAAATATTGTAATATTTGTAAAATTAATTATGAAAATATTAGGGGGGATTTAGTTATGGTAAGAGAGGATGATTTTGAAAAAAGAAGAGAGCATCTAAAAGATTTGACTAATGAGCAGTTATATGAAAAATTTTGGAGCCTTACGAGTCAAGTTGTAAAACCAATGGTTGACTTAGCATATACACATACATCACCAGCTATTGAACGTTCAGTTGTACTTAGAATGGGATTCTCTAGCATGCAGGCGCTACCTATAATTTCTTATGGCACAAAATGGAATTTACTAGGAAAAGGAATAGGAAATGTGATTTTAACTTATGCAAAGCTTAAAAATATAGACTATCTTAAAGCAGGAGTGGAGTTATCTAAAGGAATAGGATGGGAGATTATATCTGAAAAAATGAAGGGAAGTGACAACTAATGTACGAAAAATTAGAAGAAAATGAAAAGCTCAATGTAGAAGAAATATTAAAAGACTTAGATAAGTATGAACCAAAATGGAGAGGATGGCACTGGAGAGAGAAAAATGAGAAAGGTAATGTTGGAGAGTTTATATATCATGAAATATCTACATCTTTAAAAAGGAGTCAACCTCTTCCAGCAGCAAGAAGTTTTGAAAATATAGATCCACAGCCAAGAGCTACTATTACCACAGAAATTGCTTCAGGAAGATTTGAAGACGATATACGAAGAATGAGAATGGCAGCATGGCATGGTGCGGATCACTTAATGGTTATTCGTACAATGGGACAAAGTCACTTTGATGGATTGCTAGAAGGAAGCCCGGAAGGTTTTGGTGGAGTACCAATAACTAGAAAAGAAATTAGAGCAACAAGAAAAGCAATAGATTTAATAGAAGAAGAAGTCGGAAGAAAAATTAATTTCCATTCATATGTATCTGGCGTTGCTGGACCTGATGTAGCAGTTATGTTTGCAGAAGAAGGGGTTAATGGAGCTCATCAAGATCCACAATATAATGTGCTTTATAGAAATATTAATATGGTTAGATCTTTCGTTGATGCTGCAGTTGCAAAGGGAATAATGGCATATACCGGAATGCTTCAGATAGATGGTGCGCATAATGCTAATGCAACAGCTATGAAGGGTTACAAGGTAATGCCTGAGCTTATGGTACAACATGCTATAAATTCTTGTTTTTCAGAACTTGTTGGAATGAAACCAGAAAATATTGCGCTTTCAACAGTGCCTCCAACATCTGCTCCAGCACCTTGCATGAGATATGACTTGCCTTATGCAGTGGCACTTAGAGAGTTTTTTAAAAAATATAAAATGAGAGCTCAAATGAATACAAAATATATAGAATCTTGTGAAAGAGAAGCAACAGTAGGACATACTTTGAATCTTTTAATATCAGAACTAACCTCAGCAGACATTCAAAGTACAATAACTCCTGATGAAGGACGTAATGTTCCTTGGCATTATAATAACATTAATGCAATAAACACAGCTAAACAGGCATTTATAGGTATGGATGGATTAATGGATATGGTAGAACTCAAAAAAACAGGATATCTCAGAGATAAAGCAAGAGAAATTAAAGAAAGAGCTGTTTTATTTCTTGAGGAAATAATCGACGTAGGTGGATACTTTAAAGCTGTCGATTCTGGATTTTTTATTGACTCAGGTCAATACCCAGAAAGAAATGATGATGGTATTGCAAGAAAAATTGAGGGTGGGGATGCAGTCAACACAATAGTTAAGAGAGACTCAGATTATTTTGCACCAGTTTGTGGTCATTTTGGATACAATAACGTTCCGAAAGAGTATAAAAAACCTTGTGATGTTATAGATGAATGTACATTATGTAATCATTCTAAAATTCAATATATTGATGAACTAGATGATAATGATAATGTATTTAAAAGAATGGAGAAAGTTAAAGAAGATGGTACGGTGGTTCCAGAAGTTCAATGGGCTAAAGATGGGTATGTAAAAATTACTTTATGTATACCAGAAAATGAACAGATTAGCGAAGCAGCTGCTCTTGAAATGGGTAAAAGAATGAATTTGAAAAATGTTGAAATAATTCATAAACAAGTATTACAAAAAGCTGAAGGAACTCTTGTAGAAATTAAGGGAGTATGTGATTTTACACCTGTAAAACGGGATGAGCTTGTTCTTCCAAAAAGAAGAAAAGTACTAAGTGACCAAGTAATGAAAGAATATGTAAAAAAACATCCGCTTAGAGTTGTTGCAGCCACAGTAGGAGAAGATGAACATTCTGTTGGAGTACGTGAAGTTATTGATATTAAGCATGGAGGAATTGAAAAGTTCGGTATAGAAGCAATTTTCCTTGGAACTTCATGCCCAATAGAGAAACTTGTAGATGCAGCTATTGAATCAAAAGCGGAGGCGATACTTTGTAGTACAATAATTAGTCATAACGATGTTCACACAAAAAATATGAAAAAACTTAGTGATCTATGTATTGAAAAAGGAGTAAGAGATAAGATTATTCTTGTTTCCGGCGGTACACAAGTAACTGATAAAATAGCTAAAGCAAATGGTATGGATGTTGGATTTGGTCGTGGATCAAATGGAACGTCTGTTGCATCATTCATAATCAAAAGGTTAATGGGTATTTCTGATAATGAAGAAGTAGAAGAAGAATAAAAGGAGGCTTTGATTGTGAAAGTGGATTATCTTGTGGCTGAAATAGGGAGCACCACCACTTTGGTTACAGCTTTTAATGTATCATACGACTCTAGAATGAAGGTTTCTGTAGATATACCTTTTCAAGGGAATAGCTGTACTACAGTAATGGATGGTGATGTTACTATAGGATTAAAAAATGCAATTAAAGATATAGAAAGTCAAATACATGAATCAATTACATGGGAGAAGATGTTAGCAACGTCTAGCGCTGCCGGTGGACTTAGAATAACTGTTCATGGTCTTATGGAGCACATGACAGTTAAGGCTGCCAGAGAAGCAGCTCTTGGCGCCGGAGGTATCATAAAAATGGTTACTGCCGGGAAAATGAGAAAAAGTGATTTAAAGAGAATCCATGATATTAACCCAAATATGATAATGATTGCTGGAGGTACGAATTATGGTGAGCGGGAAACTGCTATTCATAATGCAGAACTTATAAGCGTTGAGAAATATAACAAACCTATTGTATACTGCGGAAACATTGAAAATAGAGAAGAGATGAAAGAAATATTCGTGGGACAAGAACTATATTTAATAGATAATGTTTATCCAAGTGTAGATGAATTAAACGTGGAGCCTGCAAGAAAAGTAATACAAGAAGCTTTTGAGAAAAATATTGTAAAGGCACCAGGAATGAGCAAAATAAAAGAAATGGTTAATGGAAGCATAATGCCAACCCCAGGAGCAGTAATGGAAAGTTCAAAACTTTTATATGAGTTAATAGGAGACTTAGTAGTTTTTGATGTTGGAGGTGCAACTACTGATGTACACTCTGTTACGGAAGGAAGCAGCGAGATTTTAGATATGCTAATAAATCCGGAACCCAAAGCTAAAAGAACTGTAGAAGGAGATCTTGGTGTTTTTATAAATAGTAAGAATGTAATTGATTTACTAGACCTTAGGGATTTAGGTGGATTTACTAAGGAATATATAAAAAATCATATAAAACCAATACCACAAGATATGGATGACATAAATTCAAGTAGATTGCTAACCAAGAAAGCTATAGATGTTGCAATAAATAGGCATGTAGGATTTATCAAAAGAAAATATGATGGGGAAAGTGGTTTTGTGGCTTATGGTAAGGATTTGTCTGAGGTTAAATATATAATAGGAACTGGGGGGGCATTGACAAGGCTTCCCAAAGGAGAAGAATTACTTTTGGGAATAAGATACTTAAAAGATGAGGTTACAATGCTTCCTAAAAAAGGGGCTAAAGTGCTAATAGATAAAAATTATATTATGGCATGTGCAGGAGTTTTAAGTAGAGAAAATAAAGAAGTTGCTAAAGCACTATTAATTCAAAGTTTAGAAATAAAAAAGGATATGGAAATTGAAATAGATAACTATTAAGATTTATGAGGAGGAGAATATTATGAAAAACAAGATAAGAGTTGTAGTTTGGGGATTAGGTGCAATGGGAAGTGGTATTTCTAAAATGGTACTGAGTAAAAAAGGATTTACCATTGTAGGTGCTATTGATATGGATCCTAGTAAAGTTGGAAAAAAACTTTATGAGGTGTTAGGGGTTGAGGCAAATGAAGATAATTCATGTTTAGTTACAAAGGATTCTAAAGATGTTATAAAGAAAAATTTTGCAGATGTTTGTCTTATGGCTACAGCTTCTTTTACGAAAATTGTATTTCCATTAATAAAAATGGCGGCAGAAGCTGGCATGGATATTGTAACAACAGCTGAGGAAATGTCCTACCCAAGAGCATTAGATCCGGAATTATCAGATGAAATGGATAAAATTGCGAAAGAAAATAAAATATCAATACTAGGAACTGGTGTAAATCCTGGATTTATAATGGATCTAGTTGCAATAATGCTTACAGGAGTCTCTGATACAGTTGATAGCATAAAGGCTACTAGAGTTAATGATCTAGCTTGCTTTGGCAAAGCAGTTATGGTTGAACAAGGTATTGGATTAAAGCCAGAAGCATTTATACAGGGAGTGAAAGACAATACAGTTGATGGACATGTGGGATTTTTACAATCCTTTGGGATGTTCGAGGAAGCATTTAATATTAAACTCAATAATATTAGACAAGAAAAATCACCAATTGTTACGACTGTACCACGCAGCACGGATATCATTTCAGTAAATGCTGGAGAGGTTGCTGGATGTAGCCAATTGGGATATGCAAATTTAGGTGAGAATGTATTTATCACCATGGAACATCCTCAACAGATAAGACCAGAACTTGAAAATGTGGATACTGGAGACTACATTACAATTAAAGGAGTTCCAAACTTGAACTTACAAATAAAACCGGAAATACCAGGAGGAATTGCAACAATAGCTATTTGTGTTAATATGATTCCACTTGTAATGAATTCACAGCCAGGACTTAAAACAATGCTGGATTTACCAGTTCCAAGAGCCATAATTGGTGATGTAAGGGATTTAGTAAAAGAAAGATAAGTAAAATAATCATAACTGATGATACAAGGTGGCTATAAATTATAAAAGCCACCTGAAATATTCCACAAGTTAAGATTGATTTATTTAGAAATATAAGAAGGATTGATACCATCTGATTTACCAACATAAAGCTTGTGGACAATAATAACTGAAGTTATTATTGTTAAAATTGTGAGTATAAAGACGTAATAAAGAATTGTATTTGCCTGAGGCATAATAGAAAAACTTTCAAGAAATTCAATCTTACCCGTGCTTGGAGATATTGGCATATTAAGTTTTAGTAATAATAAAAGTCCATAACCAATAATAGTGAACCCTGTAAAGCTGGAAAATCTAAGTTTCTTGTTTTTTATAAAAGTAATTGCAACTCCTGCAAAGAGGATTGTTATAAATATACATAACATTAACATATTACCTTTTGTCGTTTCTATTATTTGATTAACAGCGACTTCTGGAGGTGATGTAATACTTTGGGGACTTACCAAATATAGAATTCCAAATATAAGTGCAGCACAGAATAGAATAGCAATGGAGTATATTAAATAACCTGCAAATACTATTACTAATGACAATAGGAATACATTTAATACTATATATTTTCGATTTACAGGAATAATTTCATATAGTCTATTATTACTATAAAGTATCCTGTTAATCATCCATATACTTATCACAGGTAAACAAATAGGCAAAATATTATTTGAAGATGATGTATTTCCCGTAAATATAGAAATATCAATAAATATCATTATGAAAAAGGTAAAAACATAAAGTAATATTTTGGGCATATTTTGGGATGTCATATTCAGTGGTGGAGATGAATTTAATAATAGTCGCTGATAAGAAATGAGTTTTTTTAACATATTAAGTACCTCCTTCATTTTTTTGCACCCATATAAACCATAATGTCCTCAATTGTAGGTCTTGCAGTTTTAACCCCTACTACATTTTGAAGATTCAATTCTTTGGAGCATAACCCCTCATATCCAAAACTTGTTTCCTTTATACCGATGAGATTAGATTTAATAACATTTGTCATAACCTTTTTATCGATATGAGCAAGAAGATACATATCAAGCATTTCGTCTTTCTCCTTAGAAAAAATAATTTTACCGTTATCAATCATTGTTATATAATCAGCTATTTTTTCAAGGTCACTTGTGATATGTGTTGAGAAGAGTATGGATCTTTCTTCATTTTGCATAAGTTCTAAGAGTAAATCAATTACATCTGCTCTTGCAATAGGGTCAAGCCCTGCTGTGGGTTCATCAAGTATAATTAAATCTGGATTGTGACATATCGCCATTATAATTCCAAATTTCATCTGCATTCCCTTTGAATATGCTGAAATCTTTTTACTTGGATCAAGTTCAAAGCGCTGCATTAGCTCGTCAAATCTACTGTTATCAAAGGTTTTATAAAAGGGTGATATCATATTTTTAATTTTAGTAGGTTTAAAATTAAGAGGAAAAATTAAACTATCAAATACAACTCCGATTTTTGCTTTAACTGTTTCTTCGTTTCCATACATGGTGATGCCGTTAAAATACACTTCTCCGCAAGTTTTTGGAATCATATTAAGTATTGTTTTAATTAGAGTGGTTTTGCCTGAACCGTTCTTTCCTATAAACCCCATAATAGTTCCTTTTTTTACTGTTAGATTTACGTTGACTAATGAAAAGTCTCCAATTTTACCATTCAAATTTTCAATTTCCAAAGCATTATTTGTCATGTTCACTACCCCCCATATATTTCAGTCAATACTTTAAACATTTCCTCGCGAGATATGTCTGTTGCGTCAGTAAATTCTTTAATTTCAAGAAGTCTCTCTTTGAGCATATCAATGTGTATCGCTCTAATCTTTTTTGTGTCAATTTCTGCTACAAAACATCCTCGTCCTTGTAGATTTACGATAATACCCTCTTTTTCTAGTTCGGCGTATGCACGTTTTATGGTTATGATTCCAACTTTTAAATCCTTTGCCATAAGTCTTATTGATGGCAATTGCTCATGAGATTTTATATTGCCTTTTAGTACCATTTCTTTTATTTGACTTTTTATTTGTTCATAAATGGGCGTTTGCGAAAGAGCTGATATAAGAATATTCAGGCATATCGCCTCCTTGTCTACTGTTATTATATGATAGACACAGCAAAATGTCAATAATTTCTTTACTATCTTTTTAGTGTTGATTAAAAACAGAAACTTGAAAATAAATTATAAATAAGCAGACATGAGAGAAATCTTATGTCTGTTTTGTTATTGATATTTTTATTTAGTGTATTAAATCGAGTTTAAAATCAAATAATAAACGTGATACTAAGGAAAACAGTCAATAATCGAGTTAGAACTACGAGAGTCGTATATAGCTTGTCTTAATGGGCATAAATAGATGCAAGAATATTTTAAGGGAACTATTCCTCGGCTTTAGTAAAAAGTTAATTAAGATTATAATTTCTTTATGCAATGTTGTAGTAAACAGTAAAAATTGAAAGATTTAGTTTAGTGAAGGGGGAATAAATAATTATGTTTGATTTATTATTTTTAGGAGTTATAGCCTTTGCCTATGTAATGTTTAATTACTTTGTTAATTGGTGCGAAGGGCAAGTTGAAAAAGCTAATAATTAGTTTTAAGGAGGATTTAATATGGTTGGGCTAATAATAGTCGTAATATTATTGTTTTGTTATTTATTTTATGCTCTTTTTAATCCGGAAAAATTCTAACTGGGAGGTCTATTAAATGGATGTTATACAAATTATTATACCGTTAATTATGTTTGTTCTTATTATAATACCATTAGGAAGATATGTTTATAATGTTCTAAGTGGAGAAAGGAGTTTTGTTGATCCGTTATTTAATAAAATTGATAATTTAATTTATAAAATAACAGGAATAAAATTGGATGAAATGACATGGAAACAATATGTCTTAGCAATAATAATATCAAATGCAATAATGTGCTTA
>Ga0209123_1000735_pt1 | contig 38175 bp, 28 predicted proteins | sample BarGraIncu00431A_FD_184500 | JGI IMG/M metagenome (GOLD analysis project Ga0209123, IMG submission 184500) | Arctic peat soil microbial communities from Barrow, Alaska, USA - Barrow Graham LP Incubations 004-31A (SPAdes) (version 2) | ecosystem: Environmental > Terrestrial > Soil > Wetlands >...
CACCCACAAGAAAAACGATGACTGGTTGGCACTGCATCCCAATGTTCGCTTCCATTTCACGCCTACATCGGCAAGCTGGCTCAACCAAGTCGAGATATGGTTCGGAATCTTCACCCGTAAGAGCCTGAGCGGGGCAAGCTTCCAAAGCACCGAGCAACTGACACAAGCCATCGAGGCGTTTGTAACCCGCTACAACGAAACAGCCGCACCGTTTGTTTGGAGGAAGCGTGAGGTTCGAGGCGCTCAGCTTAGAAATACAATTGTTAATTTACGCAATTAAACACTAGGCTCTTTTATTTCAAAAACCCACAAGAGGCGTGCAATAAAAAAGCCCCATTCGCGCAAAGGAAAACGGGGCTTGTCAGCAAGTATTTTCAAGGGCTAATTAAGCTTCAAGCCCCCGTTGAATGTGCGTGAACAGCTATGAATTACATAGCGACCGTCAAGCCGCCGCAGCCGCCTTCACCTTCAAACGCCAGGCGTGCAGCAAAGGCTCGGTGTAGCCGCTGGGTTGTGCCAGGCCCTTGAACACCAGATCGCAGGCGGCTTTGTAGGCCATGCTGGTCTCAAAGTTGCCCGCCATGTTTTGGTACAGCGGGTCACCGGCGTTTTGCTTGTCCACCACGGCGGCCATGCGCTCGAAGGTTTCCTTGACTTGCGCTTCGGTCACGACACCATGATGCAGCCAGTTGGCCATGTGCTGGCTGGAGATGCGCAGGGTGGCGCGGTCTTCCATCAGGCCGATGTTGTGGATGTCAGGCACCTTGGAACAGCCCACGCCCTGGTCGACCCAGCGCACCACGTAGCCGAGGATGCCTTGGGCGTTGTTGTCCAGCTCTTGCTGTTTCTCGACGGCGCTCCAGTTCGGCGTCGCGGTCACGGGGATTGTCAGCAGGCCGCCCAGCAGGGTGTCGCGTTCCTTGTTGTAGTCGATCTTTTCCAGTTCTTTCTGGATGTCGCTGACCAGCACCTGGTGGTAGTGCAGCGCGTGCAGCGTGGCGCCGGTGGGGCTGGGCACCCAGGCGGTGTTGGCACCGGCTTTGGGGTGACCAATCTTTTGCTCCAGCATGGCGGCCATCAGGTCGGGCATGGCCCACATGCCTTTGCCGATCTGGGCCTTGCCGCGCAGGCCGCACGACAGGCCGACCAGCACGTTGCTGCGCTCGTAGGCGGCAATCCAGGCGCTGGTTTTCATGTCGCCCTTGCGGATCATGGGGCCGGCTTGCATGGCGGTGTGCATTTCGTCGCCGGTGCGGTCCAGGAAGCCGGTGTTGATAAAGGCGACGCGGCTGCTGGCGGCTTCAATGCACGCCTTCAGGTTGACGCTGGTGCGGCGCTCTTCGTCCATGATGCCGAGCTTGACGGTGCTGTCCTCCAGGCCCAGCATCTTTTCGACGCGGGTGAACAGTTCGGCGGCAAATCCGACTTCTGCCGGGCCGTGCATCTTGGGCTTGACGATGTAAACCGAGCCTTTGCGCGAGTTGCGGATGCCGTCTTTGGCAGTGCGCTTCAAGTCATGCATGGCAATCGTCGTGGTGACCACGGCGTCCAGAATGCCTTCGGGGATTTCGCGCACTGCACCGGCTTTGTCGGTGTAGAGAATGGCCGGGTTGGTCATCAGGTGACCGACGTTGCGCACAAACATGAGCGAGCGGCCGTGCAGCGTGACCTTCTTGCCTTTGCCGGAGGCGGGGGTGTAGATGCGGTCGGCGTTCAGGCCACGGGTGAAGACCTTGTCGCCCTTGGCCACTTCTTCGGTCAGCGTGCCTTGCAGGATGCCAAGCCAGTTGCTGTAGGCCAGCACTTTGTCGTCAGCATCGACCACGGCCACGGAGTCTTCCAGGTCGAGGATGGTGGACAGGGCGGCTTCCACCACCAGGTCAGCCACGCCTGCCGGGTCGCTGGCGCCGATGGCGGTGGCGCGGTTGATGATCAGGTCCAGATGCAGGCCGTTGTGCTGGAACAGCACGGATGAAGGCGCCTTTTCGTCGCCTTGGTAGCCGATCAGTTGCTCGGGGTTTTTCAGGCTGGTGTTACTGCCGTCAGCCAGCTTGACGGCCAGCTTGCCGTCCTTAATGCGGTAGCCGACCGAGTCCACATGCGAGCCTTTGCGCAGCGGCGCAGTCTGGTCCAGCACATGGCGCGCGTACTCGATGACCTTGGCGCCGCGCTTGGGGTTGTAGCCGCCTTTTTTGGCGATTTTTTCGCAGCCTTTGGTTTCTGGCAGCACGTCGGTGCCGTACAGCGCGTCATACAGCGAACCCCAACGGGCGTTGGCGGCGTTCAGGGCGTAGCGGGCGTTCATGATGGGCACCACCAGTTGCGGGCCGGCTTGCTTAGCGAGTTCGGCATCGACCTTGGTGGTGCTGATGCGGACCTTTTTCGGGTTCGGCACGAGGTAGCCGATTTTCTCCAGAAACGCGCGGTAGGCGGGCATGTCGGCAATCGGACCGGGGTTGGCTTTGTGCCAGCTGTCCATCTCGGTTTGCAGGCGGTCGCGCTCGGCCAGCAGGGCGATGTTTTTGGGGGCCAGATCGCCCACGATGGCGTCAAAGCCCTTCCAGAACTTGGCCGGAGTCACGCCGGTGCCGGGCAGCACTTTTTGGTCGATGAATTGCAGCAGCGTGGTGGCCACTTGCAGGCGGTGTTTGGAGGTGCGTTCGGTCATGGTGTGAGACTCTCGTTGTTACAGGTTGGAAGAAGGAAAAAGTGTCAGAACATCGCGCAGGCTGCGTCCGGTGTAGGTGGGCTGGGTGCCGAGTTCTTCAAAGGGGAGATCGTAGCGGTTAACCCACAGGGTCTGGTAGCCGTGCCAGGTGGCGCCCAGCGCGTCCCAGCTGTTGCAGCTGACAAACGCGATCTGGCGCGCGGCCAGCCCGGTGGCCTGCTCGCCCAGTGCGTAAGCCTCGGGGTGGGTCTTGAATTTGCGAACCGGGTCCACGCTGATCACATGGTCGAGCAGGCCCTCCAGTCCGGCGGATTTGACGGCAATGTTCAACATGGCCGCATCGCCATTGCTCAGGATGCCGGTGGGAATGCCCTGGGCCTTGAGTGCCGTCAGCACCGCCTTGTTTTCAGGGAAGGCGCTCAAATGACGGTATTCGTTCATCAGCCGCTCGACTTGAGCATCAAATTGGCTTTTAGCCACCGTAGTGATTGCGTGAGTAGCTACTTTTTTAATAGCGAACAGCAGCGCCGCGCGGGTCAGCTCCCAAAACGGCTGGTAGTGCGCGCCGTGGTTGCTGGTGGTCACCAGCCGGGTGTATTCAATCTGCTTGTCCCGCCACAGCACGCTCAAGGCCTGGCCGTGGCCGGGGAACATCTGCTCAGCCGCCAAGGCGACGCTGTACACGTCGAACAAGGTGCCGTAGGCGTCGAACAGAACGGCGCGGGGCACTTCAAAGGGGGCGGCTTTGCCGGGAGCGTGGTGGGGCTTCATTGTGCTGATACTTTATTCGATACCAGTCCACTGATTAACTTTCAATATATCTGTTTATCCATGACAAAAACAGAGGTAATTGAATCCACAGCTGATCCCCGAAAGCCATCCACGGCACCGCGTGAAATACCTCGGTCAGGATCAGCTTGCGTTCGTGCCGCGTTAGCGCAACCAGGGCTCAAACGCCTTGGCCAGTCGTTGCAGCACCGCGGGGTCCGGCAGCGGCATGCGAATGCTCGTTTGTCCGGTGACGGGGTCGCGTTCTATCGCCATGGGTGGCGCGCCTGTGCCGCCGGCGGCGCCACGCGACGCCGCCAAACCTTGCAGTAGCGCAGCGCCCGCTTCCAGAATCGCGGCCCAGGGATCGGCGCCATCGCCAGCACCCGCATGCTGGCCTGTCCCGGTGGACGGGATCGTGGGCGCCGCACTGTCGGCCAGTGGCGGATTCGCTTCGTTCGGGTCGGCCTGCGCTGGCATCACGGCGGCAGGCGATGTGTCGGGCGTCGGCTTCGGCGTCTCAATGGGCGCGCGTTGCTCGGCATCGGGAGCCGCACCGGGTTCCGCCTCTGCATCCGCATCCCCGATGGCGCCAGCCACTTGCGCCACGCTTTCCATGAACTTGGACAAGCGCGTGCCCTGCATGAACACCTCGTGCTCGCCGCCGTCAAGCACGCCCGCGAACAGCGACTTCTTGAACGCCAGCACCGACAGCATGCCCTCCTCGATGCTGCCCTGTCCGACGAAATTGATGACCTGCACGCCGCGCGACTGGCCCATGCGGTGCACGCGGCCGATGCGCTGCTCCAGCACTGCCGGGTTCCACGGCAGGTCCATGTTGACCACCACCGCCGCTGCGTGTTGCAGGTTCAGCCCGACGCCACCGGCGTCGGTGGACAGGAACAGGCGGCAGTCTGGATCATTGTGAAATTGATCGACCAAGGCGCCCCGTTTGTCACCCGGCACGCTGCCGCTAAACAGCACATGGCCCCAAGGCCGCTGGCCTGTCCCATGACCCAGGCGACGCTGGATCAGCTCATGCGTGCCCTTCCACTGGCTGAACACCACGGCCTTGGCCGCTGGGTCTTCCAGCAACTCGTCCAGCAGCGTCATCAGCTCATCGACCTTGTGACCGTGGTCAGTCTCGTGGTCGAGCAGGAAGGTGCTGTTGCAGACCATGCGCATGTTTTGCAGGGCGCAGGTCAGGCGACGCTGGTCGCTGTCCGACAGGTAGCCGGTCTTGCGCCAGCGCGACACGATGCGGGTGACGATCAGGCCATTCTCGTCATGGTGCACACGCTGCTCGGGCGTCAGCGCCACGAAGATGCGGTTGTCGACCCGCTCGGGCAACTGCGCCAGCACCTCGGCCTTGCGCCGGCGCAACATCACCGGGGCCAGCGTCTGGCCGATGCGGTCCAGTGCGCGGTAACCGATGACGCGTCCCGCTTCGTCGCGCAGCTGGTGCTCGTCGAGCAGGCGCCAGGTGGGGCCGAGTCGATGCTGGTCCACGAACTGGACGATGGAGATCAGCTCTTCCAGCCGGTTTTCCAGCGGCGTGCCTGTCAGCACCACGCAATAGGGACTGGCGATGCGCTTGAGGGCGCGCGCGGCGATGGTGTTCCAGTTCTTGATGCGCTGCGCCTCGTCGGCAATCACCAGTTCGGGCGCCCAGGCGTCGATCAGGTCGGCATCACGCACCAGCGTTTCGTAATTGGTGATCTTGCAGAACACCTCTTCGCGGTATTGCAATTGACGCTGGGCACGCAGGCCGTGAATCACCTGCACCTCGCGCTCGGCAAAGCGCGCAAACTCGTTTTTCCACTGATGCTTGAGCGAGGTCGGGCACACCACCAGCACCCGGCGCACGCCAAAGTGACACGCAAACAGCTCGGCGGCGGCGATGGCCTGAATGGTCTTGCCCAGGCCCATCTCGTCACCAATCAGACAGCGCCCGGCGCGCGCGGCAAACAGCGCGCCCTCGGCCTGGTAGGGGTAAAGCTTGACCTTTAGCAGCCGGTTCAAAGCCTTGTCTTTGACACCTTTCGGGTAAGCATCCATCAGGGCCGTGTGACGGCGTTCGCCATCGCGGAGCTGGGCGACAAACTGCCACACGTCGTCGTGGCAGCGCAGTTCGTGGCCACTGGCCTGTGCGGCTTGCAGCAAACGCTCCAGCTCGCCTTGCTGGTCCCGGCGCAAGGTCCAGCCCGCGTCGGCATCGAACAGTGACTTGGCCTGCTCCAGCAAAGCGTCTGGACAGTGCAAACCGGCACTAAAGCGCACCCGGCGCTCGCCATAATAGTCAAGCCAGATCTCGCTGTAAGTCGGCTGAAACCCGCGCTTGAATGCCGCTTTGCCGCCACGCTTGGCCTGCAGTTTGACGAGCGTGAATTCGATGTGTTTGCAGGTGCCCAGGTCGTTGGTCGCGTAGTCGGGGCAGCTGCAAAAATTTTGCCCCGGCGCCTGACCGCGAATGGCCACCCGGTAGCGCGTGCCGCTAACGGGATTGCTCACGCGAAAGTCGGAAAACACCGGCTCTGCCCCCAGGTTTTCCAGACCAAAGTGTTGCTCGCGGCCAAACTGGCGACGCAACCCGGTTTGCCAATCCGCCACCTCCAACTCCGGCGGGCGGCGCGTGCGCGACAAGCGAGGCTCGGTTGGCTTGATCGCCTTGGCTTTTTTGGTGGCGGGTTTGCGGGGGGCGGATCTGGTTAGAGTGGACATCACGGAGGTGCGCGGGCGCGGGTGGTGGATGAGGGCTTGATTCTCTCTTACCGGGTTCGGTTTTGAAAAATGCCGCCTGGCGGAGTTGGCAAAGGCTTTGCTTTCGTCGAACCTTATGTATCAAATCGGTCTCTAGCGCTTATCTGATCTGCACAAGTAGCTATTAATTAGATAGCGGTTTATATGGAAATATTGGCCCCTTGGAGTAGCCTCATAATCTGAGCTAACCTAGAAAACTGCAGCCTTGTCCGCCCACCTCACCCCCTACCAATCCCAATACGTCGCGTGGCTGTTGTCGCGCCGCATGAATGCGGACTCCGCCGACCTGTTGGCTTCCACGCTGGTGGACGCGCAGATTGACCTGAATCCGCACCAGGTGGAGGCCGCGCTGTTTGCCTTTCATAGTCCGCTGTCCAAAGGTGTCATATTGGCCGACGAGGTGGGACTGGGTAAAACCATCGAAGCCGGTTTGGTCATTGCCCAGCGCTGGGCCGAGCGCAAGCGGCGCATCCTCATCATTGCGCCCGCCAATTTGCGCAAACAGTGGCACCAGGAGTTGCAAGACAAGTTCAGCCTGCAGGCACTGATACTGGAGGCCAAAAGCTACAAAGAGCTTCGCAAAGCAGGCAACAAGCAGCCCTTTGACCAAACCAACCGCGTGCTCATCTGCTCTTACCAGTTCGCCAAAACCAAGGCCGATGACCTGAAGCGTGTGCCTTGGGACTTGGTGGTGATGGACGAGGCCCACCGCCTGCGCAATGTCTACAAGTCCAGCAACGTGATTGCCAAAGCGTTGAAAGAGGCGTTGGAACACGCGTTCAAGGTGCTGCTTACCGCCACCCCGCTCCAAAACTCCCTGCTGGAGTTGTATGGCTTGGTCAGCCTGGTGGATGAGCGCGTGTTTGGTGACTTATCCAGTTTTCGCGACCAGTTTGGCTCGTTAGGCAATGCAGACACCGTCGCCAAGCTGCGTGCCCGCCTGCAACCCGTGTGCATGCGTACCCTGCGCCGTCAGGTGCAGCCTTATATCTCTTACACCAAGCGCATCCCCATGGTGGAGCAGTTCACCCCGTCGCAAGACGAACAGGTGCTGCGCGACTTGGTGGCCGACTACCTGCGCCGCCCCGCGCTCAATGCCTTGCCCGCAGGGCAGCGGCAACTCATCTCGCTGGTGTTGTGGAAGCTGCTGGCCTCATCCAGCTACGCCATTGGCGGCGCACTAGGCACCATGGCACAGCGGCTGCAAGACAAACTGGGCGCTGAATCCAGCGACCAACCGGCTGACGAACTGTCAGAAACCCTTGACCGCGACTACGAGTCTCTGGACGAAACCGAAGAAGAATGGGGCGAGCAAGAAGGCCAAGCGCCTGCCGCACCATTGGCCAGCGTGGCGGACGAAATCGCCGAACTGCGCGAGTTTCAGCGCATGGCCACCACCATTCGCGACAACGCCAAGGGTCAGGCACTGCTGATAGCACTAGGCAAAGCCTTTGCCGAGCTGGAAAAACTGGGCGCCAGCAAAAAGGCACTTATCTTCACCGAGTCCCGCCGCACGCAAGACTACATCCTGGCGCTGCTGGAGCAAAGCGCCTACGCAGGCCAAGCCGTCTTGTTCAACGGCACCAACACCAGTGAACAAGCCACCCGCATCTACCACACCTGGCTCACGCGCCATGCGGGCACGGACCACATCACCGGTTCACGCACGGCAGACACCCGTGCCGCGCTGGTCGAGCACTTTCGCGATTCCGCCCAGATCATGGTGGCCACCGAGGCCGGGGCCGAAGGCATCAACCTGCAGTTTTGCTCACTCGTCATCAACTACGACCTGCCCTGGAACCCCCAGCGCATTGAGCAGCGCATAGGCCGCTGCCACCGTTACGGACAAAAGCACGACGTGGTGGTGGTCAACTTCATCGACCACAGCAACCCCGCCGACAAGCGCGTGTACGAGCTGCTGGCGCAAAAATTTCAGTTGTTTGAAGGCGTGTTTGGCGCCAGCGACGAAGTGCTGGGCACCATTGGCAGCGGCGTGGACTTTGAGCGCCGCATTGCCGAGATTTACCAAACCTGCCGCAACCCACAAGAGATTGAAACGTCATTCCAGCAACTGCAACTGGACCTGTCTGGCGAAATCAATGCCGCCATGCTCAAAACCCGGCAACTGCTGCTGGAAAATTTTGACGAAGCAGTGCAAGACAAGCTCAAGACTCGCCAGACCGAGAGCAAAAGCGCCCGCAGCCGCTATGAACGCTTGCTAATGGACCTGACAAAAGCCGAGCTGCAAGGCCAGGCCCGGTTTGACGATGATGGATTTACGCTAGCCCAAACCCCGCCCGGCGTACTGTCTGCCGATGCGCCACCCGGCCGTTATGAGCTGCCACGGCGTAGCGGTGATGCACACCTGTACCGCACCGGGCACCCGTTAGCGCAAGCGCTCATCGACCAGGCTAAAGAACGCAAGCTGCCGATTGCCAAAGTTCGTTTTAGTTATGACGGTTACGGCGCCAAAGTTTCCACCTTGCAACCGCTGCGCGGCCAAAGCGGCTGGCTGAGTTTGAGTGTTTTGACTGTTGATGCGCTGGGCGCGGTCGAAGACTATTTGCTACTGGCAGGCTTCACCGAAGCAGGCGAGCCCCTGCATGATGAAGACGCTGAAAAGCTACTCCGCCTGCCTGCCCAAGTGCTGGAGAACGACCTGTTCATGAATCCGCCCGATGGGCTGGATGAAGAAATCCTGCGGCTGGAAAAACAGCACATCGAAGCCGTCAACAGCCGCAACCTGGGCTACTTTGATGCCGAAGTGCAAAAGCTCGACGCCTGGGCCGATGATCTGAAGGTCGGGCTGGAAAACGAAGTCAAAGAACTGGACCGCGAAATCAAGGACGTGCGCCGCACCGCCACCGTGGCCGCCACGCTGGAAGAAAAGCTGCACTGGCAAAAGCGCCAGCGCGAGCTGGAAGACAAGCGCAATCAGTTGCGCCGCAAGATATTTGACCGCCAGGATGAGATTGATGGGCAGCGCAACGAGCTGATTGAAGCGTTGGAATCAAGGCTGTCCAGGCAAGTTCAGACCGCAAAAGTGTTTACGATCCAATGGTGTCTTGACTGAAAAAATACAAGAGGCAATCAAGCCTAGCAGTCAGACCTGGAGATGAAGTTGTGACGACCAAAACGCTACTTCCCTTTTTATCAGCTTTGATCGGATGTTTTTATGTATGTCAACAAAATAGAGCTTAAAAATATTCGGGGTTTTGAAGACCTGAAGTTCGACCTTGCCAGACCTGATGGAAGCTACGCAGGATGGACCGTTTTCACCGGCGACAACGGGTCGGGCAAGAGTACTTTGCTCAAGGCGGTTGCGGTCGCGCTGACTGGCAAGGACACCGCCCGCGCCTTACAGTCCAGCTTTCATCGCTGGATACGGGAGGGTGCAGCAGAGCCGGAGGGGCGCATTGAACTGACGATTGCCCCCGAAAAAGGCGTGGACGATTTTTCGGGCGGGGGAAAGACAGCGTACAAAAATTTCCCGGCGACGATTGTATTGAAGCATGCGGGTAAGGAAACCACTGTCGAAGTCATTGATTCCCAGAAAACTGCCCGGCGCGGTCTTTGGTCTGCCGATGCGCATGGCTGGTTCTCATGTGGCTATGGCCCTTTCCGGCGAGTTTTTGGCACTTCACCGGAGGCCACGCGCTTGATGGTAGGCGCCACCACAGAGCGGTTTGTCACCCTGTTTCAGGAAGCCGCTTCGCTGTCTGAGGTGGATCAGTGGCTGCGCAGCCTGAATCACAAAAAACTCGAATTGAAAGAAGCTGAAAGTGAGCAGTTGGATTTGCTGCTGGAAATCCTGTGTGACGACTTGATGCCCAACCAGATCACCGTGGACCGTGTGGATTCGGATGGCTTGTGGCTCAAGGACCGCCACGGCCTGCAATTGGCTTGGAGCGACATGAGCGATGGCTACCGGGCGGCACTGGCCTTGCTAGCGGACATCTTGAGGCACCTGATTACCGCCTACGGCATTGAGGGTCTGACAGAGCGGGACGCCAGCGGCAAGCTTCGGATCGTCAAAGGCGGTGTGGTCATGATCGACGAGATCGACGCCCATCTGCACCCCGAGTGGCAGCAAAAAATAGGTTTCTGGCTCAAGAGCCATTTCCCCAAGATTCAGTTTCTCGTCACAACCCACAGCCCCATCATTTGCCAGGCTGCGGATGAAAATGGCCTATTTGTCTTGCCGGAGCCGGGCGGGGATGACAAGCCTAGGGCACTGACGCCGGAGGAGTACAACACCGTGATTAGCTCCCGGCCCGACACCATTTTGCTGACGCCTGCATTTGGTTTGCAAAACACGCGCTCTCCCCGCGCTGTGCAAGGGCGCGCGGAATATTCCAAGTTGAGGGCCAAAGAGCGTGCCGGTGCCAAGCTCAGCAAAGAGGAGCTGGCCAAGGCCAAGCAGCTTCAGTTGTTCGCGGTTACTGACGAGGAACTGTGAGCCATGCGGCGCATTCAACGGGTCATCTTGCCCAAGGTGGCGCAAAACTACTTGAGCAAACGGCAATTGGCTGCCAATGAAAAAAATAAAAATGGCGAGCTAGATATCGAGCGCGACTGGAAAAGCGCCAGGCAAACTAGGCCACTCAAAGCCGTGGTGACCACGCTGCAAGCCATGATGGGGCCGCGGCAGCGCTGCATGTACTGCCTGGACTCGCACGGTGCGGACATCGAACATTTTCGCCCCAAAACAGTCTATCCCAAGCGCATGTATGAATGGCCGAACCTCTTGCTGTGCTGCACCGAATGCGGGCGGTTCAAGGGCAACAAATTTCCGATGTCTGGTAAGCAGGCGCTGCTGATTGACCCCACGCGTGAAGACCCCTGGAAACATCTGGACTTTGATCCTGTCACCGGCAATATCAGCGCGCGTTTTGATTTGCCGTTGAATGATTGGTCGGCCAAAGGCACCGCCACCGTTGACGTACTCCAGCTGGACCGGCGCGAAGCCCTGTCTGCCGGTTACCTGAAGACCCTGCGTCATCTTGGCGACATTGTTGAGCGGGCTTTGTTGGGGGGTGCAATAGCGGCACCTGCCTTGATGACTGAGTTGAAAAACGCCGATGATCATGGCCTCCTGGCTTGGTGTTTGAGCGACAGGGGGCTGGCTATTCGCCCATTTAACGACTTGCAACATCGATACCCCGCCGTTTGGCGGCAGTGTTGCAAGGCAATTTAGGCAGAGCCAGACAAGGCAAGCACTTAACATCGAATACTGTCTTGACTGAAAAAATACAAGAGGCCATCAAACCCAGCAGTCAGCCGATCAACAAGGGAGTGCAAATTGAGTAAAAAACAAATAGCGCCGGTGGCCGCATGAAGAACCGCATCATCAACGTCAAGGGGTCTGCGGTTACCGTTGCAACCCACCATGAGCAGGACTACATCTCACTGACAGATATGGTGAAGCACTTCGACGGCGGTAGTGCTCTGATAGAGCAGTGGCTCAAAAACAAAGACACCGTGTTGTTTCTGGGTGTATGGGAGCAGCTCAACAACCCAAGTTTTAATTCCCCCGAATTCGAGGGAATTAGAAATGAAGCCGGGCGCAACAGCTTTTTTCTTTCAGCGAAAAAATGGGCAGATGCAACCGGTGCCATCGGATTGCATGCCAAGGCAGGTCGGTACGGAGGTACCTTTGCCCACAAAGACATTGCATTTGAATTCGGCTCCTGGCTCAGCCCCGAGTTCAAGCTCTACCTCATCAAGGAATTTCAACGCCTCAAGGACGAAGAATCTCGCACGACCTCGCTGGAATGGAATTTCCAGCGCACCTTGTCCAAGGTTAATTACAAAATCCACACCGACGCCATCAAAGAGCGGCTGATCCCGCCGCGCCTGACGCCAGCGCAGACCGGCATCATCTACGCCAGTGAAGCCGACTTGCTTAACGTCGCCCTGTTCGGCATCACGGCGGCCCAGTGGCGGCAAGCCAACCCAGACCAGACGGGAAACATGCGCGATGCCGCAACGCTGGAGCAATTGGTGGTGTTATCCAACCTGGAAAGCATCAATGCGGTATTAATCCACCAGGGCTTGGGTGCCCAAGACCGGCTGGTGCAACTCAATACCATTGCTATCACGCAGATGCGCTCACTGAGCGGCCTGAACGCGATGCAACAACTGGCCAACCCTGCCGCACAAAAGAAAATTAATAAGGGAGTTCCAAAGTGAGTACAAAACAAATAGCGCCGGTGACCGCCGGATTCGAGTCGCTCAAGCAAACCAACGAGCACAACGCCGAATACTGGCGCGCCCGTGACTTGCAGCCTCTGCTGGGTTACGCCCAGTGGCGCCGGTTTGAGCAGGCTGTAGAGCGTGCCATGACCTCATGCGATGCGTCTGGCAACCAGGCCGCGCATCACTTTGCCGGCGCCGGCAAACCGATCGTGGGGGGTAAAGGTGCAGTAAGTGATTATGAAACAATGGGCCGCGCCAGGCGCAGATTGAGAGCGTGATGAACTCCACCGTTGGCATGTATGGGGACTCGCAGGGGATTGCGGGAAAATCACTGCAAGAAATTGAAGGGCTGGAGTTGTCAGTAATAGGCTTAGAGCAAATTTAAGTTGCATTTTTCTAAATCAGCACCGAATAGACGCAATTTCGAGTTAAAAGTGTTTGTGGCGCTTGCCCGAGTGTGAAGTAAGGAAATCAAAAATGGCAAACGGAAAACTACTAAGGCAACTCATCAGTTCCGGTCTTCAGGGGGACTTGCCAAACTTTCGCGCCGCTTCAGAGGCCGTGATTGCCGAAGAGCGCGAAAAAAAGCATCACCTTCTTGCCAACGACCTTGAAAAACTCATGTACGGCACCCAGTCGACAGGTACGCCGTCATTGGGCCATCTCACATTGGCTTCCAACATGCCGTCCAACAAAGACAGTGGTTTGTCTTTGCTTGAATTGCGCCCGGTTGTGCGTGAGCAACAAGACATCGTGCTGTCTGATGTCGCCAAGTCAGCCCTGGAAGAAATTATTCAGGAACATAACCGTGCTGACCTGCTGCGTTCATTCGGGTTAAAGCCCGCACAAAAGCTCTTGTTCTTTGGCCCCCCCGGCTGTGGCAAAACGCTGGCTGCCGAGGTTCTCGCCAGCGCTTTGTCTCTTCCGCTTGTCATTGTGCGGCTCGACTCCGTTATTTCATCCTTTTTGGGTGAAACAGCATCTAACCTGCGCAAGGTCTTTGACTACATTTCTGACCACCCCACCGTCGCACTCTTCGACGAATTTGACGCTATCACCAAAGACCGGGGCGACAGCGCAGACCATGGCGAATTAAAGCGCTCCGTCAATGCTGTACTCCAAATGATGGACAGCTATCGTGGCAGCAGCATCTTGATCGCAACGACCAACTACGAGTCACTGCTTGATAAAGCAGTGTGGCGGCGGTTTGATGAAACAATCGAATTTGAAATGCCCAATCTGGAGCAAATCAAACGTTTGCTGAGCCTCAAAACTTCGGGGGTCCGGCGCAATTTTGAGCCCTCCGATACCAAAATTGCCACGCTTTTCAAAGGCATGTCGCATGCGGATATCGAGCGTGTTCTACGGCGTGCCGTCAAAGAGATGGTACTGACTGGCAAAGAGTTTCTTGAGAAGCAACACATTGAGGCGGGACTGGCCCGGGAGCACAAGCTAAAAAATTAAATTTTTACAGGGAGGAGATTCAATGCCATACGAGCACATAAAAATATCTCGTGACGAACCCATCAGAGAACGCCATCCACGCACATATATACCGCCCAACATCAGACCAGCCGATATTCCAGCGTTCGTTACCAATATTCGCGCCAGCTTGGCGCAGGCCAAACAACAGTCGCTAACCGAGGATGTTGGGGGTTTTGACACTCGCTTATTGTTGAAGGTAAACGTCCGCGAAGGGCTACCGGCACACAAAGCTGACTTTCAAACTGATAGAAGCCGAGTCGCTTGAAGTTGTCGCCGATGCGTTCACCAAAGGGCGCGGGCGAGAAGAAAGTTTGACGGAATATCGGCAAGGCGGCGCGATCTCAGAAACGGTAAGAAAGGCGGGCAGCTTGCAGGCTTCGTCTTGGTCATTCACGCTGGCGCCTACCTGTATGCAGCGCATGGCATCAAACACTTTTTTGTGCTGGCGCCCAACCTGACGATTTACGACAAGCTGATTGCCGACTTCACGCCCAATACGCCCAAGTACGTGTTCAAGGGTGTGGCCGAGTTTGCGGCCTACCCGCCCGAGATCATCACCGGGGACAACTATGAAGAGCGCGCCCAGGCGCTGGGGGATTTGCTGTCGCCCGTCTCCATCAACATTTTCAATATTGCCAAAATCACGTCCGAGGTGCGGGGCGGCAAGGCGCCGCGCATCAAGCGCTTGAGCGAGTACATCGGCCAGAGTTACTTTGACTATCTGGCGGGTTTGCCGGACCTGGTGCTGCTGATGGACGAGTCGCACCGCTACCGCGCCAGCGCCGGGGTACGAGCCATTAATGAATTGCGGCCGCTGATTGGACTGGAACTCACGGCTACGCCTTTTGTGGAAACCACCAAGGGGCCGGTGCCCTTCAAAAACGTGGTGATGGACTACCCGCTGGCCCGCGCCATGGACGACGGTTTTGTGAAAGATCCCGCCGTGGTGACGCAGCGCAATTTTGATGCGAAGAACATGCCGCCCGAAGAGGTGGAGCGCGTCAAGCTGCAAGACGGCGTGCGCATGCACGAAGCAACCAAGGTGGAACTGAAAACCAATGCCCGCACCAATGGCGTGAAAGAGGTCAAGCCCTTCATGCTGGTGATTGCACGGGACACGACGCATGCGGGTGCTTTGCTGGCGCTGTTGCAGTCGGATGCTTTTTTTGGCGGGCGCTATAGCCACAAGGTGATTCAGGTGGACAGCAGCAAGAGCGGGGCCGAGGAAGAGGAAATGGTGCGCAAGCTGCTGGCGGTGGAAAGTGTGGACGAGCCGACCGAGATCGTGATTCACGTCAACATGCTCAAAGAGGGCTGGGATGTGACCAATCTCTACACCATCGTGCCGCTGCGCGCTGCCAATGCCCGCACGCTGGTGGAGCAGTCCATTGGTCGTGGCCTGCGGCTGCCTTATGGCAAGCGCACCAAAAATGAGGCGGTGGACCGGCTCAACATCATTGCGCACGACCGGTTTCAGGACATCATTGACGACGCCAATCGGGCCGACTCGCCGATCAAACTCAAGACCCTGATTCTGGACGCGCCCGATGCGGGCGACGACCGGCTACAGAGCCGGACTATTCAGCCCAATCTGGCGGTTGCCTTGGGGCTGAATCAGAACGAGGACACGCCTGAATCGGCTGATACTGCAGCCGCCCAGACTGCGGCCAGCGGCGTGCCGACGGCAACACCCGCGTTTACCACCGCGCAAGAGCGGCAAGCGGCGCATGTGGTGATGCAGGTGCTGGCGGAGTACGAGGTACGGACCACGGATGCCCCGACACGACAAGCCTTTCTTGCACCAGAGCTGCAGGCCCGCATTGCCGAGACCGTGAAGGAGCGCCTTCCGCCTGTGCAGCTCAGTGTGCTGACGGGCACGGATGCCCCGCCCGAGTTGGACCTGGCGGACGTGGTGCGTCGCACGGTGGATGTGGTGGTGAAGCAAACCATCGATATTCCGCGTATCGCCGTCGTGCCCAAGGGCGTGGTGACGAGCGGCTTCAAGCCCTTCACGCTGGATGTGGCAGGCCTACACCTTCAGCCCAAGGACCGCTCACTGGTGGGGCAAAGCCTTCGCACGCATGAGCAGTTCACGCTGTCGGCGCAAAGCGGGCGCACCGAGCGGCGGCTGGAGGACTACATCGTCCATGCGCTGGTTGAGTTTGATGACATCGACTACTTCACGCAGGCCAGTCTACTGTACGACCTTGCCGGGCAAATGGTGGCGCACCTGCAAAGCTACCTGCCGGAGGCTGACGAAGTGCGCAACGTGCTGGACCTGGACCGGCAGCTGATTGCGAACAACATTCATGCGCAGATGATGGGCCACTTTTATGAGTCGGCCACCGAATATGCGGTGGAAGTGCGACGCGGCTTCACGGCGCTGAAGGAGCCGACCTACACCATGGGCGCGGGACAGCCGGTGCGCGACTACCGCCACACGGTGGATGAGCCCAGCCGCATCAAACAGATGGTATTTGGGCATTTTTCACGCTGTCTGTACCCGTTGCAAAAGTTTGACTCGGATACCGAACGTCGCTTTGCTGTGATTCTGGAGCGCGATGCCGACAAGTGGTTTAAACCGGCCAAAGGGCAGTTTCAGTTGTTTTACAAGCTGGGCGTTGAGCAGCCCGAGTACGTGCCTGACTTCGTTGCCGAAACTGCGCACTACCTGTTGATGGTTGAGACCAAAGCGCGCAATGAGCTGGGCGCGGAAGATGTCAAGGCCAAAGCCGATGCGGGCGCCTTGTGGTGTCAACATGCGTCAGACCATGCACTTATCACAGGTGCCAAGCCATGGAAATATCTATTGGTGCCGCATGATCAGGTGACCGAGGACAAGCGACTGATTGACTATTTACTCGGGGTTGAGTGCAAAATTAGCCTCTAGCCCCCGTCCCTCTTGCGTAACAAGCTATCAATTTAGTAGCAACTATAAAATAGCCGCCACCGCCTTCACCTTCAAGCGCCAGGCGTGCAGCAAAGGCTCGGTGTAGCCGCTGGGTTGCGCCAGGCATGTCGCGCCACCGCACGCTTAAGTGCTGGCCGTGGCGGGTGAAAATCAGGTGGCGGTGGCCGTCATCGCACATACTGAGTCTTATGAATAAAGCAAACAAAGCGCCCTTGCCCTTGGCTGGCCTGCGCGTGGTCGAATTCACCCACATGGTCATGGGCCCGACCTGCGGCATGGTGCTGGCCGACATGGGCGCCGAGGTGATCAAGGTCGAGCCCATTGACGGCGACCGCACCCGGCATTTGCTGGGCGCGGGTGCAGGCTTTTTCCCGATGTTCAACCGTAACAAAAAGAGCATTGCGATTGATCTGCACACGCCCGAAGGCGCTGAAGTGGCGCGCAAGCTGGCCGCTTCAGCCGATGTGGTGGCCGAGAACTTCAAACCCGGCACCATGGGCAAATACGGGCTGGATTACGCCTCGTTGTCCAAAGTGAATGAGCGGCTGATCTACGTCAGCCACAAGGGTTTTCTGCCCGGCCCCTATGAGAACCGCACCGCCTTGGACGAGGTGGTGCAGATGATGGGCGGTCTGGCCTATATGACCGGTCGCCCCGGTGACCCGCTGCGCGCGGGCACCAGCGTGAACGACATCATGGGCGGCATGTTTGGCGCCATCGGGGTGTTGGGCGCCTTGATCCAGCGCGGCATCACCGGCCGTGGGCAGGAGGTGCAAAGCGCACTGTTCGAGAACAACGTGTTTCTGGTCGGCCAGCACATGCTGCAGTACGCCGTGACCGGCCAGGCCGCCGCGCCCATGCCCGCGCGCATTTCGCCCTGGGCGGTGTACGACGTGTTCACGGTCAAGGATGGTGAGCAGATTTTTCTGGCGGCGGTGAGCGATGCCCAGTGGCTGACGTTTTGCGACGCGCTGGGTCTGGACGATCTCAAGTGCGATGCCAAATACACCAGCAATAACGACCGGGTGCGTCTGCGTGCCACGCTGTTGCCGATTTTGCGGGAACGTCTGGCCCACCGCAGCGCGGCTGAATTGGCGGCCTTGCTGCAAGCCCATGAGCTGCCTTTTGCGCCGATTCGCAAGCCCGAAGAACTGTTTGACGATGAGCATCTGCTGGCAACGGGCGGTTTGGCCGACATCACGCTGCCTGACGGTGAGCGCGCCGGGCAGACGGCGCAAACCACGCTGTTTCCCTTCACCATGGACGGCCATCGCCTGGGTGTGCGCCTGCAGCCGCCCACGCTGGGGCAGCATACGACGGAGTTATTGGCCGGGCTGGGTTACACAGAAGAGTTAATTAATTCACTAATATGCAAGCAATCTGTAGGGTAAACCCTTAATAATGCAACCCTCCTTTGCTAAAGGCCAAAGGGTTTGTCCATTATTTTTTACCCAATTTAGTATTACTGTCTTACTGAAATGACCTCTACACCTTCTTCCTCACGAGTTCTCAATCCAGCCCTGCGCCAGAAAATCATGTCTGCCGACGCCGCGGCATCACTGATTCAGCATGGCGACAACGTTGGCATGAGCGGGTTCACGGGCTCTGGCTATCCCAAGGTCATTCCGCCTGCGCTGGCCAGACATATTGAGCAAGCCAACCAAGGGGGCAACACCTTTCGCATCGGGGTTTGGACCGGTGCATCGACGGCGCCCGAACTGGACGGCGCCTTGGCCAAGGTCGGGGGTATTGAACTGCGCCTGCCCTACCAGTCCGACCCCACCTGCCGCGCCCGGATCAACGCCGGACAAATGGATTACATCGATATTCACTTGTCGCACGTCGCGCAGTTTGTCTGGTTTGGTTTCCTGGGCAAGCTCAACGTCGCGGTGGTTGAAGTAGCGGGCATTCTGGAAGACGGGCGTTTGATCCCTTCGTCTTCCGTGGGCAATAACAAGACCTGGCTTGATCAGGCCGACAAAGTCATCTTGGAGGTCAACAGCGGACAACCCCTGGCCCTGGAAGGCATGCATGACATTTACTATGGCACCGAGCGCCCGCCGCACCGCAAACCTATTCCCATGGTTCACCCCGGCGACCGCATTGGCGAACCTTACCTGCATGTGGATCTGAACAAAGTCGTTGCTGTCGTCGAAACCAATTTGCCCGACCGCAATACCGCCTTTGCAGCACCGGATGCCAACTCACAGCGTATTGCCGAGCACATCCTGGAATTCTTGGGCCATGAAGTGAAGAAAGGCCGCTTGCCCGCTGAGTTGTTGCCGCTGCAGTCTGGTGTGGGCAACATTGCCAACGCGGTACTTTCTGGTTTGAACCAGGGTCCGTTCAACAACCTCACCGGCTACACCGAAGTGCTGCAGGACGGCATGCTGGAAATGCTTAAATCCGGCAAGCTGACCATGGCCTCGGCGACCGCGCTGTCGCTCAGCACGGCGGGCATGAAAGAGTTCATGGATAACCTGGACTTTTACCGCCAGCGCATTGTGCTGCGCCCCCAGGAAATCTCCAATCACCCCGAGGTCATTCGTCGCCTTGGCATCATCTCCATGAACGGCATGATTGAGGCCGATATCTATGGCAACGTAAATTCGACGCACATCATGGGCACGAGCATCATGAACGGCATTGGCGGCTCGGGTGACTTCGCGCGTAACGCCTACTTGTCGATGTTCATGACGCCATCGACCGCCAAGGATGGTGCAATTTCATGCATCGTTCCCATGGCAAGTCATGTGGACCATACTGAGCACGATGTGCAAATCATCGTGACCGAGCAGGGTCTGGCCGATCTGCGCGGCCTGGCGCCACGCCAACGCTCGCGGGTGGTGATCGAGTGTTGTGCTCACCCAGATTTCCGTCCTGCACTTCGTGACTATGTAGCTCGCGCTGAACGCGCAGCCCAAAATGGGCACGGCGGTATGCACACGCCGCATATTTTGGACGAAGCACTGTCCTGGCACAGCCGCTTTGAGCGCATTGGAAGCATGGCCGCCTGAGCGTAATTATCTAACCCGACTTCTGCTCAATCTTCCGGGGAAAGACCGACCCCACCGACAGAAGTAGGAAACAAGACGCTTAAAAATGCAGTAACTTTTCTGCAGTAACTCTCCTAATTTGCGTGTTACTGTAAAAGTTACTGCTTTTTTTGTGCTGCATTTACAAGCAATCCTCGCGATTGATAACAACCTAATCTATTGAATTCAAAGGAGTTTTTAACTTCTATGGATTCAATAGACGAAAAAAACCAACCTTTGTGGGGTTGGTTTTTAGTGTTTGGTGGCCCGGGGCGGAATCGAACCACCGACACAAGGATTTTCAATCCTCTGCTCTACCGACTGAGCTACCAGGCCTAAGCCTTAAATTATAACAGCAACATCTGGCTCATTTAAACGGCAAGCCACCTCAAATTGCATTGCGCTTGCCTCGAGTCAGATCTACACCCAACTGCTTTAATTTTCGATAGAGATGAGTTCTCTCAAGCCCTGTTTTTTCAGCCACTCGTGTCATGGACCCGTTTTCTTTGGCGAGATGATATTCAAAATACGCCTTTTCAAATTCATCGCGAGACTCACGCAATGGTTTGTCCAGCATGAATGCTTGCTGGGATTGAAGTCCTGCCTCTACGGCCACTAAAGTAGATTGTTCAACAGCAACGGCTGCTTGCTGCACTGGTGATATAGGGGGAGCCGTCATCGTTGCCGCAGTCTTACGAAACGCACCACGCGTCAAACCTTGTTCAACCGCTTTAAGCAATTTCTGCAAGGTAATTGGCTTTTCCAGGAACGCCAAGGCACCAATTTTGGTGGCTTCCACTGCAGTTTCAATGGTTGCATGCCCGCTCATCATGATGACGGGCATAGTGAGAGCACCTGTAGATGACCATTCTTTGAGAAGCGTCACACCATCTGTGTCAGGCATCCAGATGTCAAGCAACACCAAATCAGGCTGGCTTCGTAAACGAGCCTCACGGGCTTGTGCCGCATTTTCAGCCACTTCGACGTTGTGCCCTTCGTCGTTCAGAATTTCAGATAACAAATCGCGAATGCCGAGTTCGTCATCAACCACCAGTATGTTTGCCATGTTTAGCGTTCCCTTGGATATGCGTGGGTCGCCCGGCTAGGCCGACACGACATTCTCTATAGCGAATGATAACGATACCTGCGCACCCACCACTTGTCCTTCCGCCATTCGATTCGCAATATCGACACGGATACCATGCTCGTCAGCAATTTTCTTCACCACGGCCAAGCCCAGACCGGTCCCCTTGGTTTTTGTAGTGACATAGGGTTCAAACGCGCGCTTGAGAATGTGCTCAGGAAAACCAGTTCCACAATCGAGCACGCTAAGTCGAACACGCCCAGCGGTCTCAAGCCACTGGGTTTTGATAGTGACATGATTTTCGGCAGAGGTGTGGCCCGCCGACTCCGTCGCATCTTGCGCGTTTTGCAACAGATTGTGAATCACCTGGCGTAACTGCTGAGCATCGCCAAGCACTTTAGGGCTGCGAGGATCGAGCTCCATCTGCACTTGCACCTGCGAGGTTTCGCTGCCATACAAGTGCATGACCTCTGATATCAAAACATTCAGATCAAGCGGCTTGAGTTCTGCTGCTGGCAACCGGGCATAGTCGCGAAATTCATTGACCAATCGCTTCATGGCATCTACTTGGTCAACGATGGTTTTGACGGACTTGGTCAACAAAGCCTGCTCAGCACTCCCCAGCTTGCCGGTCAGTTTCATCTCCAGGCGTTCGGCAGATAACTGGATAGGGGTTAATGGATTTTTAATCTCATGCGCCAAGCGCCGGGCAACCTCACCCCAGGCTTGGGAGCGTTGCGCCGACACGATCTCAGAAATATCGTCAAAGACCAATAGCCTTGTAGCCCCCGGCAACTCAGCGCCACGGGCTACCAAAATAATAGCGCCATCTGCCTGCCGTCCGGTCAATGCAGCGGCCGCATTACCCAATTCAAACGACTGTTGCCAGTGGTCAAGACCATGCTCGTTGCGCTCGCCCAGAAACGAGTCAAACTGGGCCTGAACACTTTTCCCAAACGACTGCAGGCTTTCAATGTCAGACAGGCGTCGCCCCTCATAGGCGGCCAAAGGCACTCGAAGAATGCGTGTTGCACCCGGATTGGAGGATTGAATAATGCCATGCGCATCGAGCACTATTACGCCAGCCGTGAGGTTGTCAAGAATGGTCTGTAAATTGGCGCGCGCAGAGTTCACCTGCTCCATACTTGACTCTACAGCCTCTCTCGCATCTGCCAGCTGCTGTGTCATGCCGGCAAACGAGCGCGTTAAGCCATCGAGCTCGTCATGCCCTTGTAATGATGCTTTTGGCGTCAAATCGCCAGCCGCCACCTGACTGACACCATCAGCCAACAGCAACAGTGGTCGGGCAATCTGGTTCCCCAGAATGACGGCCAACAACACAGCACCGAATACGGCCAAAAACAAGCTAAGCGTCAAGGTACCGATGTACATGCGGCGCAATCCATCTCGAGCCAAAGCCCGCTCTTGATATTCGCGGTTGGCCTGGGTGACTGCCAATGCGTAAGCTACCAACTCGGGTGGCAACAACTGGGTAACCAGCAGATAACGGGGTTCGCTCAGCAATCCCAGACTGGTGCTGGAAACTAAAACCAATGCCTTGATGCGGGCTTCACTCGGCGTCCCCGGGATGGCTTCATCGAGTCCTTCAATCCAGGTAATGGCCCTTTGAGCGCGTGCATTTCTAAATTGTTGCAGACTGGGTCGATCAGGATTTAGCTGGTAACGCGACTGTCCTACCGCTGCAATCAACTGCCCTGATGCGCTCCATAGCATCAAATCACTCGCCCCCAATTGGTCACGAGCGCGCTCTAATGGCAACCCGGCACTGGCATTGGGTGTGTCGGCTAATTGTGCTGCCGAGGTCCGCGTTTTGATGGCCAAATCATTGGAGAGAGTTTCCAGCGTGACACGGCCCAGATTAACTCCAGCATCCAGCGCGCCTTCGACCTTGACGTCAAACCAGCTCTCGATGGAGCGAGATACGAACTGGTATGAAACCACGTAAATCAAAACACCCGGAGCAAACCCCGCCAGCGCAAAAATGGCAGCCAGCTTGACTAGCAGACGACTACCGAACTTGCCTTGGCGTAATCGCTTCATCAAACGGGAAGCAATCCACACAATGACGGTCAGCAGCAAACCGGCCACCACCATATTGAGCGTAAACAGGCGCGAATAGTTGCGCTCGTACATCTCGCGATTGGTCGTGGCTTGCATCAACAGAAAGAGCAGCACCAGCCCGAGCGCCACCATGGAAGCCAGACCCAAGCCAACGGTCCAGCGCAAGGTACGTGAATTTCTCAGGGAAAAGCGGCCAGTCAGATCAGTAGCATGACCTGCATGACTCACTTGTCACTCTCCAGAATCAGCGGTCGGCTGGTGGATGCAGAAATATCCCAATCCGTCTGGCCCAGGGTCCCTATTTGCAAGGGACGCGGAAGCTGGGAGGTGTCCAGGCGAAAACGAAAGTTAACAACATAGCGTTGCTCAAGGTCCAAGTCCGAGACATCACCAATTTTCCAGCGTGATAGCCGTTGAACGGCGGCCAAGGCATCAGGCAACGATTCAAAATTTTGATTTAAAACCATGCCCAGTCCCGCATTGGTAATCGGCCCCGACGCCACATTCAGCCGCCAACGACGGGTTAGCGGCTGGTAAGCCAGCCGCATGTGCCGTTCGGCGCTGGCCACTTTTTTGTTCATCCAGTACCAGCGTTCGCGCAACACATCGGCTTCCGCCACAAAAATAACGGCAACGCCTTTGAGAAGCGCATCTTGAACTGCCGAAGGCAACTCGAACTTGACTGCAGCATTCAATAGAACTTCGTCGCCTGCACGTTCAAACTTCAGGAGCGAAATTTCGGTTGCCGACGTCTCTGCTCTGACTGATGCCGGGCTGCCCCAAACCAGACAGACACAGGCCAACAGCCCGATCAGGTCAAGGCGCGCGTTTCTCAAGCAGTGCGTAATAAAAGCCGTCATGGTCAGAAGCTAGATTGTCCGGGATGGCGTTGCCGTCAGCGCTGTTTAACGGTATTAAATGCCCCGGAGAACGCAATAAGGTCGCTTGAGTGTTGTGTGCAAGAAACGTTTGAATCTGCCCCTCGCCTTCGGCCCTAAAAACAGAACAGGTGCAATACAACAGGCGTCCACCCGGTTTGAGCAAGGTCCACACGGACTTAAGCAGTCTGGCTTGTATCGCTGCCAATTGGGCAATATCAGATTCTCGTCGCAACCAGCGGACATCAGGGTGTCGTCGCACAATTCCCGAAGCAGAACACGGAGCATCCAACAAGATGGCATCAAACAAATGCCCATTCCACCAGGCAGACGGGTTGGCAGCATCTGCAGCCAGAACCTCGGCTTTGAGTCCCAGCCGATCCAGTGTTTGATGAATTTTCTGGCATCGCGCCGGGTCAACATCCAGCGCCGTGACGTGGCAGTCGGCAATCTCCAGCAAGTGCGCTGTTTTGCCACCTGGCGCAGCGCAGGCGTCCAGCACATGGAGTTGTCCACCCGATGTTGCCAAACCCGACATCAACAATGGAGCAGCCAGTTGTGCAGCATCGTCTTGAACCGAGACCACGCCGTCGGTAAATCCCGGCAAATCTTGCACCGGTTTGGCATGCAGAAGGCGAACGCCATAGGGGCCCGCAGCAGCAGCGCTCAATCCGGCGTCTTGAAGTGTTTGCAAATAAGGCAGCACTGAAGTGCGACGAGCATTGACGCGCAAAGTCATCGGAGCCTGTTGATTGTTGGCCAACAAAATGGCTTGCCAGTGGTTCGGCCATTCCTTTTTGAGCCGATCAATCCACCACCTCGGATGGTTCCAAACGGCAACCGGATTTTTATCCGTGCTGGCCACCAAGGTGTCACGTTCGCGCAAAAAACGTCGCAAGCAGGCATTGATAAAACTGGCTTGGGGGCTGGTTGCTGCACTTTTTTTAGCCGCCTCAACGGCTTGATTGACGAGAGTGAAAACCTCATACGGCGCGTCCTCTTCCCGCCAGACCAAAGCCAATGCGGTACACAGCAAAGCATCTGCTGGCGGCGGCGGGGATCGACTGGCGAGCAACTGGCGCAGAGCCTCAGCCCGTCCCAATGAGCGCAAAACGTGGAAGGTAAGCGCCTGTACACCCGGGCGAAGTTCGCCAGACACATCGGCCAGTGCAGCAGTTCCGGAAACACCGGAGCGAATGGCCTGCAAGACAACCGCTACGGCTTGCAATTGCCGCCATAGCGGAATTTTTTGTTCGCTTAAATCCATTTATTGAAACCTATATCGGCTGTGCCGGCTTGAAACCAAACACCCAGGCCAGCAAAAGCGCCGGAAACTGGTGGATGGCCTCGTTGTAATTGTCGACTCGTCGGTTGAACTCGCTGCGGGCTATATCAACCTGCAAGGCAAGTTGATCCCATTGCAACTGCAAATGATTCGGCAACACGGGTTCGATCACATCGAATGGCAGGTCGCGCAGACGAACCCAGGATAAATTCAGGGTTGCAAGAGCCGTTACCAAAGCGCTCATGGTGGGTCCATTCAATGGCTGCGCATGGGCAACTTTCAACGAGGCATTGAATTGTTCCGCCGCAGCTGCAAGCCCATTCCATGCCTCAGCACTTATTTTTTGATCCTGATCTGAATCGTTGATTGATCGAAGTTCATCCGTTTGTGGGCAATTGGTTTTCACGATCAGCACGTATTGATTGAACAACCCTTCCAGTGCTGCAAAAGCGTGAATTCCCTGAGAACGAAGGCGCACCAGACGGTTGTAGGCGCCCATGGCCCAAAACAACAGCACAGCGACGGCAAACCAGACCATGACGGAATTGCTCATTTCCTTCAATCTCCAGACCCAGTTAAACAGAAATTATTTAGGACAACAATAAAAAACGCCTCAAGCCCCGTAGATAGGGCGTGAGGCGCTCATATATTGATAGCGAGACGAATTACTCGGTTGCGCTTCCTTCGTTTTCTTCTGTGACCTCAGCATCACCTGCCAGTTCGGCAGCCTCTGCGTCGGCAATGGCGCGACGTTCTGCATCGTCCATATTTTCGCGAACCTTGCGAGCTTCGTGATACGCCAATCCGGTACCGGCGGGGATCAAGCGACCCACGATGACGTTTTCTTTCAAGCCACGCAATTCGTCGCGTTTGCCCATGATGGCGGCTTCGGTCAACACGCGCGTGGTTTCCTGGAAGGAAGCCGCGCTGATGAAGCTGTCAGTGGACAAGGACGCCTTGGTAATACCCAGCAACAAATTGGTGAATGTCGCAGCAATCTTGCCTTCGGCACGCAAGGCGTCGTTGGTGTTGAGCATTTCCGAGCGTTCGACTTGTTCGCCATTGATGTAAGTGGAGTCACCGGCATTCTCAACCACGACCCGACGCAGCATCTGGCGAACAATCACTTCAATGTGCTTATCGTTGATCTTCACGCCTTGCAAGCGGTACACGTCCTGCACTTCGTCCACGATGTAACGGGCCAGTTCTTCCGAACCCAGCAAGCGCAAGATGTCTTGCGGATCAGCGGGACCGTCCACCACGCTTTCGCCCTTGTTCACGACTTGACCTTCGTGAACGATGATGCTCTTTTCCTTGGGCACAAGTTCTTCCCAGACTGCACCTTCAGGATCAGTGATCTGCAAACGAACCTTGCCTTTGGTCTCTTTACCGAATGACACGGTACCGGTCATTTCAGCCAGCACGCCTTTGTCTTTCGGCGAACGGGCTTCGAACAACTCGGCCACACGCGGCAAACCGCCGGTAATGTCGCGCGTCTTCTGGCCTTCAATCGGGATACGGGCCAGCACTTCGCCGGGGCCCACGTCCTGACCGTCACGCACCTGAACCAAAGCGCCAATCGGGAAGCCGATCGTCACCGAGTGATCGGTTCCGGGAATCTTGACTTCGTTACCGGTCGCGTCAATCAGCTTGACTTGCGGACGGATCACTTTGGCGGAACCACGATGTTTTGGATCGATCACCACCATGGTGGACAGACCGGTCACTTCATCAACCTGTTTGGCGACCGTCAGACCTTCCTGGACATTCTCGAACTGGGCCTTGCCCGCGAATTCGGTAATGATGGGGCGGGTCAACGGATCCCAGTTCGCGAGAATCGTGCCCGACTTGATGGTCTGGTCAGCCGTCACTGCCAACACGGCACCATACGGCACCTTGTGGCGTTCGCGCTCACGACCGTGTTCGTCATGAATGACGATTTCGCCGGAACGGGAAATAACGACCTGTTCCTTCTTGCCGTTGGTCACATAGCGCATGGCGGCATTGAAGCCGATATTGCCGTTGGACTTGGCTTCCACGCTGGAAGCGATGGCGGCACGTGAGGCGGCGCCACCAATGTGGAAGGTACGCATCGTCAACTGTGTGCCGGGCTCACCAATGGATTGCGCAGCAATCACACCGACGGCTTCGCCACCATTGACCAAACCACCACGGCCCAGATCGCGGCCATAGCATTTGGCGCAAATACCAAAGCGGGTTTCGCAGGTCAGAGCAGTGCGGACCTTGACCTCATCGACGCCAGCAATTTCGAGTTCTTCGATCAGGTCTTCGTCCAGCATAGAACCCGCTTGGGCCAGTACGGAACGATTTTCCGGATGCAGCACGTCATCGGCAGTGGTGCGGCCCAGAATACGGTCGCGCAAGGACTCAATGACTTCACCGCCTTCGACGATGGCGCGCATGAGGTAACCCGCGTGGGTACCGCAATCCTGCTCTGTCACCACCAAGTCCTGCGTCACATCGACCAGACGACGCGTCAGGTAACCTGAGTTAGCGGTCTTCAACGCCGTATCGGCCAGACCCTTACGAGCACCGTGGGTGGAGATGAAGTACTCCAACACGTTCAAACCTTCGCGGAAATTAGCGGTAATGGGTGTCTCGATGATGGAGCCATCGGGCTTGGCCATCAAACCGCGCATACCAGCCACCTGACGAATCTGAGCAGCAGAACCGCGAGCACCGGAGTCAGCCATCATGTAGATGGAATTGAAAGACTCTTGCTGAACCTGGTTGCCATGGCGGTCAATGACGTCTTCTTTGGACAAACGTGCCATCATCACCTTGGACACTTCATCGCCAGCTTTACCCCAGATGTCCACCACTTTGTTGTAACGCTCGCCAGAGGTCACCAGACCGGAGGTGTATTGCTGGGCAATTTCCTTGACCTCTTTTTCGGCGTGCTCAATGATGCTCTGCTTTTCAGTGGGCACCAGCATGTCTTCGATACAGATCGAGATACCAGCCTTGGTGGCCAGACGGAAACCGTATTGCAACAGTTTGTCAGCAAAAATCACGGTCTCTTTGAGACCGCATTTGCGGAATGAAACGTTGATGAGCTTCGAAATTTCTTTCTTCTTCAACGCCTTGTTGATGTTGGAAAAGGGAAGTCCCTTGGGCAAGATTTCCGACAACAAGGCACGACCTGCGGTGGTTTCCCACAGCTTAGTCGAAGGCACCAGTTCACCTGTCTGCTTGTCCTTGGTGTACTCGGTGAGACGCACATTGACTCGAGCGGTCAGTTCCACTTGTCCTGCATCGAAAGCACGCTGCACTTCACCGGTATCAGCAAAGATTAAGCCTTCACCCTTGCCGTTGACACGGTCACGGGTGGTGTAGTACAAGCCAAGCACAACGTCTTGTGACGGCACAATAGACGGCTCGCCGTTGGACGGGAACAGCACGTTGTTGGAGGCCAACATCAGTGTGCGGCACTCCACTTGCGCTTCAACGGACAAGGGCACGTGAACGGCCATCTGGTCACCGTCAAAGTCGGCATTAAATGCGGCACAAACCAGCGGATGCAATTGAATGGCCTTGCCTTCAATCAGGATAGGTTCAAAGGCCTGGATACCCAAACGGTGCAGCGTAGGCGCACGGTTCAGCATCACGGGGTGCTCCTTGATGACCTCTTCCAGAATGTCCCACACCACGGGGGTGCCGGATTCAACTTCCTTCTTGGCCGCCTTGATGGTGGTCGCTATGCCCATCGCTTCGAGACGCGCAAAGATGAAAGGCTTGAACAACTCCAGCGCCATCAGTTTGGGCAAGCCGCATTGATGGAGTTTGAGCGTTGGGCCCACCACGATCACGGAACGACCCGAATAATCGACACGTTTACCCAGCAAATTCTGACGGAAACGACCGCTCTTGCCTTTGATCATGTCGGCCAACGACTTGAGCGCACGTTTGTTGGCACCGGTCATGGCTTTACCGCGACGACCATTGTCAAGCAGCGAATCGACCGCTTCTTGCAACATGCGCTTTTCATTGCGTGCAATGATTTCAGGTGCCTTCAACTCCAGCAGGCGACGCAGACGACTGTTGCGGTTGATCACGCGGCGATACAGATCGTTCAGATCGGAGGTGGCAAAACGGCCACCATCCAACGGAACCAAAGGACGCAAATCCGGTGGCAGCACAGGCAATACTTCGAGCACCATCCACTCAGGCTTGATGCCCGATTTTTTGAATGCTTCGAGCAATTTCAGGCGCTTGGTGTTCTTCTTGATCTTCAGTTCAGAACCGGTAGGGTCATTGCGAAGTTTCTCGATCGAGCCATCAATATCAATGCTTTGCAACAAATCCTTGATACCTTCTGCGCCCATCTTGGCTTGAAACTCGTCGCCGTATTCCTTGAACTTGGCATCAAAGTCATCTTCCGACATGATGCTGAACTTCTTCAGCGGTGTCATGCCGGGATCAGTCACCACATAAGCCTCAAAGTAGAGCACGCGTTCAATGTCACGCAAAGTCATGTCGAGCACCAGGCCCAATCGTGAAGGCAGTGACTTCAGGAACCAGATGTGCGCGCAAGGAGCAGCCAGGTCAATGTGACCCATGCGTTCACGGCGCACTTTGGTCTGGGTGACTTCAACGCCGCACTTCTCGCAAATGACACCACGGTGCTTGAGGCGTTTGTATTTGCCACACAAGCATTCGTAGTCTTTGATAGGGCCAAAAATCTTGGCACAAAACAGACCATCGCGCTCTGGCTTGAAGGTACGATAGTTGATGGTTTCGGGTTTTTTGACTTCCCCGAAGGACCATGAACGAATCTTTTCTGGCGAAGCCATGCCAATTTTGATGGCATTGAAATGCTCATCAGGCGTGAATTGCTTGAACAGGTCGAGTAATGATTTCATGTTGAATCCTTTTCTTGTCCGTGCTTAGCCGCGTTCCAACTCGATATCAATACCGAGCGAGCGAATTTCCTTGACCAGCACATTGAACGATTCCGGCATACCGGCTTCAATCGAATGCTCACCCTTGACGATGCTCTCGTACACCTTGGTACGACCTACCACGTCATCGGACTTAACGGTGAGCATTTCTTGCAGGGTGTAGGAGGCGCCGTACGCTTCCAGCGCCCAAACTTCCATTTCACCGAAACGCTGACCACCAAACTGCGCCTTGCCGCCCAGCGGTTGCTGCGTGACGAGACTGTAAGGACCGGTTGAACGGGCATGCATCTTGTCGTCCACCAAGTGGTGAAGTTTCAAGAAGTGCATGTAACCAATCGTGGTCGGACGCTCGAACGGATCGCCCGAGCGGCCGTCATACAGGTTAGCCTGTGTACGCGCTGCGGTCAGACCCTTGTGTTTGACCACATCGTCCGGGTAAGCGAGTTTGAGCATGGCCCGGATTTGCTCTTCCGAGGCGCCGTCAAACACAGGCGTCGCAAATGGAACGCCTGATGTCAGATTGCCCGCCATTTCCAGCACTTCGTCGTCGCTCAATTGAGCCAGATCTTCCTTGCGGCCAGTGCCGTTGTAAAGCTCCTCCATGAACACCCGCAGTTCAGCGGCCTTGGCTTCTGCTTGCAGCATGTCGCCAATGCGATGTCCAATGCCCTTGCCAGCCCAACCCAAATGAACTTCAAGCACTTGACCCACGTTCATCCGTGAAGGCACGCCCAATGGGTTCAAAACGATATCGCAAGGTGTTCCGTCTGCCATAAATGGCATATCTTCAATCGGAACGATCTTGGACACCACACCTTTGTTACCGTGGCGACCCGCCATCTTGTCACCAGGTTGCAAGTGACGCTTGACAGCGATGTACACCTTGACCATCTTCAACACGCCAGCAGGCAACTCATCGCCCTGTGTTAACTTCTTGCGCTTTTCTTCAAAAGCGAGGTCAAAACTGTGACGGGTCTGCTCCAGCGAATTCTTGATGCTCTCCAACTGGGTAGCGATCTCATCTTCAGCAGGACGAATATCGAACCAGTGAAACTTGTCCACGGAAGATAAATACGCCTTATCGATTTTGGTGCCTTTGGCGAGCTTTTGCGGGCCGCCGTTGGCAACCTTGCCGATCAACAGTTTTTCGATACGGTCAAATGCATCATCGCCCACAATGCGAATTTGATCGTTCAAATCAAGACGGAAGCGCTTGAGCTCGTCATCAATAATTTGCTGGGCACGGCGGTCACGCACGATGCCTTCACGGGTGAAAACTTGCACGTCGATCACGGTGCCACGCGAACCTTGGTCAACGCGCAGCGAGGTGTCTTTCACGTCACTGGCTTTTTCACCGAAGATGGCGCGCAGCAGTTTTTCTTCTGGTGTCAACGTGGTTTCGCCTTTAGGCGTCACCTTGCCAACCAGGGTATCGCCGGGCTGCACTTCAGCGCCGACATAAATAATGCCTGACTCGTCCAGACGATTGAGCTGTTGCTCGCTCAAGTTCGGAATATCGCGCGTGATTTCTTCGGACCCGAGCTTAGTGTCGCGCGCCATCACCACCAGTTCTTCAATATGGATGGAGGTGTAGCGGTCTTCTGCCACCACACGTTCGCTGATCAAAATCGAATCTTCGAAGTTATAGCCATTCCAGGGCATGAAGGCAATGAGCATGTTTTGACCCAGAGCCAATTCGCCCAAGTCAGTGGATGCACCATCCGCAATCACATCGCCCTTCATCAGTCGATCACCCTTGTTGACAATCGGACGCTGGTGAATATTGGTGTTCTGGTTGGAACGCTGATACTTGATCAGGTTGTAAATGTCCACACCAACTTCACCAGCTTGCGCTTCTGCGTCGTTGACGCGAATCACCACGCGGGTGGCGTCAACGTAATCCACCACACCACCACGGGTCGCGGTGACAACCGTGCCAGAGTCAACCGCGGCAACGCGTTCGATACCGGTTCCGACCATCGGTTTTTCCGGACGAAGCACCGGCACCGCTTGACGAGACATGTTGGCACCCATCAAGGCGCGGTTTGCATCATCGTGTTCAAGGAATGGCACCAGAGAAGCAGCGACCGAGACGATCTGCCCGGGCGACACGTCCATGTACTGCACACGCTCGGCACCGACCAGAATCGACTCGCCAGCTTCACGGGCAGAGATGAGCTCGCCTGTGAGCTTGTCATCTTTATCCAAGGCTGCGTTCGCCTGGGCGATCACGTATTTGCCTTCTTCAATCGCCGACAAATAATCGATATCCATCGTGACCTTGCTGTCCACCACGCGTCGGTATGGCGTTTCAATGAACCCGTATTCATTGAGGCGAGCATACAGAGCCAGTGAATTGATCAGACCAATGTTTGGACCTTCAGGCGTTTCAATCGGACAGACACGACCGTAATGGGTCACATGCACGTCACGCACTTCAAAGCCGGCACGTTCGCGCGTCAAACCGCCTGGGCCAAGGGCCGATACGCGGCGCTTGTGGGTGATCTCCGACAGCGGATTGGTTTGATCCATGAACTGCGACAACTGGGACGCGCCAAAGAACTCTTTCAAGGCAGCCGAAATGGGCTTGCTGTTGATCAAGTCATGCGGCATGAGCGGCTCTTGCTCGGCTTGACCGAGACGCTCCTTCACGGCTTTTTCAATCCGTGCCAAACCTGTGCGGTACTGATTTTCAGCCAATTCGCCCACGCAACGAACACGACGATTACCCAAGTGATCAATATCATCCACTTCGCCGCGGCCATTGCGTAAATCCACCAAAATCTTGACAACGGACAGGATGTCTTCGTTGGTCAGCACCATGGGGCCGGTCGATTCGGCGCGACCCATTTTGGCGTTGAACTTCATGCGACCCACACGTGAAAGATCGTAGGTATCGGGGTTGTAGAACAAACGCTGGAACAGAGCTTGCACGGCGTCTTCTGTTGGCGGCTCGCCGGGACGCATCATGCGGTAGATGGCAACACGGGCGGCAAATTCATCCACCGTTTCGTCGCTACGCAGGGTTTGCGAAATGTACGCACCCTGATCCAACTCGTTGGTATATATGCATGGCAGATCCTGCACACCCGAGGTACGCAGTTTCTTGAGCAGCAACTCGGTCAGTTCCTCATTAGCCTTGGCCAGGATTTCACCGGTGTCTGTGTCGACAATGTTGCGAGCGACCACGCGGCCAATCAGGAAGTCCTCAGGCACGCTGATGTGTGTCGTACCCGATTGTTCCAATTCGCGTGTATGGCGCGCCGTGACGCGCTTGTCTTTGGCCACAATGACTTTTCCGCTCTTGTCGGTCACGTCAAAACGGGCAACTTCACCACGCAGGCGCTCAGCCACGAACTCCATCTGTGCACCACTGTCCATCAGGCGGAAGTTGTCATTGACGAAGAAGTTCGCCAGAATGGATTCATGGTTCAGACCAATGGCCTTGAGCAAAATCGTGACCGGCATTTTGCGACGACGGTCCACGCGGAAATAAAGAATGTCTTTGGGGTCGAATTCAAAATCGAGCCAAGAACCACGGTAGGGAATGATGCGAGCCGAAAACAACAGCTTGCCCGAACTGTGGGTTTTACCCTTGTCATGTTCAAAGAAAACGCCGGGTGAACGATGCAACTGAGACACGATCACGCGCTCTGTGCCGTTGATGATGAAAGAACCTTTACCAGTCATCAAAGGCACTTCGCCCATGTAGACTTCTTGCTCTTTAACCTCTTTGATCACCTTGTTTTGCGAAGTTGACGACTCACGGTCATAGATGAACAATTGAACCTTGGCTCGCACAGCAGATGCAAAAGTCAACCCGCGAGTCTGGCATTCACGCACATCAAAAGCAGGTTTGGCTAAGTTGTATTCGAGATATTTCATCTCAACAAAGCCATTATGCGAAATGATCGGGAACGCGGCTTCGAAAGCAGCTTGAAGGCCCTCCGCCGTCCGCTTTTTCGGTGGAACATCAGCTTGAAGGAATGCCGTATAGGCATCCTTTTGCATTTGCAACAGGTAAGGAATTTCAAGCACGCTGTCGCGACTGCCAAAATTTTTGCGAATGCGCTTGCGTTCGGTGTATGTGTAAGCCATGAGATCTCCGGGCAAAGACTAAGGATTCCTGGGGTGCGTCTTGGTGATTGGCCACTACCAATCATTGGCGGACGGTCACACATTGCGTGCAACCCGAACCAAGGCATCTTCTAAGTCGGGAAAGAAGACACTGAAAAAAAGACTTCAAACCCTCTTTTCAGTGCACTCTTATAAGCGCCAAAGGCTGGGTACTCTTTTGGAGCACCCAGCCCTTTGATAAAACTCGATTATTTGAGTTCTGCTTTAGCACCAGCTTCAATCAGCTTCTTCAAAGCGGCATCAGCATCAGCCTTGGAAATGCCTTCCTTGACATTCTTTGGTGCGCCGTCAACCAGATCCTTGGCTTCCTTGAGGCCCAAGCCGGTGATTTCGCGAACAGCCTTGATGACCGACACCTTGGCGGCGCCTGCATCAAGCAGAACCACGTTGAATTCGGTCTTCTCTTCAACCGCCGCAGCAGCAGCGCCGCCAGCAGCAGGTGCAGACATGGCTGCAGCGCTCACGCCAAACTTCTCTTCGATGGCTTTCACCAAGTCGTTGAGTTCCATGACCGTCATGCTATCCAGCGCGGTCAAAAATGCGTCTTTATCGAATGCCATTTTTTATTTCCTAACAATATTGGTTACTACATGTCACAGGCTATCAAGCCGCAACAGTCTCAGCGGGGGCTTCTGTCGGTGCTTCTGCACCAGCGCCTTTTTGCTCCGCGATCGCTGCCAGCACACGTGCCGTACGCGAAATCGGGGATTGCATCAAGCCCAACAACTGCGCCAACAACACTTCCTTGGAAGGGATGCTTGCCAATTGCTTCACGCCGTTCTCATCCAAAGCTTTTCCACCGTATGCACCACCGCGAATCACCAACTTGGAGTTGGTTTTTGCGAAGTCAGCTACCACTCGCGCGGCAGCCACTGCATCAACAGAGAAGCTATAGATCAGCGGACCGGTCATCAGGTCGGACACAACTTCAAATCCGCTTCCTGCGACAGCACGGCGTGCCAATGTATTTTTCAACACACTGAGATTCACACCATTGCTACGCGCGGTAGAGCGCAATTTGGTCATGTCAGCGACCGTGATACCACGGTATTCCGCCATCACGAGCGTTTGAGCTTTTGCGGCGAGGCCAGTCACATCACTGATGACCGCTTCTTTCTCACTGCGATTAAGACTCAAGGTCTACTCCTTCAAAATGTGTCTGTCAGCAAAATGCTTTCAAACACGCCACATTGCAGCGACCAACTGTTTCGGAACTGATTCCATCTGCAGCGGGATCGCCATCTGCGTTGGTTTTTGTATTAAGTGCCATTCCAAAAGAATTCAGCCGGCACACCAACGGTCTTGGATGGCCTGCTCATGCCTTTCAGCTCGAACAGCCCACCACACCAGATCACCCGTTCAGGCGACCTGAATTTTTCTTTTACGCAGCGATAGTTTGGATGTCCACACGGGCGCCCACACCCATCGTTGACGAAACCGCTACTTTACGCAAATAGAGACCCTTGCTAGTTGCAGGCTTGGCCTTAACCAAGGCATCCACCAGAGCCGCCAAATTGCCTTGCAACTTGTCATTCTCGAATGAACGACGGCCGATGGTGGAATGCACAATACCGGCTTTGTCAACACGGAACTGGACTTGACCTGCTTTTGCATTCTTGACTGCGGTCGCGACATCAGGTGTCACCGTGCCAACCTTGGGGTTAGGCATCAAACCACGTGGTCCCAGAATTTGACCCAAAGTACCCACAACGCGCATGGCATCAGGTGCAGCAATCACGATGTCGAAAGGCATGTCGCCAGCCTTGATCATGGCAGCCAAATCATCCATGCCGACGATGTCAGCACCAGCGGCTTTGGCTTCTTCAGCCTTAGCACCCTGAGCAAATACGGCCACACGCTTGGTCTTGCCGGTTCCGTTAGGCAACACAACAGCGCCACGCACAACTTGATCTGATTTCTTGGCATCAATACCGAGCTGCACAGCCACATCGATAGATTCATCGAATTTAGCGTTGGCGCACTCTTTGATGATGACCAAAGCATCTGCCAGAGGGTACAGCTTGGTGCTGTCAATTTTTCCCTGGAAGGCTTTTTGTTTTTTGGTGAGCTGAGCCATTTATACGCCCTCCACAATCACGCCCATCGAACGGGCAGAACCGGCGATGGTGCGAACAGCTGCATCCATGTCGGCAGCAGTCAAATCTTTCATCTTGGTTTTAGCAATCTCTTCGAGCTGAGCGCGAGTGATTTTGCCAACCTTGTCAGCTTGAGGACGGGCAGAGCCCTTGTCGATCTTCACAGCCTTCTTGATCAAGATCGACGATGGTGGCGATTTGATGACGAAAGTGAAACTCTTATCCGCGAAAGCGGTGATCACCACGGGCAGTGGCAGACCTGGCTCAATACCTTGAGTCTGCGCGTTAAACGCTTTGCAGAACTCCATGATGTTCAAACCGCGTTGACCCAATGCTGGGCCGATAGGTGGTGATGGGTTTGCCTTGCCTGCTGGAACTTGCAGTTTGACAAAACCGACGATTTTTTTCGCCATGCTTTTCTCCTTGCGGGTATTGACGCCCTGGCCGTGCATTCAAATTTGCAGGCCCTGGCTCCCCGGGGTTAACGACTCACTTTAACTACACTTGGCACCGAGTCGGGAAGCGCCTAGCAATCTATTTAATTTATGTTTTCTCAATCTGAGAGAAGTCAAGTTCAACCGGCGTGGCACGACCAAAAATCGTTACGGCAACGCGAACCTTGCTTTTTTCGTAATTGACATCTTCCACTGCACCATTGAAATCGGTAAAAGGACCATCTTTAACACGAACAAACTCACCAACCACAAATTCGACTTTGTGGCGAGGTTTATCTGTACCTTCTTGCATCTGGTTAACGATCTTCATGACCTCGGCTTCAGAAATCGGAGCTGGCCGATTCTTGGCACCGCCGACAAAACCCGTCACCTTGTTGGTGTGCTTGACCAAGTGCCAAGTGTCATCATCCATGACCATTTCGACCAACACATAGCCCGGAAAAAATTTACGTTCGGTGGTCTTTTTCTGGCCGTTTTTAATTTCAACAACCTCTTCCATGGGAACAAGAATTCGTCCGAATTTCTTTTCCATGCCTGCGCGAGCAATGCGCTCGATGATGTTTCGTTCAACTGCTTTTTCCATACCCGAATAGGCATGAACCACATACCACCGAAGATCTGGATTGGTAGGTGCAGCCGCCAGTACTTGCGCAGCTGCAGGCACGTCGTTTGATTGGGTATCTACAACATCATTCATTATTTTTTCCACCCTAGAATCAAGTCATAAAACAGCCACTCAAGCGTCTTGTCTGTCAACCAAAGAAACAAGGCCATTACCAACACAAAAACAAAAACATAGGCTGTCATCTGAATGGCTTCTTTGCGCGCTGGCCAAACTACCTTCTTAACCTCGCGCCAGGCGTCGTTACCAAACGCCACGAGAGACTTGCCTGGTTCTGATGTGAGGAAAACAACCACTGCCGCTGTCAAACCCAAAAGCAGTGCACCCCACTGCGCAAACGAGCCTTGCTTACTAAACAAATAAAAAGCTGCCAACGCTGCAATTACCAATGCTGCGGCAGATACTAGTTTGACCTTATCGGCTCCGGTGCTGACAGTCTGAATTTGTGTGGTGGCCATTTTTTATCTATTTCGCGCTTTATCTACGTCAAAAAAACTCAGTCGCCTTAAGACGCTGAAGCCCGCTATTCGCATAGCGGGCTTGAAATCCACCTTCTTCATCAGGTGGCAGGGGCGGAAGGAATCGAACCATCAACCTTCGGTTTTGGAGACCGACGCTCTGCCAATTGAGCTACGCCCCTACAAAATTACGCAATGACTTTAGCAACCACACCGGCACCAACGGTCTTGCCACCTTCACGGATAGCAAAACGCAGGCCTTCTTCCATGGCGATCGGATTGATCAGCTTAACAGTGATCGACACGTTGTCACCTGGCATGACCATTTCCT